>Ga0228609_1000196_pt1 | contig 32026 bp, 19 predicted proteins | sample 10DmetaG_FD_190068 | JGI IMG/M metagenome (GOLD analysis project Ga0228609, IMG submission 190068) | Seawater microbial communities from Monterey Bay, California, United States - 10D | ecosystem: Environmental > Aquatic > Marine > Coastal | place: USA: California | collected 2016-11-10 | reverse complement strand
CCCTCCAATGTCTATTTTTTCTATGATGTCTGCTTCTGATGCGCCAGATCTAACGGTATCTTCAAATGGATACAAATCTACCAATACAATATCAAGATGTGGTATGCTGTATGCTGCTAACTCTTCTTGATCATTTTCATTTGATCTGCGGTTCAGAATTCCACCAAAAACTTTGGGGTGTAAGGTTTTAACACGCCCCCCTAAAATGGAAGGGTATGAAGTCAAATCCTCTACCTGAAGTACGGGAACTCCCTGCGCCTCAATAAAGGCTGCAGTTCCACCTGTTGAATAGAGCGTAATGCCCAACTCGTGCATTTTGGTAACGATGGGGGCAAGCTCCTCTTTGTTGAATACAGAAATAAGGGCGGATTTGGCTTGGATAGCGTCTTGCATGAAATAAAAATTGAAAGCACAAAAGTAGGAATTTTATCCCACTAAAAGTTCATTTTTGAACGCAATAAATAAGTCGCAACACGTTGGTTTACTTCCGCCAAAAACACCTCGTCATTTTTGTCAAAAGCACGGGCTGTATTGGAGTCTATATCAATTTGCCCCACGTTTTTCCCCTCCATAAATAGCGGTACCACAATTTCAGACTTTACGTCTATGCTACAAGCAATATAGTTGTCTTGCTCAGATACGTCGTCTACCACAAAATTTTGATTGCTCAAAGCTACCTGGCCACAGATCCCTTTTCCAAATGGAATTACGGTATGGTCTGTTGGCTTTCCAGCAAATGCTTTTAGATGGAGTTCTTTTTTTTCAGGTTTGTGAAAGTAGAAGCCTACCCAATCGTAGCTTGGGAGTTTTTGTTGAATTTCAGCACAAACCCATTCCAATGCCGTTTGGGGGTCTTGACTTTGATTCAAATATTTGGCAATATGTTCAAGAAGGGATTTATACATAAAAAAACTGCCCCATAAAGGTGCAGTAAATAATGAATTGTTTACATCATGCCTGGCATGCCTCCACCACCCATAGGCGGCATAGCGGCAGCTGGCGTGTCTTCTTTAATATCAACTAAGGCACATTCGGTAGTTAGAATCATCCCAGCTACAGAAGCAGCATTTTCAAGTGCAATTCGCGTCACTTTCTTAGGGTCAATGATTCCTTTTTCTTGCATGTTGCCATAGGTGTCGGTTTTGGCATCATATCCAAAATTGTTTTCACCTTCTATAACCTTTGCAACTACCACAGAGCCTTCACCACCTGCATTTCCAACAATGGTACGTAGGGGTGACTCAATCGCTTTTGAGACAATTTGAATACCAGTTAGCTCGTCTGCATTTGTGCTTTTGAGCTTTCCTAAACTCGGCAATGCTTGTAGCAGTGCTACACCACCACCAGAAACGATACCTTCTTCAACTGCAGCTCTTGTCGCGTGTAGTGCATCGTCAACACGGTCTTTCTTTTCTTTCATCTCAACTTCAGAAGCGGCACCTACATAAAGTACTGCAACACCACCAGAAAGCTTGGCGAGTCGTTCTTGAAGCTTTTCTTTGTCATAGTCAGACGTAGATGCCTCAATTTGAGATTTGATTTGATTTACACGTGCTTTTATGTCATCTGTGTTGCCTGCACCATTTACGACTGTAGTATTGTCTTTGTCAATGGTTACTTTTTCCGCAGTACCCAACATGTCGAGCGTTGCATTTTCAAGAGTAAATCCACGGTCTTCAGAAATAACGGTTCCGCCAGTTAAAATGGCAATGTCTTCCAACATAGCTTTTCTTCTGTCGCCAAACCCAGGTGCCTTAACAGCGGCTATTTTAAGCGAACCGCGGAGTTTGTTGACCACAAGTGTTGCCAAAGCCTCTCCGTCTACGTCTTCTGCGATAACCACTAAAGGCTTACCACTTTGGGCAACAGGCTCTAGTACAGGAAGCAAATCCTTCATGGTAGAAATTTTCTTGTCGTACAATAGAATGTATGGCGATTCCATATCTGCTTCCATTTTGTCTGAATTGGTAACAAAGTATGGCGATATATAACCGCGGTCAAATTGCATACCTTCAACTATATCAACCGTAGTATCGGTTCCTTTAGCTTCTTCTACCGTGATAACGCCTTCCTTTCCTACTTTTTCAAAAGCTGCCGTAATCAACTCACCTATCGCGGCGTCGTTGTTAGCTGAAATGGATGCTACTTGTTTGATTTTTTCAGATGAGTTACCCACTTCAACAGCTTGTTTGTTAAGGTCAGCAACTATGGCTTCAACCGCTTTGTCAATACCTCGCTTAAGGTCCATAGGGTTAGCCCCTGCGGCAACATTTTTAAGTCCTTCTTTAACAATAGCTTGTGCAAGTATGGTAGCTGTTGTTGTCCCATCACCAGCTAGGTCGTTGGTTTTGGAAGCTACTTCTTTTACCATTTGTGCACCCATATTTTCAAGGGCATCCTCAAGCTCTACTTCTTTAGCAACACTGACACCGTCCTTGGTTACTTGTGGGCCCCCAAAAGACTTACCAATGATTACGTTTCGGCCTTTGGGCCCAAGCGTTACTTTAACTGCGTCTGCAAGTGCATCAACGCCACGCTTTAGTCCGTCGCGTGCTTCTATGTCAAATTGAATTTTCTTTGCCATGATAATGTTTTATGAAATGATTCCTAGAATATCGCTTTCGCGCATGATGATATAATCGCCACCGTCTAATTTTAGCTCTGTGCCAGCGTATTTGCCATACAATACGGTGTCACCTACCTGAAGAGTGATGGCATCGTCTTTGGTTCCTGGTCCTGTAGCAACTACAGTTCCTTTTTGCGGTTTTTCTTTGGCTGTATCTGGAATGATAATTCCTGATGCGGTAGTCGTTTCTGCCGCCAATGGCGCAATCACAACACGATCAGCCAAGGGTTTGATATTGATCGTACTCATGTATAAAAATTTAGTTTATAAAATTATTAGCATCAATTGTGCCATTACAAAAATCAAGAAAAAAGCAGTCAAAAGCTGACAGCTTGACATTATTAATCTGCGCCGTCTGTTTGTGGTAACTCAGGAAGTTCTTCTGGAATTTCTTCTGGAATAGTTTCAGGAATACTCTCCTCAATTGCTGCTTCATCAATAAGAGTAGACTCACTTGTATTAGAAGGCATGCTAATCATGGAATTGGAAATCAGAATAAGAACCAATAATAAGGTAGCTAGCACCCAAGTACTTTTATCTAAAAAGTCGGTTGTTTTTTGAACGCCTCCAAGTTGTTGAGAGCTACCGCCAAATGCAGATGAAAGACCCCCGCCTTTTGGATTTTGAACCATTACGACCAGAATGAGCAAAAAGCAAACGATGATGGTTAGTACTAGAAAAATGGAAAATGTACTCATATTAACTTTGGTTTTGTGCTTTCTTAATTTTTTTGATTTGGTCTGCAAATAAACTACTTTTTTCTGGATATTTCAATGCCAATATCTCATAGGCGTTAATTGCATTTTTAAATTTCCCTTGCTTGACATAAATCTGTGCCAGGGTCTCTGTCATCAGCGATTTGTCGTCAAATTGTTGCTTTTGCGTGAGATCGACTGTTTTCTTTTCGGTTTTAACCAAATCAATTTTAGGGGTATCAGCAATAAATTTATCAATGAGTCGCTCTTGATTTGTTTCTTTTGGCAAGGAATCATCTACTTGGTGCAGCCAATCGACAAACGACATAACTTGGTCAGCTGCACGACTTTGTCGGGCAAGTGTGACGCGTTCTGCTTCACCTGCAGGAGATTTGATAAGGTGCAATCTGTTTTTAGTGTGTACCGCACAGGATGCTAAAAAAGAAGGGGCCTGCTTTTGGGCATGCTTTTCAGCAATTTGCCAACCCAAATGGTGTAAGGCTTGAAAATAAGGATACTGTTGTATGAGTGTTTCTACACGACTTAGGGTCGCTGATGGGTCCTTGTGTCCCTGCTCACGTAATGTTGTCAAATATGTACGTTCGCTGTTTACCATTTTGCCAAAGATTCGTTAAAAATATCTTGGGTTATGCGTTCGAACAGAATTTCATGCGCTTCTGTTTGTATGGATTGAACTTGTGTGGCAGCATCAAAATCAAAGAAGAAACTAAATTTTTTCTCAAAGTCGTCGTCCTCGTTAAGGGTGTTAAAGTATCGCACATTAACGCTCATGGTTAGCCTGTTTTGGGCTGCGGTTTCCTGAGCGGTTGCAGTCATGGGAGTTACTCGATAGGAGACAATTTCGCCTTCATAAATCAAATGCCCGTTGACATTAGTCAGATCTAAGTTGGTTTGATTTAGTAACATTTCTTGAACAGCATTTGTAAAATCTCGATCAAGCCCTGGTTCAAAAACGGACCCCACTTCATTAGCAGCATTGTTTACAAAAAAGTTGACTTGCACTGTTTCTGCGCCTTCTGGAATAGAAGCTCCCGTAAAGGAATAAAACTTACATCCCACCAGCAAAACAAAAATCAAAACAATACCTATTCTCATACTATTTGTCTAAATCAAATTGTTTAATCTTTCGGTAGAGTGTTCGCTCCGAAATACCCAATTCTGCTGCAGCAGCCTTTCTTCTGCCCTTGTTGCGTTCCAATGCTTTGACGATAAGCTCTAGTTCTTTATCCTGTAAAGATAGCGTTTCTGCTTCTTCAATTTCTTCAGCATACTCGTATCGGTCGTTAAAGGCTTGTTGAACAGGTGTGGCTGTAGTAGGGGATTGCAATTGGTAGGGTTCTTCTTCCGTGGGTTTGTCTCCGTATATTTTTTCAATTAATCCCTCATGTTGTGCTTTCGCTTGATCCATGCTAGAGGTGTTCATGAGCTCGTGCGTCAGTTTTTTTAGATCGTTGAGGTCGGCTTTCATATCAAAAAGCACTTTGTATAGAATTTCACGTTCTGAAGAAAAATCACCACCCGTTTCTTTTTGATTAATAACTGCGGGCAAGTTCGCTTTTGTCGCAGGAAGGTATTGCTTTAAAATATGTACATCAATATTTCTTTCTTGTTCCAAAACGGATAGTTGCTCAGCAATGTTACGCAGTTGGCGTATATTTCCTGCCCATGGTTGTTGCTCGAGTAAAGCCTGTGCCTTGTCATCTAAGCGAACGGTTGGCATGCGGTATTTTTGTGCAAAATCGGCAGCAAACTTGCGGAACAAAAGGTGAATATCACCCTTTCTGTCTCTAAGGGGCGGCAGGTTGATTTCAACCGTACTTAGCCTGTAGTATAAATCTTCTCTAAATTTTCCTTTATGAATGGCTTCAAGCATGTTCACATTGGTTGCTGCTACCACACGTACATCTGTTTTTTGCACTTTAGAAGACCCCACTTTTAAAAATTCGCCGTTTTCTAAGACTCGAAGTAGTCTTACTTGAGTCGACAGGGGTAATTCACCAACTTCGTCTAAAAATATGGTACCTCCATCAGCTACTTCAAAGTAACCACTGCGTGTTTGTGTAGCTCCTGTAAAGGCGCCTTTTTCATGCCCAAATAACTCCGAATCAATGGTTCCTTCTGGAATAGCGCCGCAGTTTACAGCTATAAACTTACCGTGTTTGCGGTTGGACAGTTGATGAATGATGCGTGGAAAAATTTCTTTCCCCACTCCAGATTCTCCTGTCACCAATACCGAGATTTCAGTGGGGGCAACACGGAGTGCTTTGCCAATGGCAAAATTGAGTTGAGGATCATTGCCAATGATGCCAAAACGTTGTTTTATATTTTGAACATTATCCATGATGATGTTTTTGAGTTGGGCCATAACCTACAGCAGTACCAATAAGCGTTGCTGAGGTACAAGTGTCAATTTTGACCGATACAAAATCGCCTATTTTGTAGTGGTCTTTTGGAAAAACGACCACGGTGTTTTGTGGTGCTCTTCCGCTCCATTGCTGTTCAGATCGTTTAGATGTTTTTTCGATAAGGACTTCTACCGTTTTTCCTAATTGTTGATCATTTCGGATGCGACCATGTTTTTGTTGCATATCCACAATTTCCTGAAGTCTTCTTTTTTTGACGTCCTCTGGAATATTATCTTCTAATTTTTTTGCAGCTGGGGTGCCTGGTCGTTCGGAGTACATGAACATAAATCCAAAATCGTAGGTTACATATTCCATGAGACTCAGGGTGTCTTTGTGGTCTTGCTCTGTTTCATTGGGAAAGCCTGCAATCATATCCTGGGAAATGCCACAATCGGGCAAAAGCTGCTTAATATCGTCGATTAATTGCATGTATTCCTCACGTGTGTGTTGCCGGTTCATGGCTTTAAGGACATCATTGCTTCCAGATTGAACAGGAAGGTGTATGTAGTTGCATATGTTGGGGTGCTTCGCCATGATATGAAGCACGTCTCGTGTCATGTCTTGTGGATTGGACGTAGAAAAGCGTATGCGAATTCCAGGGTGTTCTTGTGCCACCAAGTCCAATAAGTGATGAAAGTGAACGGCGGTCTTTTGTTGCAGTGCACTAGCTTTTTTAAAGTCTTTTTTAGGACCACCGCCATACCAAAGGTAGCTATCGACATTTTGCCCCAAAAGCGTAACTTCTTTAAAGCCATTTTCGGCAAGATTACTTACTTCGGCTAAAATACTTTTTGGGTCTCTGCTTCGTTCACGCCCACGGGTGAAAGGCACCACGCAGAACGTGCACATATTATCACAGCCACGTGTTATGGAAACAAAAGCGGTTACCCCATTGGATTGCAAACGTACCGGTTGCACATCGCCGTATGTTTCTTCTTTTGAAAGAATAACATTAACAGCATCCCTGCCTGATTCAACTTCTGCAACAAGATTAGGAAGGTCTTTGTAGGCATCGGGTCCTACTACTAAATCCACAATTTTTTCCTCTTCTAAAAAAGCACTTTTGAGTCGTTCGGCCATACAACCCAATACGCCTACTTTTAGTTTAGGGTTGGATTTTTTTGCTTTTTGAAAAGTGGTAAGCCGTTTGCGAACGGTCTGTTCTGCTTTGTCTCTTATGGAACATGTGTTGACCAGAATTAGGTCGGCTTCGTTAAGCTCGTTCGTTGTTTGATAGCCTGCTTCTCCCAAAATGGAAGCTACAATTTCACTATCTGAAAAATTCATTTGACAGCCGTAAGATTCAATGAACATCTTTTTCGTGGCCTTGTTGTTGGGTTCGTTAGCAACGGACAGTACCTCGCCATTGTAGGCATTTGGATTTTTGGTATCGACAACAGGCGTGTTGGGCATGCATTTATTTTTTTGAGCATACAAAAGTACAAAATATCATCGAAATTGACATTTTGTCAGGTTGTTGAGTTTTAATGCTTTTAGTGGGGCAGTCTCGGTTTTAGCAATCCGTAGCAATATGTGCCAAGAAGTGCAAAAACAAAAACCACAAGTAGTGGCAGATAGCCTGCGCCAATCAGCACATAAATAGGACCTGGACAAGCGCCTGTAAGTGCCCAGCCTAAGCCAAATATACTTCCGCCATAAAGAGATGCCTTAATGTGTTTGGGCTTAGGTGCGATCTGAATTTCTGTTCCAAAAAAGGAGCGCATGTTATTCCGCTTTATCAGTTGTGTGATAACAACTCCCAGCGCTACAGCAGCCCCTATGATTCCATACATATGGAAAGATTTAAATTGAAACATTTCATAGATCCGGAACCAGGAGGCGGCTTCAGATTTAATCATAATGATGCCAAATAAAATGCCGATGGAAAAGTACAATATTGTTCGTTTCATAATATATAAGGCAGTATTAGGTGGTTCATAAGTAGTCCGCCAACAAAGAATCCAATAACAGCAACAAACGATGGCCACTGTAAGTCACTAAGGCCTGAAATCGCATGACCAGAAGTACAGCCACCTGCATACCGTGTTCCAAAACCAATTAAAAAACCGCCCAGAGCCAGAAGCACAAGGGTTTTAGGGTGCGTTAGCGCTTCTATGCCAAACAGTTCTGGTGGCATAAATTCAACTCCAGCGCCTGAAATCCCCATTTGATTAAGTTCGGTGACTACATCAGGGTGGATCATGCCTACACTGCCATTAGTCATGTATGTGGCTGCTATAAACCCTCCTACAGCTGCTCCTAAAGCAACCAGTAACCCCCATCGGTTTGCTTTCCAGTCTCCAGCAAAAAAGGGAATTTTTTTACCGGCACCCGCCATGGAACACATGGTTTTTAGGTTTGTAGACATTCCAAAGCGCTTTTCGCTAAAGAGCAGCAAAAAAAGTACAACCGCAATAGCAGGTCCACCAACATACCAAGGCCAAGGAGCCAAAATTAAATCCATAGTCAAATATTTTTTCAAATATAATGTGAATAATGTAGCACGAACAAAAATATTTTGTTGGGCAACAACGAAGAAATTTCAGCTTTTTTTTATCGCTTAGGCACGTCACTATTTTCACAAAACATAAATTCGCCTACTTTTGTTCTCTTAAAAGTTACACATGTCCAAGAATCTAGTCATCGTTGAATCACCCGCAAAAGCCAAAACAATAGAAAAGTTTTTGGGGGATAAATTCAAAGTGGTGTCTAGCTATGGTCACATATCCGACCTTCCTGCCAAAGAGCTGGGGGTAGATGTCACAGGCGACTTTAGCCCAAACTATATTGTAAACGACGACAAGAAAAAAGTCGTGCGAGAACTACGCTCACTAGCCAAAAAAGCGGAAACCATTTGGCTTGCCAGTGATGAAGACCGAGAAGGAGAAGCCATTGCTTGGCACTTGGCACAACAACTTGATTTAAATCAACAGAACACCAAACGCATTGTATTTCACGAAATCACAAAAGACGCCATTCAGAATGCGGTCCAACACCCAAGGTCTATAAATCAACATTTTGTAGATGCCCAACAAGCACGTCGTGTTTTAGATCGCTTGGTGGGTTACGAACTTTCGCCCATACTTTGGCGCAAGGTAAAGGGAGGTCTTTCTGCGGGTCGTGTACAATCAGTCTCCGTCCGCATCATTGTGGAACGCGAACGTGAAATTGAAGCGTTCACGCCTAAAGCATCATATAAAATTCAAGCTGTTTTCTTGACAGATTCAGGGAAAGTCATAAAAGCATCATCTGCTGCTACTTACGAAACTGCGGAGGAAGCAAATGCCTTTTTATCCCAAAACATAGGCGCTGCTTTTACAGTTTCAAATTTGGAAAAAAAGCCAGCACGCAAATCGCCAACGGCCCCTTTTACCACTTCGACCTTACAACAAGAAGCTTCTCGTAAACTTGGTTTTTCAGTAAGCAGAACCATGTCGAATGCACAGCGTTTGTATGAAGCAGGGCATATTACTTATATGCGAACGGACAGTGTTAACCTTTCTAAGCAGGCTTTAAACGAAGCACATGAGGTCATCACCAATTCCTATGGTCCCGATTTTGCACAAACACGTGTGTTTAAAACGAAAAATAAAGGTGCCCAAGAAGCCCACGAAGCCATACGTCCAACCAAACTGGCGAAGATGCGTGTTGATGCTGCACCGGATGAGCAGCGCCTGTATGAGTTGATATGGAAAAGAACCATCGCCTCACAAATGAGCGATGCCAAATTGGAGCGTACGGTTATTCAGATTAATGCTGATAAGCATGATAAGAAATTTACTGCTCGTGGTGAGGTAGTTACTTTTGAAGGCTTTCTAAAAGTATATTTTGAAGGAAAAGACGAAGAGGAGGATGCACAAGAAGGCTTATTGCCCAAAGTTATTCAAAATGAGCAGTTAGCCGCTAAAACCATTACGGCCACAGAAAGATTTACCAGACCCCCTGCTCGCTACACTGAAGCCTCTCTTGTAAAGCGCCTTGAAGAACTGGGTATTGGACGTCCCTCGACTTACGCTCCCACAATTACAACAATTATCAATCGCAAATACATTGAAAAGGGAATTGTTGAGGGGGATGAAAGAAAATACACCCAAATGGTTTTAATGCAAAATGACATTAAAAAAGAAATACTCACCGAACGTGTTGGCTCTGAAAAAGGCAAGTTGGTTCCTACTGATGTAGGCATGCTGGTCAATGACTTTTTAGTAAAAAACTTTCCACGTGTTGTAGACTATAATTTTACAGCTAAAGTGGAGCAAAGCTTTGATGCGATTGCACTTGGCAATGAAGATTGGAAAAGCATGATGAAGGCATTTTACAAGGATTTCCACCCTGTTGTTGAAGATGTCAAAGAAAACGCCCAGCGTGAAATTGGCGAGCGTATTTTAGGCGTCGATCCTAAAACGGGACGTCAACTTAGTGTTCGATTAGGTAAGTTTGGCGCCATGGCTCAAATAGGAACTGCTGAAGAGGAAGATAAACCCTTGTTTGCCAGTTTGCATCCCGACCAACAACTGACAAAAATTACTTTTGAGGAAGCATTGGACTTGTTTAAACTCCCCTTGCATTTGGGCGAATTTGACGCTGAAGCGGTTGAAGTTAACAATGGACGTTATGGGCCTTATGTGCGTCACGGAAAAACATTTATCTCGTTGCCAAAAGGGAAAAACCCCTTGTCAACTTCTTTAGAAGAAGCCATAGAATATATCAAGGAGAAGCGCATCGCTGATGCGCCCATTGCTACTTACGAAGAACTCCCAGTTACCAAAGGGGTTGGACGCTTTGGTCCTTTTATCAAATGGAATGGCTGGTTTGTCAATGTTTCAAAGAAATACGATTACGATAATTTGACAGATGCAGATATTGCCCAATTAATTGAAGATAAAAAGAAAAAAGAAGCAGAACGCGTTGTCCATAATTGGGAAGATGAAGGCGTAAGAGTTGAAAAAGCACGTTGGGGCAGGCATAATATTATCAAGGGCAAGCAAAAAGTCGAACTTCAAAAAACGATTGATGTATCAGAAATGACGCTTACACAAGCGATGTCTTATCTTGAGAAGCAAAAGCCCAAGAAGAAAAAGCGTGCCAAAAAGAAATAAAGGTGGATTTTGACTTTTTAAATCCGATTGACGATCGACTGTTGGCACACAACCTAATGCTACCAGATCAAGTTATAGGGCGCAACCTTCGTATTCATACCCAAAAAGACGGCATTCCTGAATTGACAGATGTGAGTGTTGCCATGGTGTCTTTAGAGTCGCGATTGGTTAAGGGAGAACCGCTGCATTTGCGTTTTCGACAGCAATTTTATCAACTTTTTAATGGAAATTGGGATTTTATATGCGCTGATCTTGGTGTGTTGCACAGCGGAGACAATCCCAAAGACACCTTATTTGCATTAAAATCATTGGTAAAAGAATTGCATCAGCGTAACATACTTACTGTTGTTGTTGGCGGTGAGCAGGAAAATACCCTTGGTATGTTTAGGGGATTGAGCGGCATGAATACGTATGTCAATTTAACTTCTATTGATGCGCGTTTTGATTTTGGAGAGCCTGGCGTTTTGGTTTCAGATGATAGCTATATGTCAAAAATAATAACCGAGAAACCAAACAACTTAAAGCAGTTTACCAATATTGGCTATCAATCATACTACATTTCACAGGAAGAGTTAGATCTGATGCAAAAACTCTTTTTTGATGCCTATCGTTTAGGGGATATATCGGCTGATATACACGAGTCTGAACCAATTTTAAGAGATACAGATATACTTTCTGTTGATTTGAATGCTGTCAAAGCAAGCGAATTGGATAATCCCAAGGGCTTGCCTAACGGTTTTGATGGCGCACAAATTTGCAAGCTTATGCGTTATGCAGGCTTGAGTGATAGGCTTAGTGTTTTGGGTGTATTTAATATATCAGACAGCCTAAGAACGGATCAGTTACTCGCACAAATGATATGGTATGTGCTCGAAGGATATTGTCACCGCGTGAACGAATATCCATTTTCAACACACGAAGTTTGCACAAAATTCGTTGTTCCACAAGACCAAACGGAGCTCATTTTTTACAGAAGTGAGAAAAGTCAGCGCTGGTGGATTGAAGTTCCAAAAGAGGGTAAACATAATAATAATGACCTAGTTACGTTATTACCATGTGCTGAAAAAGACTACCGATTGGCGCAAAAGGGGGAAGTTCCTAGCCGTTGGTGGAAATCAGTTAAGCGAAGTATGCATTAAATTCCATATTTTTACGCGTGACTTTGTTTTTTGAAAAGTGAATAATATTTAAAATGGAATGAGAAATGTACCGCTATTTTTTCTTGCTGCATTGATCTTAATTGGTTGTGGCAAATCAAATCAAGGTGAGCTTGTTGGCGTAAAGCAAAAAAAGTTTTACCCCCAAAAGCCACACGGAATGGTTTTAGTTCCTGGCGGCTCATATATCATGGGATCTTCTGATGAAGATGTTCTAGCAGCTAACGATAATCCAACCCAAACAGTCAGTTTGCGGTCTTTCTGGATGGATGAAACAGAAATCACCAATGGAGAATATCGTCAATTTGTAGAATGGGTGAAAGATTCTATCATTCGTACTGAACTGGCAAAAGCCGCCTTATTAAGTGGTGGATATTTTTCTATTTCTGAGTTCCCTACTACTGATGATGAAATTGATGAGAACCCCCTTTTAGCATATTTACCAAAATATGACATGGATGCGTTGGAGGAAACTGAGGATGAAGATAAAAGCGGATATCAGCAATTATTGGAAGAAAACTTTTCAGACGCAGTTTCAAATTATTATGAAACAGAAGACGCGCCTGATTCCCTGTTTCATTTTAGCCTCCCTTTAAACAGAGATGTTGACATTATTAAAGATCGTGAGGAGTATCCAAATGCAGAATATGCTCGTGTCATAGAAGAGATGATCTATTTACCAGAAAGCGAGTGGTTTGCTGGAGACCCTGTAATCAACACCAAATTATTAAAATATCGTTTTAGTAGCGTAGATCTTGAGAAAGCAGTTCAAAATCCTGACAGTGCTCGATCTGCATTTGTTTACCATCAAGCACCTGAAATATACCCAGACACCACGGTTTGGATAAAAGATTTCAAATACAGTTACAATGAGCCTATGCACAACGATTATTTTTGGCATCAAGCATATGCATCATATCCGGTTGTAGGAATTAATTGGAATCAAGCGCGCGCATTTGCCCATTGGCGTACAAAAATTAGAAACGATTATCTAAAAAGCAGAAAAAAGCAAAAGTCTACCTCAGCTAAGTTTAGGCTTCCAACCGAAGCGGAGTGGGAATACGCTGCTCGTGGTGGTATAGAATCTGGTACTTATCCTTGGGGCGGCCCATATTTGACAGACGACAGAGGATGTTTTATGGCTAATTTTAAACCAAAACGCGGCAACTACGTTGCTGACGAGGCGCTTTACACTGTTGAAGCAAACTCTTTTGATCCCAATGATTATGGTTTGTTTAATATGGCTGGCAATGTGTCTGAGTGGACAAACTCAACCTATACCAAAGCCACTTATGATTTTCTCAATTCTGCAAATCCTAACTATGAAAACCTTGAAGACAAACAAAAAGTCATTCGTGGAGGTTCATGGAAAGATGTTGCTTATTATTTGAGAGTGGCTTCCAGAGATTATGAATATGCAGACAGCGCCAGGAGTTATATCGGCTTCCGTTTGGTGCAAAATTATTTAGGAACGAATATAATTAAACAATAATAGAGAATGAAAAATAATAAATTTCCTATACCAGAAAATGTGTTAGAGCTCCTATTTGGATTAGGAGCTGCTGTAGTCATTATAGGTGCATTATTAAAAATAACTCATGGTGAGTTTATTTTTTCTGGTAATACTTGGCTGACAGTTGGTCTAATAACGGAAGCCGTGATTTTCTCCATAACTGGAGTTAGAGGCTATATCACGTTGCGTGATAACGCTTCTGTAACCACAGCAGATGATGTAACAGATCTCTCTGATGTAGCTCAAGAAGCTTTGGCATTGAAAACAGCTTATCAAAATGCAACGTTACAACTCGAGACACTAGGAACAAGCCTCAGTAGCGCAGTTAGTGCAACGGATTCTCTAGAAGTTCCCTCCGAATTACCTGAAAATATGATAAGTTTAAATAGCAATGTTTCGCAAACAAACCTAGCATTAGAGCAATTATCTGCTGCTTATAATGCGACCAAAGATGCAGTTGTTACGGAACCAAAAGCGCATGAAGTGGTAGTTGAAAACATGAATGCATTGCATATAGAGCTTGCTGCTTTGAAGCAAACTATAGCGGATCTTAACGCTAAATATGCTGATATTTTAGGCGCAATGAAAAACTAAATATGGCTGCCGGAAAGTTAGATTCTAGACAAAAAATGATCAACATGATGTACCTCGTGTTCATTGCCATGTTGGCGTTGAATATTAGTAAAGAGGTATTGGCTACATTAGGATTGATAAACGACGATATTGCTGCATCTACTCGGGATATGATGTTAGACAGTGATGAAAAGTACACCCTTTTTAGCAACAACAGCACAAATGAATACTATCGTCTAGTTGCTGAATTTACACCACAAATACAGCGTGTTGCTGATGATTATTACGCATATGTTGATGGGTTTAAAAAGTATTTGATGGCAACCAGTGAAAACGGCTACAAAATTGCTCGAGAAAATAAGAAAACAGGAGTAGTTGATTCAATTATTGACTACCAAACGATGGATAAGTCACAGTATTTGGATGAAATGTTATTTGTAGGGGATGAATATTCCGAACAAGGTCAGGAATATGTTAATCGATTTTCTAACTATATACCTAAGCTTCAGGAAGTATTGGATGAGTTTATTGCAGCGGATTTAGCTAAAGACCCACCCACTGATGAAAGTCCTTATGGTCAATATATTGACTTTGACTTTTCCTTGCTTAAAGATCTTGAAAAACGTTTTGCTTATGAAGAAATGGTGCTTAATAGAGAAGGCAAATATTTGCCTTATTTGAATTATCATTTTGAAGGTTTTCCGCTCATAGCATCGCTTTCTAAACTTACCAAGTTACAGTCGGATATTCGTTTTGTCGAGAATAAGATTCTGGAGAATATGTTAACAACTATCAACGAACATGAGGGTGGCATAAGCGCCAATACTTACCAGACATTATTGGAATCTTCTAAGTCATCCTTCTATACAGGAGAGCTTATTGATGCTTCCGTTGTTATGGGAAAAAAGGATGCTAACTTTGTGCCAAGCCGGGTTGATCTGTTACTCAACGGTAGTCCAATAGTTGAAGGAAGAGACTTCGATATTGCTGGTGGTGGTATTAAGTTAAAAAAGCGCTTCTCAAGGCCTGGGTCTTATAAGCTTACGGGTAAGCTGTTTTTTGAGCGTAATAAGATTGAGCAGTCAGTAGATGTGGCACAAGTTATTTCTGTAATTGACAAGCCCAATGACGCAGTTATTTCTGCAGACCAAATGAAAGTTGTTTATCGCGGGTTGCCTAATGACCTTTCAATTTCTATTCCTGGAATCCCAAACAACAAATTAAAGGTACGTGCTACGAACGGTAACGTGCGCCGTAAAGGCTCTAAATTTGAGGCTATCCCTGATGGAGACAAGGTAGGGGAGCGTATGCGTATTTTTGTTTCTGGTGAAATTAATGGCGCTACAATCAACGCCCCTGGTCAAGATTTTAGAATTAAACCCTTACCACCTGCTTTGGGATCCATAGATTTGGGTGAACGTCTAGGTAAATTTGACAGTGGAGATATCCAAAGAGAGTATGTTCCTGCGGGCACCATCGCAGCTAAATTTCCTGACGATTTTGATTACAACTTAAACGTAACCGTAACTCGTTTTAATATTAAAGTAGGTAGTAGAGCGGCAATACCCATTAGTTCCAATAGAATTAAAGACTCTCGTGTAATTCGTTCTTATTTGGAGAATGCATCCCGTGGAGATATTATTTTTGTATATAATATTGAAGCCCAAGTCAAAACAGAAACTCAAGTTATAAACGATATTAAGGTAACAGACTTTGCCCTAACAATTAAATAATGAAAAATCTAATTGCTTTTTTGATACTCTTTAATTGCAGTGTTTTTCTGCAAGCCCAAGTAAATGTACTTAACGCTGATAAGCCTTCCGAAATAGGTGTTTTATCTGAAGAACAAATCAAACAGCTTTCAGAGAATAAATTCCTTTCGTACCCCTTTGTAGATGAGAAAGACATTATGTGGAGTAAGATTGTTTACGAGGAGATTGATCTCACCGAAAAATTTAATCATCCGTTACTTTTTCCAAAAGATGGACTTTACACAAAGGAACGTAAATCTCTCTGGCGCACCATAAAAGAGGGAATTCTTGATGGACGGATTCATGATGTTTATAATGATGCAAATCCTAACTTTACGGAGCTATTTGATAGGGAAACATACCTAAAGCGCCTTGAAAACCGTGACGGCCCTGAGGTAGTTCCCCTAAGATCTATGGACATTGTTTCGTACAAACTCAAAGGAATATGGTATGTAGATAAACGAATCGGTGAATTACGCTATAGACTACTTGGTATTATGCCTGTAGGAAGAGACATGAATAACCTCGACAACAACGATGCTGTGGATTTATTCTGGTTGTGGTACAAAGACTTGCGACCCATTCTTCATGAGCAACTTGTTTTTGATAATAAAAACAATGCCAGTCGTATTTCATTTGACCAGCTTTTGACCTCTAGGCGCTTTACGGCACGTATCTACGCTATTGATAATGTTTTTAACGACCGCCCTGTTGATCAGTATGTTGATGATCCCTTTATGCAACTTATTGAATCCGAAAGGCTTAAGAATATTATCCGAAATTTTGAGCAAGATCTTTGGTCTAACTAATTAATCAAAACCCACAGCTGTGGGTTTTTTTATGCAACGTGATGTACTTATTGTAGGTTTTGGTCTTGCCGGTTGGGCACTGACGGAGGTTTTAAAACAACAGGGAAAGTCCTTTGTTGTTTTTGATGCAAAAAAACAATCAAGTTCTAGTGTAGCTACGGGTATTTACAATCCCGTTGTGTTGAAGCGATTTACTCCTGTTTCTCATGCACAAGAGCTAATGAATTTTTCTATTCCTTTTTATGCTAAGCTTGCTAATGGTCATTATCAACATCCTATGTCCATATGGCGCGTGTTTGCCAAAGCTGCAGAACAAAATAAGTGGATGGAGGCTTTAGATAAGCCTGCTTTAAGCCCCTATATGTCTAGTACACTATACGATCGTGATACTTATAATATAACAGCGCCTCATGGTTTTGGTGAAGTACTGCACACGGGTAGGATAGACGTAAGGGGTCTTTTGCATCATGCAAGTCATCATCTTGTCAAAACCCATTCTTTTATTCAAGAACAATTTGACTATAACGCCTTAAAAATTACAGACGAAGGGGTTGCTTACAAGCAGTGGACCGCCAGGTATATTGTCTTTGCTGAGGGAGTTGGTGTTAAGCACAACCCTTGGTTTGCATCACTTCCTATTGTTCCAAATAAGGGTGAATGGTTAGAAGTTTTTTGCAAAGGGCTTCAACTAACACAGATGATTAAAGGGAGTGTTTTTATTGTACCCTTGGGCAACGACAGGTATCGTGTTGGGGCTACTTATGCACGTGCATTTGATAGTCTTGCCCCCACAGCTGTTAACCGAGCTTGGCTAATCAACCAATTTAAAAAATATGCAGCACTGCCATTTGAGGTGCTTTTCCACGGAGCTGGGTTGCGCCCAACTGTTCCCGACAGACGCCCCATTGTAGGCACACATCCCAATTATCAATCTTTAAGCTGTATAAACGGATTGGGTTCACGGGGGGTATTGTGGGCACCCTTTCTTGCTGATCTACTGGTAAAGCACCTTTATTCAGACACTTCCTTGCCTGATAATCTCCAAGCAAGACGTTTTTTAGCCTTTTAAAACACACCTTATTAACAATAATGCGTTTTTTTGTTCAATAATTATTGGTTGATGTAGTCTATTTTCTCTTTTTTGTAGCGAAGGGGGTGTTTTTTTAAATATAAGCCAACTAACACATTATGAATAAGTTAAAAATAATTTTTTTTTATGTATGATAAAATTCGGATTTAAATTTCATTAAATTTTAGAATATGTGAATAAAACATGCACTTTTATGTCATTTACAGGTTAGATGTGTATTTTTTTTATTAACTTTATGAAAATTAAATAAATATGGCATACTCATTTGAAAACAGTAAGGGTAAAACGTATTACCTGCATACAAAAGATGTAACTCTTAAAGGAGGAAGAAATCAAACAATTTATTATTTTGCTAAAGACCAGCGTGACAACGCTTGTGATCTGCCAGCGGGTAAAAAAGTTGTTGAAAACGAACGTACAGGTCTTCCTTTCGTTAAGTCTGCTTAATCACACAAGTAGTTAATATAATCAAAACCCCACCTATACAGGTGGGGTTTTTTTGTACGTTGAATATTTTCTTGTGTTCCAAAAACTGTCACAGTCAACTACACAGCTGATGTTATTTATTGCGTATTTTATAAATCCTTTGCTTTGAAGTATAAATTAGTTATTTTCATAGAATAAAAAGTACATATAAAACAAATTATAAACGATTTTATGAAATTGATAATTATTATTATTTTAACAACCTTTTTTTCCCCCATTGTTTTGGCTCAAGCCGTTAGCAACGATTTAATTGTTAACATAGCTGGCCTACTAAATAGTGATATCAATGAACTTTCAGAGGGCTACACCAAGCCCCTTATCAATGCTGTAATTTTAGGCCATAATGCACCTTTGGCCACATCAACTAAAACGTTGAAGCCTTTCGAATTTCAGTTAAGAGCTGCGTTAACCGTTGTCAATGTTCCCTCTAGCGAAGAGACTTTTACCCCATCGCAACTTAACTTTTTTGAAGTCTCATCTGCACCAACTATTTTAGGTCCATCCGACGTAGTAGAAATTCAAGCAGTTGAATACTTACGGAATTTAGGAATAGACGCTTCTTTCGAATTTCCTTCGGGTATCAAAGCAGACTTACCTAATGAAATGGTTTTACTTCCAAGTTTTGCTGCTTCAGTAGGCTTACTGGCAGGAACAGAGATTCAATTGAATTATTCCCCTGAATATAGCGCAGAGGGTGTTTCAATTAGTTCAAAAGGAATTGGAATAAAGCATGTAATTGACAGATATCTTCAAATAGATAAAGAATCTAAGTTGCAAGCTGCTCTAACACTTCATTATATAACATCAAATATGCTCTACAGCGAAAACAATAGCGACAATGCTGCAGCTTTTGATACTACTTCTTTTATTGGCAATGCTATACTTTCTTATAACACAAAATTTTTAAGCTTTTTTGGAGGTCTAGGGTATTTTTCTTCAAATTATACATTCGAAATGAATAATTTAGTTCAAATTAAAGGTGAGTTTGCCGCTGATTTGAATCCGCTTATCCAAGATTATAGTATAGATGAAACAAAAGCAGCTCCATTTGCTTTTATTGGGTCTAACATTAATCTCTTGTTTGTAAATCTAGTTGTAAAGTATAATATTCAAGAATACGACTCTATTATCTTAGGGGTTAATCTTAATTTTTAGTCAAATTAAAAGAGTTTTTTTTTAAGAACTCCGTATATTTGTTGATAACATGTTAACAAATGCGAATAACCAGGGCTAATGAATTAGTGCGCAAGCTAATTTGTTTTTTTACTATATATATATCATTATTTGGTATTAATAGCTATGCTATTGCCCAAGAGGAGGCGCCTGTAATTACGCTTTACGGTGACGAAAATATTCAAATTAGTCAAGGGGATACTTTTGTAGAGCCACAGTTTATTGCCATTGATGCCAACAACAATGACATTACACCTAACGTTTCTGTTTATTATCCATTTGATATTAATCAACCTATTAATGACCCTCGTACATATACCATTACATACGATGTTGTAGGTGCTAATGGTTTAGTAGCGCAGCAAAAAATACGCACTTTAATAGTAAAGGATACAGAACCTCCAGTGATTTCTATTTTAGGACAGGACCCCATGTCAATTTTCCAAGGTGAAACGTTTAACGACCCTGGCGCTACTGCAGTAGACAATGTTGATATTCCTGAAAATATTAATATTACTGTTGATGACTCTACTGTAACCCCTTCTATAGCCGGAACGTATAGTGTTGTTTACAATGCTACAGATACAGCTGGAAATGCCGCATCCACTGTGGTTAGAACTGTAAATGTTTCGGATACTGAGCCTCCAGTAATTACCATTTTGGGACAAAACCCAATGACAATTGATCAGGGAGACCTTTTTAATGACCCGGGTGCTACTGCTAATGACAATGTAAATGGGAATAGCCTCACCGTTAATTCAACAAACAATGTTGACGAAACTACTCCTGGCGTATATGAAGTAACATATACCGTTACAGATACTGCTAACAACACTTCTTCAGCGACGCGAACTGTTAATGTACTTGATACACAACCCCCTGTTATTACTCTTTTGGGTAGTACCCCAAAAGAAATTAACCAAGGGCTAACATATTCCGATGCAGGATATAATGTAATTGATAATTATGATGCTGTTGAAGATATAGCAGTGAGTACTACCGACAATGTAAATACCAGTATTCCTGGAGAATACACCTTTGTATACAACGCAACCGATCAGGCGGGTAATACTGCTATTCCAAAAGCAAGAACTGTAAAAGTGTTGGATACAGAAGCACCCGTTATTACTATATTAGGAATTAACCCGTATTCAATTAATCAAGATGTAACGTTTACTGACCCTGGGGCTAGTGCACTCGACAATGTAGATGGTAGTTTGACGTCATCTATTGTTCCTACTAGCGATGTTGATACTTCCCAACCCGGAACCTACACGGTTTTATACAACGTAATGGACACAGCTTTAAATGCAGCTGAGCAAAAAATACGAAACGTCATTGTTAATGATACTGAAGCACCGGTTATAGAGATTTTGGGTGCTAATCCATTTACGGTTAGTCAAGGTGATAACTATATTGATGAGAGCTTTAACGTAACTGACAACGTTGATCCTACTGCCAATATTACAACTACCACAACAGGAGCTGATACTGTTGATACAAATACGCCTGGAAATTACGCTGTAGTATATACAGCAACAGACAGTGCTGGTAATAATGCCATTACAATGACACGTACTGTGATTGTGGCTGATGCTGAAAACCCTGTGATTACCATAACGGGTGACAACCCTTATTTTATCAATCAAGATGATACGTACAATGACGAGGGGGCCACTGCCATTGACAATGTTGATGGTAACCTTACCTCCAATATTGTGCCCTCAGGAAATGTAGATACAAGTAATCCTGGAAGCTATGATATTACTTACACTGTAACAGATAGCGCCAACAACACATCAACAGCTGTGCGGAATGTAATTGTAAAGGATACTGAGCCTCCTGCAATTGTATTAAGAGGAAGCAGCTCCATTAGCATTGATCAAGGAACCCCTTATACAGATGCCGATGATGCAGGTGCTGATGTAAGCGATAATGTCGATACTAATGTAGTTTTAGTAGAAGAAAACAATGTGAATTCCAGTATCCCTGGAACGTACACTTATGTGTTTTCCGCAACCGATCAAGCGGGTAATGCTGCAGTTCCTGTTACAAGAACCGTAATTGTTAATGACACTACTCCTCCTGTTATTTCATTAATTGGAGCAAACCCTCTCTACATTGACCAAAATAGCCCTTCTTTTGTAGATCCTGGGGTAACAGCTACTGACAATGTAGATGGAGATTTGACAACTGCTGTTAATACTTCTGGATTTGTAGACACAACCACAGCAGGCTCTTATGTTATCACTTACGATGTACAGGACAGTAATGGTCTCAATGCAATTCAAGTGGAACGAACCGTGGTGGTTAGAGACAAAGAAGCACCTGTGATAACGGTACAAAATCCAAACCCCTTTACAGTTAACCAAGGCGCTCCCTTTATTGAGCCTGGTGTGACAGCCACAGATAATGTTGATGGTAATTTGACTGCTAACATCGTACCAACCCCTACAAATCTTAATACGTCTGAAGCGGGTACATTTACCATTACCTATTCGGTTTCTGATGCTGCTGGCAACTCTGCTATACCCAAATCGAGAACTGTAAACGTACAAGATACGGAAGCTCCAGTAATTACATTGCTTGGCGATTCCACAATGGAAATAAATCAGGGAAATTTATTTTCTGACCCAGGCGCGACTGCTACAGATAATGTTGATGGTAATTTGACCGCTAACATCGTACCAACAGGTACAGTAGATGTAAATACACCCGGAACTTATACAATTAGGTATGATGTTGTCGACAGCAGTAACATCACTGCTGCGCCGAAAACACGAACTGTAATTGTTCGTGATACCGAATTCCCCATCATAACCATTTTAGGAAATAATCCAGATAGCGTTAATCAAAACGCTACTTATAACGATCTAGGAGCAACTGCAACAGATAATGGGGCAGATATTTCTACAGCTATTGTTACATCCCCAACTACTTTAAATACAGCTAATTCGGGAACATTTTCTATACAATATACGGTCGAAGATGCAGCAGGGAACCGCACTGCTGCAACAAGAATTGTAAATATTACCGATGGGGAAGGGCCTGTTATTACTTTATTGGGAACTAATCCAATGGATACCGCTTTTGGTAATCCATTTACAGACCCTGGTGCAACAGCTGTTGACAATATTGACGGTACTATTCCTTTTTCCTCTTTTACTGTAGATGATACTTTCCTTGACACCAATACCCTTGGCACATATACTATTACCTACTCCGTTTCAGATTCATCTGGCAATCCGTCTTCTTTACCAAGAATTGTAAACGTTATTGATATGGATGCACCTGTTATTACGCTTACAGGACCCAATCCGTTTTCAATAGATCAATTTACTACGTATAGTGAGCCTGGTGTATCAGCGAGTGATAATGTAGATGGTAATAATGTTCCGGTTGATATAGATGATTCCGATGTAAACACTTCTGTAGTAGGTACTTATACTGTTTCATATTCCGCTACTGATGCTGCTGGAAATACAGCAACGGCAACCCGAGATGTTGAAGTGCTTGATAAGCAGGCACCTGTGATTACCTTGGTTGGAGCAGATCCCCTTTATTTCGATCAAGGGGATACATTTACAGACCCGGGAGCAACTGCTACGGACAATGTAGATGGTGATGTTTCCGCGAATATTATTGTTACGCCTGTTAGTATCGATACATCTTTAGCAGGCTCTTTTACTCTGACATATACCGTTTCAGACAATGCTGGTAATGACGCAACCCCTATTTCAAGAACTGTTACTATTCGAGATACAGAACCTCCAGTAATAACTTTAAATGGATTTAACCCAGAGGTAATTAATCAAAATCAAAATTACATTGATCCAGGAATCTCCATAGCAGATAACATTGACACTGGCCTTACCTACACATTAGATCTGGGAACTTTAGATATTACCACTGTTGGGGTTTATGAAACTATTTACACAGTTACCGATACTGCTGGAAATACGGCTACCGCTACCCGTGATGTCCGTGTTCGTGACACTACACCACCTGTTATTACAATTTTGCCTGATAATCCATTTTATATAAATCAAGGAGACACCTATAATGATCCTGGTGCAACAGCAGATGACAACGTTGACGGGGATGTTACGGCAAATATATCTTCTGATGCAAATGCTATTTCAACGCTTTCCCCAGGTTCTTTTGAAGTAACCTATACGGTTTCCGATGCGATTGGGAATACAGCTACTGCCAAACGTGATGTTATTGTCCGTGATACGGAAGCACCTGTTATAACGCTATTGGGAGTAACCCCATTTGACCTGACGCAAGGCACAAATTTTGTTGATCCTGGTGCAGAAGCTGTTGACAATGTAGATGGTGATATAACCAGTTCAATTATTGTTGATGCGAGTGCTTTAGACATCAATACACCAGGTAATTACGATGTTACGTATAACGTTGTTGATTCGTCTGGAAACTCTGCTGATGAAGTTATCAGAAGGGTTCGTGTAAATCCCTTACCAGAAACGCCATTAGATATTTCAGGTCCACTCGCTAATCAAACGATTTATCAAGGAGACACAGGCATTGTTTTCTCTGTTCCTCCAGTAAATTATGCAGATGAATACGTTTGGACGTTCCCTGCAGGAGCAACCATAGTCGCAGGAAATACTACCGAATCGGTAACCGTTGATTTTTCAAAAACTGCTGTTAGTGGCGATGTCCGTGTTTTTGCAAGAAATAGTTATGGTGATGGTGCATCAAGTCCTATATATGTTTTAACGGTTGAACCCATTCCAGATGCCGATGCTGGTGTAGACAGAGAAATTTGTTTTGGTGAAAGCACAACTCTTGGTGGTACAGATAGTGTTGTTGGCAATAGCTACAATTGGACTTCTGTTCCAGAAGATCCTAATATTCCAGGTATCTACAACCCTACAGTTTCTCCTGAAGTGACAACGATTTATACCCTGACGGAAACCAATCCAGACACTGGAGCTACGAACTCAAATGAAGTAAAAGTAATTGTAAATCCACTTCCGTTGGCACAAGTTATAAGTCCAACTACAATATGTGAAGGAGAAAGTATTTCAATTGGCGCCAGTGCTGTGCCAGGCAATAGTTATAGTTGGACTTCTATTCCTGCTGGATTCACATCAACTTTGGCAAATCCGAATGTAAATAGTACTTACACAAATGAAACGCGCGAGTATATTTTAACAGAAACAACTCCCGAGGGTTGTACCTTCACAAACGCTGTTACAGTTACAGTTGAAAAATCTCCTATAGTTGATGCAGGTTCTGATGCTCTAATTTGCGAAGGTGAAGTTTATGCATTTACTAATGGCGCTACAGAATTACACACCGCATCTTATGCATGGACACACTCAGGAAGTGGAACCTTAGAATTTCCAAACACGATAAGCCCAAATTATACACCTGGCGATGATGAAACGGGAACGGTTGTGTTTACATTAACTGGGCTACCAAATAACCCATGTAGCGATGAAGTTTCAGATACATTTACTTTAACAATTACCCCTAAACCTACAGCAGATGCCGGAACCGGTGGCACCTTTTGTGGCGATAATACGTTTCAATTAGCAGGAACAGCATCTGGGGGAGCCATATCCTGGCAAAAAGATGGTGCTGTTTCTGGTACCTTATCTGACCCCGGAATAGCTAATCCAATATATACTCCTTCGGAACAAGACATAGCATTAGGCCAAGCAACATTTACATTGACGGTAACGCCTAATGGCCCATGTGCTGTTCCTGCCACAGCTGAGGTTACAATATCTATTACAGCCCCACATCAGGTAAGTCTTCCATCGGATTATGTGATTTGCGAAAATGAAACTGTATCTCTAAATGCAAGTATTCAAAATCAGGCAACAATTGTTTGGGAAACGGCTGGTGACGGAACGTTTAACCCAACAAATGGTATAGGAACTGCTGCGCCAGAATATATTCCAGGACCAAACGATATATCTAACGGTTTTGCTATTGTCACTGTAAAAGTTACGGGTGATGGGGCATGTAGTGTCGAAAAAACAGCAAATACTCGTATAACAATTAACAAAACTGCAACTATTTCTGCAGGTGTAGATGGCGTTTTCTGTGAAGGCTCAAATCCTATTTCTACTGCAACTGCAGTTGATTATGCATCATTGGAATGGACCTCTTCTGGAGATGGTACTTTTTTGCCCAATAATACAGTAGAAAACCCAAGCTATACTCCTGGTCCAGATGATTTATTATCCTTAGGAACGGTAACGCTAACGTTAACAGCAACTCCGCTTACTTCTTGTCAGACGGATGTTGTTGACGACGCTGATTTTACGGTTTATAAGGCACCAGTAGCCTATGCAGGTTCTGATCAAACCATTTGTGAAGGTAACACGTTTACCATCTCGCAGGCAACTGCCGATAATCAAGCATCTATACTTTGGACAAGTTCAGGCAATGGATCTTGGAATGACCCTACCCTTAAAAATCCAATTTACACCCCAAGTCCTAGTGACATTGCTACCCAGTCGGTAACCTTAACCATGACACTTCAGGGCGAAGGTGTATGCCCAACAGACGCAGATAGTATGGTTTTAAATATTGTAAAAAAACCATCAGCCAGTGCGGGCCTAGATATTTCTATTTGTCAAGGGGAACAAATTGTAATCGATGCTACGGCACAAAATTATGCATCCATATCATGGATAAAATCAGGTGGTAACGGCACATTGATAAACGAAAACTCAGAAGACCCTACTTATATTGCGTCTGCTAATGATGTGGGTCCGGTTACCTTAACGATGACTGTTACCCCATTATCCGCCGATGGTACGACTGCATGTGGAAGCAATGTAACTGATAGTGTTCAAATACTTATTGAAAATACGCCCATTGCCGATGCGGGTCCAGACAAAACCATTTGTGAAGGGGAAAGTTATACCTTTAATTCGGGTGAGGTTGTTGCAGCGAATTTCAGTTCGTTGAGCTGGACAGCTGTTGGTGGTGGCGATGGAGTTTTTAGTGATGCTATCAACAATTCATTATCACCAACTTACACACCAGGTCCTAACGATAAGGCCGCAGGGAGTGTAATTTTAAGACTTACGGCTAACACAATTAGTAATTGTCCAACTCCGGCAATTAGTGAGATGACTTTAACAATCACAAAAGTACCTGAAGCTGATGCTGGTGCCGACATCAGTATGTGTGAAGATGAAGGTTCCATAACCATTAATGATGCTGTGGTTGAACACTATGACGATCTCATTTGGACTTCCTCAGGAACTGCAGGGACGCTAACTAATGCAGATTTAATCGAGCCAACATATACCCCTTCCGCTGCAGATATTGCCTCTGGAAGTGTTACCTTAACTTTAACGGCCAGCAGAACCCCTGCCAATTGCGGGGAACAAACCACAGATGTTAAAGTAATCACGTTTGTGAAAAATCCAGTTGCCAGTGCAGGAGCTGACGCAATCATCTGTGACGCAGACACCTATTTGCTCAGCGACGCAACGGCACTAAATGCAACAACTATTGTTTGGACTTCTTCTGGAGACGGTACATTCTCGCCGAGCAATCAAGTTCAAAACCCCATTTATAATCCGGGTCTTTTAGATATTGCCAATGGAGGAACCATTACGCTTACTATTACAACAAATGCAATTGCGCCTTGTGTCCAAAATGACACAGACAACATGTTACTGACCTTGGATCCAACACCAACCGTTGAAGTGGGTCCAACCCAAAGTGTTTGTGAGGGTAGCGATTTTACGGTAAATCTAACAGATGGTGTTGATGTTACAAACGCTACGTCATTCTCATGGTCTACCAATGGAGATGGTTCATTTTCTAATCCCAATATTTTAAACCCGGTCTACACACCCGGAACGAATGACAAAGCCAACGGACTTCCTGTCAGTTTGACTTTGAGTGTATCAAGTGGAAATGAATGTACATCACTTGCATCAGACTCATTTGTCTTGAACATAGTTCCACAACTTTTTGTTGATGCTGGTCCAGATGTTACCATTTGTGAGGATGGTTTCACGGTTTCTAGTGCGAATCAAACAATAAACTACAACAATGTGTCTTGGAGTTTTGTGTCAGGTACAGGTCAACTAACCAACATCAATTCTCTGACTCCTACATACGTTCCAAGTGCTGCTGACATTACAGCAGGTCAGGTGGAGCTGAAGTTAACTGCTTATCCCAATGCGCCATGTACCGGCCCACAGACAGACACTATTATTGTCTCTATCAACCAGAACCCTGAAGTTGAGGCAGGAAACGCCGGTTCAATATGTGCTGGTGAAAACTTTACGGTGAGTGGCGCCCAGTTGTTACATCACAGTACTTATAGTTGGTCTTCCGCTACAGGCGGAACTTTCGAGAACAGTAACACCCTTACGCCTACCTACATCCCGAGTGAAGCAGACAAGAATGCAGGTTTTGCAATCTTGAGATTGACCGCACAACCATCAGGTGCGTGTGCTGATGAGGTTTTTGATGAACTTACCATATCAATTACGCCCCTTACAGTAGTGAGTGCGGGCAGTAACTCAACCATATGTGAAGGCGAAACGTACACCACTTTAGGTGCCTCTGTCGCCAATGGAGCAAATCCTGTATGGACGAATTCAGCAGGCGTTTCTACGGGCTTTGCAAACCCCAACCTTGCAATAACAACATATACGCCCACCTCTGATGATATTACCAATGGATTTGCTGAGCTTACGCTCACAGCAAACCAGTTAGCTCCTTGTACAGAAACCGTTTCTGAAACGATACGTATTGATATTTCTCGTACAGCTACTGTTACGTTAACAAGCACAAGTGCTGAAATTTGTGCTACAGATACATCATATACATTCCCAGCGGGATTGGTAACAACCGAAAATGCAGTTGAAATTGACCCTGTCACCTGGGAAACATCAGGCACAGGAACTTTTGATGATCCAAACTCGCCAACGGCAAAATACACCCCTACTAATGCGGATATAGACCTTGGTGAAGTAATCCTAACAGTTAGTGCTAATGCTGAAGCACCATGCGCTAACCCAACAGATTCAAAACAATTCACGCTTTCTTTCAAAGCTGAACCGGTTATCGATTTAAGCCTGTCACCAACAACAGTATGTATGGGAGATGACATAATTTTAGATGCCCAGATCACAGATTATACAACTGTAGCATGGAGCATTATAAGTGGTGGGGGTGCTTTACTAAGTGCAAACACGCTCACTCCAACATATACTCCTGATGGTTCAAGCGATACCGTTATTATTCAAATTATTGCCCAGCCTGAATCTCCATGTTCACAAGAGGTTTCAAAGCAAATTACTATTAGTGTAACGCAACTTCCAGAGATATTAACATTCCCAATAGGTCCTGTAGAGAGTTGTGCGCTTACTCCATATGTAATTAGTGATGTGACTACCAATGGGGAAGAGGACAAAGTAGTATGGACTAGTTCAGGGACGGGGACTTTTAATAATAGCAATGATTTAAACCCGACTTACACACCTAGTCAAGCAGATTTAGACACAGGATCGGTAACGTTAACAATGACTGCTGAAGCCAAAGATCCATGTGATGAAAACAAAGATGTTTCACAAGAACTTATTTTAAACCTAAAGCAGACTCCAGTAATTGATGCAGGACTAGAAGACACAGTTTGTGAAGGAAGTGATTATACCGTTTCCGACGCAACCCAAACAGGTGCTTCACTTCCAACAACAGCATCCATTTCTTGGTCCAGTAATACCAATAGTGGAACTTTTATAGGCGGTAATACCTTAACCCCAACCTATTCGCCAGGTCCTTTAGATATTCAAAATGGAGAGTTTACTCTAACACTCACAGTTCAAGGTGAAGCACCATGTGTGGATGTAACAGATACTAAACGGGTTGTAATTATTAAGAATCCAATAGTTGAATTAAATGATACGGCAACAACCTGTGCGAACGCACCATATACCATTGTTGCAGTTGATGTTTCTAATTATGCATCTGTTGAGTGGACATCTCCAGGAGACGGCTCTTTTGATAGTCGATTTATTGAACAGCCAACATATACACCTGGAGTTTTGGATATTCAAAATGGAGTTGTTTTAACGCTAACGGCTCTACCTATTGATCCATGCGCAAATGAGGTATCAGACCAAATCACACTCAGTTTTACTGAAATACCAGTTGTCGAAGCTGGTCCAGATGCTTTTGTTTGTGAAGACGAATCGTACACATTTGCTACTAACCAGGCTCAAGCATCTGAATACAGTTCAATTCAGTGGACTGGTGGCACCGGCACTTGGACAAGTTCCAATACGATTACACCAACATATAAGCCATCTGCAGCCGAAATATCTTTAGGTGAAGTAAGCTTAACACTTACCGCTCAAGGAAATGGCAATTGTGAACCCGTTTCGGATACCATGACCATGTTTATTACCAAGAAACCAGTGCTTACAATAGGGAGTAATTTTGAAATTTGTGTGGGTGAGTCTTTGGCTATTAGTGATGTAAGTGGTGTTAATGCAGCAAGTTATGCATGGTCTCCTTCTGAATTTTTTGATGATCCAACAAGTTTACAAGCAGTTTACACACCCGCTACAGGGGTAACTGGATCTGTTGAATTAACCTTGACTGCTACACCTAACTCCCCTTGTGCAGATGAAGTGGTGGCCATTAAAACAATCACCATAATTGAACCGCCGGTTGTTGATGCTGGTACTGGTTTTAGCTTCTGTGAAGAAAGCAATCAATTTACTATCAGTGATGCTTCAATTAATGGAGCCTACACTGGAATTTCTTGGACGACTAATGGATCTGGTGGCTCACTAACTGGAGATATTAGTCTAACACCAACATATATTCCAAGTGCTCAAGATTATATCAATGGATCGGTACTGTTTACAATGGAGGTCTCAGGAAACGGCACTTGCCCGGTGGAGACGGATACCATTTTAGTGACACTCATACCTAATCCTTCTGCAACAATCCCTGCTTCTAATGCTTCAATTTGTGCAGGAGAATCCTATACGATTTCAGGAGCTCAAGTAACATATGAAGATTCGTATTATTGGACTACTACAAGTGGAACATTAACTCCGCTAACAGGATCTTTATCCCCTGTATTTACACCAGACCCTGGACAAACGGGAACCGTAACACTTACACTGCACGCCAACGGTCAGGCTCCTTGTAATGGAACAGCTGAAGACAGTATTGTTATTACTGTCAACCAAGCCCCAGAAGCTACAATTGATCCGCTTAGTGAAATTTGTGAAAATGGAACCATTACCATAAATGGAACAGTTCAATTCAATGACGACTATCTATGGGAAACCTCAGGATCAGGAACATTTACAGGAACCAATTCACTAACTCCGGACTATACGCCTTCGGCTGCTGATGTAGCGGCGGGATCTGTTCAGTTTACATTGACAGCCTTTGCAAACGGCACATGTAATGATGATGTTGTTACGCAAACGCTTACAATTGGTTCTCAAGCAATTGTTGAAGCAGGCCCCAATGCAACTACTGACGAAATTACGATATGTGAAGGGGAAAGTTACAATCTAAATGGCGCATCGTTTTTAGCTGGTGAGAACCCAGTCTGGACCATTATCTCTGGATCTGCTGGAACTATTGATAATACTAATGTTCTTAATCCAACGTTTACACCAACTGCTGATGATATTTCAAATGGATTTGTAATTTTACGTCTTTCTGTAGATTCTATAGATCCGTGTAGCACTGTCGTTTCAGATGATATAACCATTAATATCACAAGTTTACCAGTAGTTGATGCTGGAGAAGATGCAACTATTTGTGCAGGGTCCTATGCTCATAATGGCGCTTCAGTTTCCAATGCGAATACGTATGAGTGGACGGTGCAATCGGGGAATGGAACCATTGACCCTGCTACTAAAAATTCGATTTCACCAGTATATATTACCGACCCTCTTGATAATAACAATACTGTTACCCTTCGCTTAACAGCCACATCAACCAACCCTTGTACAAATACTGTATTTGATGATGTTGCGATTACAGTTACACCAGCACCAGTTGTAGAGGCTGGATCTAATGCAACGATCTGCGCTGGAGATACGTATACCTTTGCTAATGGGGCATCAATAGAAAACACATCTTCTGTTACTTGGACTTGGGGTGGCACTGGATCACTAGTTGATGATAATTCACTTAATCCAACCTATACACCAAGCGTTGGTGATGTGGGCCCTATAATCTTTACGTTAACAGCAACCGGTAATGGTCCTTGTACTTCCCCAGTCACGGATACCTTTATCCTAAATATTACCCCTGAGGCGACGGTTGATGCAGGTCCTTATGCGACCATTTGTGAAGCTACATATCAGCTTAGCGGAAGTTTTACCAACGGAACAAATCCAAAATGGACTACAAGTGGTACTGGTGATTTCCCAAGTGGAGATACGAGCTTAACCGCTATATATGAGCCCTCTGCAGATGACTTTGCTCAAGGTTTTGTTGATTTAACACTCACTGTAGATAAATTCTCTCCATGTGAAGGTACTCGAAGTGACATCGTGCGACTAACCTTAAATGAAAAGCCTGTAATAAATATTGGAACAACAACACCCTCTATTTGTGATGGCGAAACCTATTCATTTGC
>Ga0228609_1000189_pt1 | contig 32818 bp, 35 predicted proteins | sample 10DmetaG_FD_190068 | JGI IMG/M metagenome (GOLD analysis project Ga0228609, IMG submission 190068) | Seawater microbial communities from Monterey Bay, California, United States - 10D | ecosystem: Environmental > Aquatic > Marine > Coastal | place: USA: California | collected 2016-11-10 | reverse complement strand
GGCTTGCTCGGAACGCGACGGTTTGCTGGCCTATGGTGTGATCACATTGTCATTGGTGGCGGATCAGGAAATCAGCCTTGCCGATGTAGCCCAGCAGTTCAAGACGGCAAACCCGAATGCACATGTGTCAACAATCTTTGCCGATAAGCGTCAGATTTTCGTTCAAAACACATCGCAGGCAGCCCAATCTGTTTCTGGATTACAAAAAACTTTGTGGCAAGGCGTTGAATTGCGCGATACCCACATGCTGATTGCCACGCTTCACATGCCAGCGGATACCATGTTTACAAAAAATATGGCGCGTATGCTTTTGTCACGCAGCTTGCAGGGCGTTTCTGTGCACCCTGCCGGCTCAAAAATGCGGCCCAGTGTGAAACCAAATACCTCTAGCGGGCCGCGTCCAAAAGCCCGCCCTGTTGGATAAGCTCATGTAGGGGCGCAGGCCTGCCAAAGATAAATTGCTTGAATGTGATTTATCGCTATAATTGCCTGATAGTTAATTGATTTAGAGACTGACAGTGATTTTAAAGCCGATGCGGGCGTTTCTGATCCGCAGGTACCTTTTCTATGTATTATCGCGGCCGAATTCATGGCTGCGCGCGCAGAAAACGCCGCGCATATGGGGGGTATATAAGCAGTCAAAAATCTTGCGCCATCAGCTTGAGCGGTTTGTCTCAGGTTTAGAGCTGCGGCTTCAAACCGCGCGCAGGGGGAAGGTTAGCGGCCCTGATATTTGGGGGTGGCGTCCCGATTTTTGGTGCACAAAAATGGATATGGGAGCTGCAAATCTGGGCGGCAGAAGCATTGCCTTGGGCAAGAATATCCAATTGTTTAGCCCAGAGCATTTGCAAATTGATCAATATTGGCTTTCCCAGCGAAAGGATTTAAGCGCTCAAACCGGAGCAAGCTATTGCGTGTGTTTGGATATTTTCGACATAAAAAGCAGCTTTTTATCTTTCGCGATTCAACTGCCGATGGGCAGCCGCCGGCGTCTTATGGAAACGGGGGTGTTGATTTGTAGAGCGCGTATAAATTTTGAAACCGAACTGCATACGCATCTCCGCCTCAATATTCCCGAGCTGGATGACCTGTCTTTACAGGCGGATACCCATCACCGCGAAGATGGTGAGTTTTCGTGGGAGTTCAGGCTGCGGCCGCTTAAATTAAGCGCAGATTCCGACGCGCCGCTTTGGATCGATCTGATCTTTGAGGCTCCGCGTTACACGCAAATTCAAATCATTGATTTCAATCTCTCTACCGAAGAGGGTTCTTTAGAAAGGAGCGCCGATGTCGCTTCGCATTGAGCCAACGCGCTTCGCTGAAGGCATTTGGCGGGCTTTGCTAAACCAACCTTCCGATTTGAAAGCGCCCCCGCCCAAGATTGACGTGCTTTTGCAAGGGCGCCCGATCCGTGGCGTGCGGGTTGACCCTCTGAATATGGAAAATTGTTATGAGTTATCCGTGCCAATTCCGCCCGAAGCTATTGGATCTGGTACCTATATGCTTTTGATTGTTGAGCAGGGCAGCTCCAAAGTGTTGTCGCGGATCGTACTGTCGGGCGGTGATTTGAACGGCGAAGATCTTCGCGCTGAGATGGCGGAATTGCGGGCTGAAATAGATCTTCTGAAGCGGCTTTTTCGCGCATCGCGTAAAAGTGGCTTTTAAAGTTTTTACGTTGCGTATTGCGTGACAATCAAACCATGATTTGGCACGATGACCTATTGTAATCGCGAGAGGCCAAATGTCTGCTGAATATCCATCCATTTTCACCCCTTTAGATCTTGGTTTCACAACGTTGAAAAACCGCATTTTGATGGGATCGATGCACACCAATCTTGAAGAAACGCATGACTGGGATCGAGTTGCTGAATTTTATGCTGAACGCGCAAGGGGCGGCGTGTCTTTGATGGTTACGGGTGGGATTGCGCCAAATAAAGAGGGCGGTGTGTTTCCAAACGCGGCGGGGCTTTGTTCAGAGGAAGATATCGCGCACCATAAGATCGTTACGCAGCGTGTCCATGCGGCAGGTGGAAAAATCGCCATGCAAATTTTACATGCTGGACGCTATGCTTATAGCGCTGATTGTGTGGCGCCTTCGGCGGTGAAATCGCCAATTTCGCCCTTTATTCCGCAAGAGCTTGATGAGGCGGGGATCGAAAAACAAATTGCCGATATTGCCGCCACAGCCCTACGCGCCAAGCAGGCAGGCTATGATGGCGTGGAAATTATGGGCTCTGAGGGGTATTTCCTTAATCAGTTTTTGGTCACCCATACAAATAAACGCAGCGATCGATGGGGTGGCAGCTATGAAAATCGCATGCGTTTGCCAGTGGAAGTTGTCAAACGTGTGCGTGCCGCAGTTGGCAGCAAATTTATCTTGATTTACCGCCTGTCGATGATTGATCTTATTCCCAACGGATCCACGCATGATGAAGTGGTGCAATTGGCGCAGGCGGTTGAAAAAGCTGGGGCTAATATTCTGAACACGGGTATTGGGTGGCATGAAGCGCGGATTCCAACCATTGCCACCTCGGTGCCGCGGGCCGCTTTCGCTTGGGTGACCAAAAAGCTGATGGGAAAAACATCGATCCCGATCATAACCAGCAATCGGATAAACACCCCAGACGTGGCAGAAGATCTGATTTCCAGCGGGTGCGCTGATATGGTTAGCCTGGCGCGGCCGTTTTTAGCGGATCCGAATTTTGTGGCCAAAGCTGCGGCTGGCAAAGCCGCCGAGATTGCCCCGTGCATCGCGTGCAACCAAGCTTGTTTGGATCACACATTCAGCGGAAAAATCAGCTCTTGTTTGGTGAATCCAAGGGCCTGCTTTGAAAAAGAATTGGCCATTAAGCCCGCGGAAAAACCAAAAAAAATAGCGATTGTGGGGGCTGGGCCGGCGGGTTTGTCCTGCGCGATGACGGCCGCGCAATGTGGGCATCATGTGACTATATTTGACAAATCCGACCGTATCGGCGGCCAGTTAAATTTGGCCAAGCAAGTTCCGGGAAAAGAAGAATTCTGGGGACTTGTGGATTGGTTTGAAACGATGATGACCTTGTTGAAGGTGAATATGCGGCTGGGATATGAGGCAGGTGCGGCTGATTTTGAAGGGTTTGATGAAGTGATTATCGCCACTGGCGTAAGCCCGCGCGATCCTGCGATACCAGGGCAAACCGGGCGCAATGTGCATTCCTACATCGATGTGCTGAGCGGTAGGGTTAAGATTGGCGACAAAGCGATTGTGATAGGGGCAGGCGGTATCGGTTTTGATGTGTCTGAATATTTATTGCACCCCGCCGGCGACAGCCTGACGGAGAGCTTGCCAGATTGGATGCGCGAATGGGGCGTTGGAGACCCTGAGGAAACGCGTGGCGGCTTGGCCGCGGATGGCCCGCAACCCCAGGCGCCGGCGCGCGCGGTGACTTTGGTGCAGCGCAAGGCTGAAAAACATGGCAAGCGCCTTGGCAAAACAACCGGCTGGATCCATCGATCCGCGCTGCATATGAAGGGCGTGGAAATGATTGGCGGGGTGAATTACGAGGAAATTACCGAACAAGGATTGCGGGTGTCTTTTGGAGCGGCGCGCGAAACCCCGCAGATGATTGAAGCGGATGATATTATCTTATGCGCGGGCCAAGAGCCCGAGCGCAGCTTAGCCGATATCTTGATCCAGCACGGCCGCGCTGCACATGTAATTGGTGGTGCGGATGTTGCCGCCGAATTAGACGCCAAAAGGGCCATCGATCAAGGTGTTCGGCTTGCCTTATCGCTGTAGGGGAGAGGCGCGCATATCGCTTTTGCGTGCGCGTCGATAATGTGATTTAGCGTTGTAGCAAGACTTCAACGCGTTTGTTTTGGCGCCGTCCGGCTTCGCTGTCATTGTTTGCAACGGGGGATAAATACGCAACCCCCTGCGCCATAATCCGTGCCGGATCAATGCCAAATTCATCTGCCAGATAGCTTGCAACGGCCTGCGCCCGCCGTTTGGAGAGCGCCAAATTCACCTCGAATGAGCCCTTGTTATCCGTGTGGCCAACCAAGATTATATTTGCTTCTTTTTCAGTTTGCAGAAATTCAGCGAGGCTGATTAAGCTTTCAAAGGGCCCACGTCCCAAGGATTCGGAACCTGAATCAAACGCCAGCCCGCTTAAAATTGCAAAGCCGTTTTTGCGCAGCGCGGTGCGGACATCTTTGGTCGGTGGCGCAGCGTTGGTTTGGGCGCTGGGCAAGTTTGTCGTTTCTATTAACGTGCGCCCGCCAGCTTCAATGATTTGCAAAAACAGTTCATTTCCCGATTTGCTGAAAAGCAATGTTTTGATATGTTCATCTTTTTGCAGCGCGATAAACCGGTAACGAGTTGTATCGACATACATAAATGGCGGATCGATCACTTCTGTTGCAAATCGGAAGTCAAATCCCCCACACTCAGCAGATTGGCAATCGAGCAGCGCGTTAAACCCCACATTTTGTAACTGGCTTAAAATAGGCGCGGCAAATTGGTTGATTTCCAACAGGCTTTGCGGCAGTTTCCACGCCGATTTATGCAATTCGCCTGTCACTGTGCGGGTTTTCAGTGCAGCATTTTTCCAAATCTCAAGCGGCATATCATATTGGCCAAAAGCGTGCGTTTCTGAAAACTGTTCAATGATTGGGTCTGGCAAAACCAATGGCGCTTGCGCCATTGCTGGTGCAATCAGGCAAACCTCAACCCAAAGGGCGAGCAGGATGCGGCTAACGGCTTTGGGCGTGATAGTCATCATTTGGCCGCATATCAACAGCGCTGGCGACCCGATTGGTCATGTTGAAAAAGCCGGCGACATTGGCAATATCCCAGATATCGCGATCACTAAAGCCAACATCACGTAGGGTTTGGCGATCAACCTCTTCAATCTCAGAGCTGTTCTTTGTAATTTTCTCGGTAAAGTCGAGCATTGCCCGCTGCCGTGGATCAAGCGGTGCGCTGCGGTAATTCATAACGATCATCTCCCCCAGGATCGGATCTTTGGATAAAGCGCGGATTGCCGCACCATGGGCGGTTAGGCAATAAAAACACCGGTTCACCGAAGAAACGACGACAGCGATCATTTCGCGCTCTAATTTGCTTAAACCGCTGGGGGCAAGCATCAAACTGTTATAAAGGCCGCTAAACGCGTCTAATTTTTCGATGTCAAACGCATGGGCTTGTAAGACATTTGGCACCATGCCCAGTTTTTCTTCGCACACATCAAAATATTTTTGCGTGGCCTCTGGCAAAGGGTCCATGGGTGGAAGGTTCAGCGCTGTGACCTGCGGCTTTGACGTCATTGAAGATCCCCTTTCAAACGGTAATGGTAGTGTCCCACATGTTTCATCCCGAGTGAAGAATAAAGGTTTTGTGCTACGGAATTTTCTTTTGTGCAGGCCACGGCTAAAATGGAGCAGCCCTGACTTTGACCCCATAATGCAGCTTTGCGCATCGCCCATTTCGCTAGGCCTTGTCCGCGCTGCTCGGGTAAAATCATTAACGCATGCACCATGATCACAGCCCCATGACAGGCTAAAAATGCAGTGCCCGCCGCGCGCCCCTTCCAACGGATCAGAAGGCTGGTTTTAGCCTGTGTTGCACGGTCCATAACATTCATGCGTTGCGGGCCAAACCCGTCGAGCGCCCAAATATCTTTTTGGATGATCAAAGGAGGCCAAATCTCGAATAAGGTGGTTTTGGGAAGCGGTTGATCGCATAAATCGGCCACCGGTTGGGCCAATAGGTCGGTGGGATCAACAAGGTGATAGCCGCGCTGTGCAAGCGCTTTATCCAGCTCGCTTTGCCCCTCATCAATATGAAACAAAAGCGGTTGATTCAAATCGCGCAGTGCCTGCTCAGCCCCATCAATCTCTGGCGCGGTGGCCGAAATCTGATCGAAGGCCAAACGCGCGGCGCACACGCGTTTTCCGCCGCCATCCGATTGGAATATACGCCACGGGCCAAGCTCGAATTGCCGTTTGCATGGCCAGGTTCCTTCCAGCGCCTGCTTGGCGTTGTGAAATGGGCGTATCACGCGCCCAAATCAGCAGATAAAGCTTTGAAGGCGTTTTCTAACCGCTCAGGGTCACTGCCTCTTATCACGATATTAGAGCCGTAAAGACCATTTTTTTGAAAAGGATAGGACCCAAAGGATAGATCGGGAAAGCGCGTTGCAAGCGCGCCTAGCGGCGCCGCAATATCACCCTCGCCGCGCTCAATTCGCAGGGTTTTACTTTGCAGCGGTGCACCCCCTGTGATCTGTGGTAGAACGCTGGCGACCATGGCTTTAAAAACAGATGGCACTCCGGCCATTACATGCACATTGCCAAGCGTGAAGCCGGGCGCGGTTGAAACCGGGTTTTCAATCAGGCTTGCCCCTTCTGGTATCCGCGCCATTCTCAGCCGGGCAGCGTTGAGTTCGCTGCCTTGACGTTCATAATGGGCCTCTAGCAGGGCACGCGCATCCGCGCGAATATCGATGGGTGCGTTGAAGGCCGCAGCGATGCAATCGGCGGTAATATCGTCATGTGTTGGCCCGATACCCCCTGACGTAAACACCATGTCATAGGTTGCTGAAAGGCTGCTTGCGGCCTGTTTGATGGCATCAGCATCATCGCTGACCACGCGCGCTTCTTTTAGATCAACACCGGCATCTGTGAGCGCGGCGGCCAAATACTGCGTATTCGTATCTTGGGTTCTTCCGGAAAGAATTTCATCTCCGATGACAAGCATCGCGGCTGTTGGGTTTTGCATATTTTATCCTTAGAAGCAGAGAATATCAGAGGCTTGGCAGAGTTTCTTGAAAGGGCAAGGCCCATTGACGTGGCACCATTTTATCGTGTGATTTTGGATTTTAAAGAAGTCGATCTGATGGTGCTAGCAGCTCTTTTTCGGCCAAAGAGAATTGTTTAATTTTTTGCATCAGCATATCGGGTTCGATGCCCAATTTGCCCGCGGCTTTTTCAACATTTCCTTCGGTTTCGTTCAAGGCGGCGACGATCAAATTCTCTTCAACATCGGCAAGAAATTCATGCAGGTTCAAAGGTTGATCTGCCGCAAAAAACCGAGATTGTTCAAGCAATGTCTGCTTTGTATCAAGAAACGGAGTGCTTGGTGATTGATCTTGTAGCGCACCATCCCAAAAGGTTGCCTGATCTTTAACCGTCGAAACACCGTCATGGAAATTTGGCATGAGCGGTTCAATTTTTTGAATTCCGAGCCGTTCACCGCTGTAAAGAACCGAACATTTTTGCAAAAAATTAGCGAGTTCCCGAATATTCCCTGGCCAATCATATTGCTGTAAAAACGCAATTGCATCGGGCTCAAAGCTGACGGGTAATATTTTCTTTTCGGTTTTCTTTAAGCGCATTGAGAGCACGGTGATGAGCTCTTCGATATCTTCAACGCGCTCTGCAAGGGGAGGGTTCGCAATCGTGTAAACTGCAATTCTGTACAGAAGATCAGCACGAAATTCTCCGCGTCGGGCCATTTCACCGATATCCGTATGGGTTGCACAAACCAATCTGAAATCTACGGGAATAGATTTTTCTGAGCCAATTTTCTGAACGGTTTTGGTTTCTAGAACCCGCAGCAGTTTCGCTTGAAGTGACAGTGGCATATCCCCGATTTCATCAAGGAACAGCGTGCCGCCTCCTGCGTCTTCTACTTTGCCTTTGCGCCCCTTATCTGCCCCGGTGAAAGCGCCCTTTTCATATCCAAATAATTCCGCTTCCAGAAGCTCGGCGGGGATTGCAGCAGAGTTGACGGCAATGAATTTTCCGCTGCGCCCGGACAGTTTGTGAATGCCTTTTGCGATAAGCTCTTTGCCGGACCCGGTTGGACCCACGGCCATAACGCTGACTGGAAACGGGGCGGCAAGCTCAATATGTTTGCGCACATCCTGAATTTTTTCGGAAGATCCTGCGATTAAATTCTCAAGGAATTTTGATCCGGCCATGAAGTCTGTCGATCCTTGGGCATGCGTTGCGTATAACACGGTTTTCGCATCATTTTGATATGTTGGCCAGAACAATACGTTAATTCGCGCGCTTCTCAGAAAACTTTGGGCTTTTAAGCATCATTTCCACCGCGTCGGCATATTAAATTTACCTTAAAAATACGCTTCTTTGATCACAGGTATTTTTTGGCACGCTAATTGCCTGTTATATCCTGAAGGAGAAAAAAATGCTGTATTCACTACACGTTTCTGATTTTAAATTTGCTGGAAAACTGTCGCAGATTCTTCAGAATTATCAATGCAGCATTGTTGAGCATTCTGAAGTGAAAGAGACATGGGATGCCCAAGGACAAAAAGTAAAAGCCATTTTGAGCGCCGCATTTGAGCAAAAACTAGGCGGTCTGAAAGCGGTTGTAGAGATGGTGAAAAAACGCGGCGCGAAATCGATTGTGATCGTGGATGAAGCAGCTGAGGCTTTTCGCGTCGAACGCTCGATGAATGGCGCTTTGCTGCGCGTCTCGATGCCAATCGTCTCAGATGATATGGCACAATCTTTTATCTTCGCGCTTGTTGCGAGTTTCATCACCGATGGGGATAGCACGATTGCCGCAGATCCGGTTTCGGTTGATCTGCTTAAATTGGGTGATCGCGTTGCCAGGGCACAGGTGAATGTGTTCGTGAATGGCCCAACGGGCAGTGGCAAAGAGGTTTTGGCGCAGTATATTCATAAAAAGTCTTCGCGGGCTGAAAAGCCCTTTGTCGCCATCAATTGCGCGGCAATCCCAGAAAATATGCTGGAAGCGCTTTTATTCGGCCATAAAAAAGGCGCCTTTACCGGGGCTTCAACATCCAGCGATGGTATTTTTCAAGCAGCGGATGGCGGCACATTGCTGTTAGATGAAGTTTCGGAGATGTCGATGCCGCTGCAAGCCAAATTGCTCCGGGTGTTACAGGAAAGATCTGTTGTTCCTTTGGGGGCTTCGGCGCCAATCCCTGTGGATGTGCGCACGCTGGCGACGTCCAACCGAAATATACCGATGGAAATCCGGCGCGGGCGGTTCCGCGAAGATCTTTATTTTCGCTTGAACGTGTTTCCTTTGGCCACCAAGGCGCTGAACGAACGCTTGCAAGATATCATTCCAATTGCTGCCGAATTGCTGGTGCGCCATCAAAGCGATTTAGAGAATTTTCCAACGATTTCTGGCCCGGCCTTGCAGCGTTTGCTGGAGTATTCATGGCCTGGGAATGTGCGCGAGCTGGAAAATGTCATTCAACGCGCAACCGTGCTGCGCAATAGCAATATTATCGAATTTGAGGATATTATGATCGATACGCCGAGCCCGGAATATCATCTTGATGAACCTCTCGTATCGCATGTTTGAGGAGAGATAGGTCATGTCCGCTATTTCAGGTGTCAGCAGCTTGCAGTCGATCCAATCGTCACAAGCCAACGCATTGGCCAAAACCGATTCTATGAAGCTTAAACTGGCTGAGGCCACGGGCTTTAAACCGGCTGGCGTGTCTTTTGCCGAGCGGTTGGGCGAGTCTTTGAATTCTGTGGCTGAGTCGCAAAACAAAGCCGCTCAATCTGTAAAAGATTACGAATTGGGCCGCGAACAAGACCTTTCAAAAGTGATGGTTGAGCAGCAAATTTCATCGCTTGGCTTTCAATTAACGTTGAATGTCCGAAACAAAGCCCTCAGCGCGTATAAAGAAATCATGAATATGCCTGTTTAATGGAAGAAACGTGTGAATAATGACTGAATTAACAACCAATACGGATTATCCAGCGGCGCAACAGGGCGGCATGTTGCCAGCTATTAGATCATCTTTCAAACAAGCCGATAGCTTTTATCGTCAACCTGCTTTTCAACGAGCGCTGCCTAGTATTGCAGCGGCTGTCGTGGCGATTGTGGGTCTTATTGTCTACGTTGCCATTCAAACACCAGACCGCACAACGCTGTTTGCCTCATTGAGCGAAGGCGAAAAAGCCCGCGTTTTTGATGCGCTGAAAAATAACGGTATGGATGTACAAATTGACCCGGCCACCGGTGAATTAACCGTCCCGGTAGATGATTATCACAATGCTAAATTGAATTTGGCGTCGCAAGGTATCCCGATGCAAGCGCCGACGGGCTCATCAGCTTTGAATGACATGCCAATGGGCACAAGCCGGTCTGTAGAAGCCTTAAAAATCAAACAATCATTAGAATATGAACTAGCCCGTTCCATCACTGAAATAGAGTCGATCACCAATGCACGCGTCCATCTGGCTATCCCAGAGCGGTCTGCATTTGCGCGCAATACCCAAGAGCCAAGCGCATCGGTGTTTATAGAACTTGCATCTGGAAGAACGCTGAGTTCGACGCAAGTGGAAGCGATTGTGAATTTAGTGTCTTCATCCGTACCAAATTTGGGCAAGAGCAAAGTGTCGATCGTGGATCAGGCGGGGCGCTTGCTGTCAAATTCTATTGAGGATGCGGCGTCAACCGCGTCTGAGTTGCAATTTCAATACCGGATGCGGATTGAAGATATTTACCGCAGCCGGGTGGAACGCCTGCTAACGCCGATTGTCGGTCCTGGAAACGTATCAAGCCAAGTGAATATTGATATAGATTTCACCACATTGGAGGTGACCGAGGATCGGGTATTGCCTGACAACGTTCTGTTGAGCCAACAAAAAAGTGTTGATGAACAGGTGGCGAACAGAGCCCGAGGTGTTCCGGGATCAATTGGCAATACGCCGCCGGCGCAAAGCAATTTTGATGCGATTGGAAATGAAACTGATGTCATAGGAACTGACGCAGATGCAGCAGGGGAAGCCCCTGTAGCCGATGCCGCGCCGCAGGTGGATGATCTAAACGCTGTGCCCGGAGATGCGAACACTGGCAATACTGTTGCGGATTATGCGCTTCCAGATGCGCCCAAAAAAGCCAAGACGGTACAAAAAGCAGATCCCATGATGCGGTCGAGCAGCGAAGTTCAGAACTATGAGGTCAGCCGCCAGATTTCTACGCGTAAAATGCCGTCGGCGAAAATTCAAAAAATTACCGTCGCCGTATTATTGCGTGAACAAATGCTCGTGGGCCCCGATGGTCAATCGCAAGTTCAAAAGATCAGCGCTGAGGAAAAACAAGAAATTCAAGCTTTGGTGACCAATGCATTGGGCCTGACGCCTGAGCGTGGGGATATGGTGATTATTTCTAGCCGTCCATTCATGACCAAAATTGTTGATGGAGTGGTTATTGAATGGTACCAAGAGCCATGGGTGCGTGACTTGATGAATAAATCTGTGATGTTGTTAATCATTGCTGTGGTTTCGTTAGGAATTCTTCGTCCCTTGATGGCGCGTCTGCTAACGCCATCTCAAGATGCTTTGAAAGCCTCTTTTGCAGATCAAAATATGGCAGAGCTCGAGGCTATGGATTTGCAGGACGGACAATCGCTTGAAGATCTGAAAGCCAAGTTGAAGCCTAAGAAAACGGCGATTTCAGCTGAAATGTTAGATACGGCGAATTCTTATGATGATAAGGTCGCATTGATCAGAATGATGGTGGGGGACGAAGCCGGCCGGGTGTCTAATGTATTTAAGGCGATGATGGAAAAAGACATGAACGTGATTTGATGAAGGTAGCGGAAGATGGCTGAGGCAGTAGGCGTAGAAGAAGAAGTGATCGAGCTGACAGGAACGCAGAAATCTGCGATCCTAATGATGCTGCTGGGCGAAGATGAAGCGGCAGAGGTGTTGAAAAATCTATCGCCTCGAGAAGTCCAACATCTTGGAACCGCAATGTATTCGGTGGCCACGGCCGATCAAGAAACGGTGAATTCGGTTCTCGATGAATTCTTAGAAATTATCAAAAAGCAAACCAGTTTGGGCTTAGGAGCCGGTAATTATATTCGTAATGTGCTGCAAAAAGCGCTTGGTGATGATAAGGCGCAATCAGTTCTTAGCCGCATTACACCCGCCAGCAGTGAGCGCCCGATTGAAATTCTAGATTGGATGGATGCACGCTCGATTGCGGAATTGGTGCAAGATGAGCATCCGCAGATCGTTGCGTTGATCGTATCCTATTTGGATTTTGGTTTGGCTTCGGATGTCTTGGGGCTTTTGGATACGCAAATGCAATCGGAGGTGATCATTCGTATTGCCACATTGGAAATGGTGGATCCGGCGGCACTTAAAGAACTTGAAAAAGTGATGCAAAGTAAATTCAAAGCGAATACCAGCTTGCGGTCATCACAAGTGGGCGGCGTGAAAGCAGCCGCTAAAATTATGAACTTCACCAAAGAAACGATGGAAAAACGCATTCTGAATGATGTCAAGAAAGCCGATAAAGATCTGATGCAGGCAATCCAAGACAATATGTTTACCTTTGACAATCTGGGTATGTCAGATGATCGCTCGTTGCAGACCTTGCTTAGAAGCGTTGAGATGGAGGATCTTATCCTGTCGCTCAAGGGTGCTGATGAGTTCCTGAAAGATAAGCTCTTTGGTTGTATGTCAACGCGGGCTGCGGCCAATATTCAAGATGAAATGGAAGCTCTTGGTCCTATTCGACTGACTGAAGTGCAAAATGCGCAAAAACGTATTATTGCCGTGGCGCGCAAAATGTCTGATGAGGGCACGATTGTTCTGGCCGGTCGCGGCGGGGATGAAATGGTATAACCATGAGCAATGTGAGCGAAGATTTTGCGGTTTTAGACAAGACCAACCATAAAAAAATGGCAGCGGCTGTGAAGGCGGCCATGGATGCAGACTTCAAGGTTGAAGAAAAATCTTTGAACGATGCAGAACGGACGTTTAAACGAAAATCTATCGCGCATTTTGTAAAAGCCAAACTCAGCTTAGAAGAGTTGCGCCAAGGTGGAGCCGCCGCCGCTGATACGCCGGCGCCGGAATCTGCAGACACATTAAGTGAGCCGCAAGGTGACGCGCAAATGGCTGTTGATGCGGGTCAAACGGTATCTGGCGTTGAAGCTGCAGAGGATATGGATGCGCTGACATCTTTGCTGGAAGAGGAACCGCAAACCGAAGTGGCTGTAGAGGCTGAAGCGGGGGCGCAAGCCTCTGCCGCGAGCGCCGAGCCTGAAAATCAAACCCAGATTTCCGCTCCTGAGCTCGAGCAGGAAAAAAATGCCGCTTATGAGGAGGGTTTTGCTGCAGGCCGCGCCGCTGCTTTAAGCGAACTTGAAGAGCAGAGGCTGGAACAATTGGGCGTGCTGAAATCAATCGCGGATCGTTTACAAAATGAAGCCGCGTTTGATTTTGAGAATGTTTCACAAAAAGTGCTTGAAACCGTCTATAATCTGTCGAGCGAGCGCTGTGGGCTGGGTTTGGATGCCAATCCCGAGGGGTTTTTAGCCCATGTTCAAAAAAAATTAGATCAAGTTCAGCTTTTGGCCGACCATAAAAAGGTGTTCTTCAATGCCGAGGATCTAGAAAGTCTTCAGAAATTCGATGAATTTGAAGGGATTTTTAACGGCGTCGAAGTGCATCAAGACCGTGAGTTGAAGCGCGGGGATGTGATCGTAAAAGTGGGCGGTGTTGAAATTCGCGACACACCGTTCTCAGATTTTGAAAAGCAGAGCATCGATGAATGATTTCACCAATGAGCTTTTGCGCGATCTGGATCGTCGGCTGCAACCGAGCAAAAACGCCCAAATGTCGGGAAAAGTTGTTAAATTTGACGGCTTAACAGCGCATTGCGATGGGTTTCCAGCCCGTGTGGGGTCGATTTGTAAAATCGAGATAGGTGCTGGCAATGAAGTGTTTGCAGAGGTTATCAGCTTTAAAGAAGGCCTCAACCAACTTGTGGTGTTTGATCTTGGAGCGGGCGTTAAGGCAGGCGATAAAGTAACCCTGGTAGAAGAAGGCCAATCGATATCTGTGGGTGATGATTATCTTGGCCGGGTGTTTGATGCGATGGGCGCACCGCTTGATAATCGCGCCGCACCGATTGGAAAAGACAGCTGGCCGCTGCATGGAAAATCCATGAATCCATTGGATCGACGCCATATATCAACGGTGTTGAACGTGGGTGTGAAATCGATAAACGGTTTATTGACGTTGGCGAAAGGTCAAAGGGCCGGCATCATTGCCGGTTCTGGTGTTGGCAAATCCGTCTTGCTGAGCATGATGACCAAGCACAGCGATGCAGATGTGATCGTGGTGGGGTTGATCGGAGAACGCTCGCGCGAAGTTTTGGAATTTGTAGACCGAGTTTTTGATGAAAAAACCCGAAAAAAGCTTTGTGCGATTGCCGTCCCTGCAGACCGCTCGCCGCTGTTGCGTATTCGCGGGGCCAATCGAGCAACCGCGATTGCCGAGTATTTTCGCAGCAAGGGTAAAAATGTTCTACTGATTATGGATTCCTTGACTCGCGTGGCGCATGCGCGGCGCGAAATAGGGTTGGCGCTGGGCGAATTGCCCACATCCAAAGGATATCCGGCATCGGTTATTGCGCTTATATCGGGATTGATCGAACGTGCAGGTATGGGCAGCGTTACAGAAAAGGGTTCAATAACAGGTATTTATACTGTTTTGGCTGATGGGGATGATACGAATGATCCGGTGGTGGATACCGCGCGGGCGATTTTGGATGGTCACATTGTTTTGAATCGTGACTATGCCAATTTGGGGATTTACCCCGCGATTGATGTGTCTCAATCGATCAGCCGTGTGATGTCGGATGTTGTGAATGCTGAGCATCTTGCTTTGTCGAATAAACTGAAGAAACTGATCAATATTTATAATGAGAACCGGGATTTAATCCTGATGGGTGGATATGCCGCTGGGCAGGATGTTGATCTGGATATCGCGTATAAAATCTGGCCAGATATCGTGAATTTCTTGAAACAAAACCCACAGGATAATGTGTCCGTTGCGGATACAGTGGCTGCGTTGAAGGCTTTGTTGGGGGGGACATAAATGCGCCCAGACCGCAAAAAAAAAATCTTGGAAAAGATGTCGAGAAAGAACCTTGCCGCGTCCTTAAAAATAAAAAAGGCTCTGGCGGATCAGCGATCCCAAATGTCAGATTTAGAGGGGCTTTTGGCCCGTATTCGCGAATTACAAGCAGGTTCTGAAGAGCCATTTTATGACACGCCCAGCCAATTTCGCGCTGCACGATTTTATTCTTCTAAATTGGCTGAACAACTTGAGATGGTGGCGAATAGAATTGAATTTATTCAAACGGAAATCGATAATTTGGCTGCGGTTACGCGGCAAGATTCGTTGAAACGTCAAAAAATTGACCGCCTGATTGCGGAAGCAAAACAGCTTATACATCAGTATGCAGAGCGTGAGGCTGATAAAAAAACCACCTATCCGTCGGCAGTAAGGCGCAGCTGATCGCCGTGCGTTTAAGCTATAAAGGCACATGTTCCGATGGCCCGTTTATACCTTTGCGCCGTTATTTGGCACATAAATTGCTAGGTTTGTGATAGGAAACTCAGGGTCGCCATCATATGAGCATTGCCAATATATCTTCAAGCGCAATTGATAAATTGCTGTCAGCCACGCCTGAAGAGCCTCCTGTCGGCTCGAAAGGTGCTGCGCTTTTTGCGAAGTTCTCAGAGCTTTTGACATCGGGGGCGGGCGCCGATCATGGCGACAACCCAGAGCAAAAAAAACTGACGGAAGGTGAATCGTCAAATACCTTACAGTCGGGCGATGAAATTGATATTGTCGCCTTTTTAGGTTTTATTGCTGCGCTTGAAGATCAAGTGTCTAAAACTCCAGATGGCGACGGTTTGCGCGCAAGCGTATCAGAACTTTCCGGCGAAGATATTGGATTAAAGGACCTAGCGCCGGCAATCATCGCAGATCCGGATTTTCTCATGATGCGGGATAAATTTGCGCAGGCGATGTCGGCCTTAGCTGATGACCCTCAGGCGGTTGCAGTGCCCAGTCTCAACGGATTATTGCCCTATCTTGAGGCCTTCCACAGGCACTCTTCTGTTGGGATGAATAAAGAGCCGCAAACCGCTGACGCCTTGCCGGTGGCAAAAGGCGCTTTGCGCCTTGATTATGCAGAAAACATGGTGAGAACGCAGGATATCGCCTATCCAAGCGAGGCAGCTGCCAATCAGCCTATGGCAAAACTTTTGGTGCCGGTAGCCCTCTTAAATGGCAAGGCGATGCCGCATAAGAATTTGCCGGATCCGCCTGAAAAGCCCGGATCTTCAAAGGGTGAAAGTACGCCGTTAAAACTTCTTCCTGGGCAGCCTGATAAAGTTGCGCTGGTCAGCAACGATACGCAAGTGTTCGAACCTATAAGTGACAAGAGCGCCACGCCAGAGGTGGGTCGCGGTGCGCTTGCGGTTACAGGGCTAAAGGAAAATCGGGAGCAAGGGATGGCCACTCCAGGTCCTGCCACGCCCGTGAAAGTGCCTGAAACAGATGAAGTTGCACCGAAATCGATTGCTGCGCAAACCGCAGATAGGCAGACGGATGCGGAACCTCGCGCACGCGCGATGCATCAAATCCCGCAGGTAGAGCCAGAAAAAATCTCTGAACTTCGCCAACGCGCAGCTGATGGTTCATCCTTCGCGGATCTTTCGAAAAATAATACATCGCGTCTGCCTTCGATGCCATCATCGCAGCCGGTTGACCCTGCTGCGGATCTTTCGAAAAATAATACATCGCGTCTGCCTTCGATGCCATCATCGCAGCCGGTTGACCCTGCTGCGGATCTTTCGAAAAATAATACATCGCGTCTGCCTTCGATGCCATCATCGTCGCCGGCTGACCCTGCTGCGGATCTTTCAAAAAATAATACACCGCGTCTGTCTTCGATGCCACCATCGTCGCCGGTTGATCCTTCCTCGGATCTAGAAACGGCGCCTAAGGTGGATAGTGGCAAGCTTCAGGTTTCAGAGGGCCAGCAAAAAGAGGCGGTAAAGCCCACAAACTTATTAAAACCTGAAATTGCTTTGAAGCCAGAACAGATCGCGTTGCGCGCAGCGTCAGCACTGTCAGCAAGCAGCAATGATCCCGCGGCGCCTTCAAAAATCAAGGTAGCGCTGGAAGCAAGTGCTCCGGCGGCGGCCACTGCGCTTCAAAAGGCAGTTGAGGCCGAGTTTAAGCCGAAGCCTGACGTAAAAGGCACCGCAGCGAAAATTCAAAAGCCCTCTGAAAAAGGCAAAGACGCACCCGCATCCGCGCCCGTGACAGGTGCCGCCGGCGCCGCGCTGCGCCAAGCAGCCCTTGCGGCTGTTGCCAGTGAGGGCGGGGCAGAAGCAGCCCAAGATTTAAGCGCATTGCCGCATTCTATATCCCCATTAAACAGCGCCAGCCCGCAATTGGCACAAACGCAAACCGCGCCTCAAACCTCTGGGCAATTGTTGGATAAATGGGTGGATTCGCATCTTGATTTGAACGCGCGAGGCTGGACCCAGACTTTGGCAAGAAATGTAATTTCAGCGCTGAGAACCGGCCAGCAACAAATTGCGCTTACCTTATCGCCGGCCTCCTTGGGCAAAATGCATATTGCTTTTGGGCGCAATGAAAGTGGCTTGGATGTGAAAATCCAGGCAGAACGCAAGGCAACAGTCTCGCTTTTTGGCGAGTCTGAAGGAAAAATCATTTCTAGTCTGGAAACCGCAGGTTACCGCGTGACCTCGCTGTCATGTTCGGTTATGCAGACAAGCGATGAAAATTTCAATATGAACCTCGGGCAGGGGTTTAATGAGCAAGAAAACCCATCGGGTGATGAACGATCACAAACCGCGCAAAAGAATGAGCAAAACGCTGGAAAAGAAGCAGATGATGCCAGTCTTAAGGGCAAAGGTGATCAAGATGGCCTGGTGGATATAACCATATAATCGAGGATCGAGTTATGGCTGAAGAAGAAGAACCAAAGAAAAAATCTGGTATTGTAACCATCGTCATTTTCGTTGTTGCAGGGTTTATTCTAGTGGCAATTGGCCTAGGCGTTGGCTTTTTGGTATTTGGTGGTGCGCAAGGCAACCCGCAAGATATCGCCAATGAAATTGTCACCAAGCAAAATGAAGCCAAAGGCGATGTTGCTGGCGAGGGCGAAGGCGAAGGTGAAGCCGAAGTTGAATGCGATGACGAGGAGAAGGATGAAGAGGGCAATTGCCCAGGCGATCCTGAAAAAATTTCGAAGGAAACCCCAAAGGACAAGGTGTTTCAAACCCTGTATTATGAGATCCCCGGATCTTTGACGACCAATCTCAAAGGCTCTCGCAGGTTCTTGCAAATTTCGGTTGGGCTTTCAACAAAGTATGATGAAACAATTTTAACCAATGTTGAAAACCATTTGCCGGCCTTGAAATCGGTGGTTCTCGCTGCGCTCAGCGATTACACAGAAGAAATGGTCGTTGGCCGCGAGGCGCGCAAATTACTGGCGGCTGATATCCAGTCTGTGATGAATGAAAAGCTGGAAGAACTTGAAGGGTTCGGTGGTATAGAAGAAGTCATGTTTACGTCCTATGTAATGCAGTGATCTTGAATGTCTTCTTCTTCTAAACTTTCAAAAAACGAAGTCGAAGCCCTGATTTCAGGGCTCGACGAGGGTGATGTTGCAGATGCAAGTGCCCTCAACGGTGCTTCGGATAAACAGATACGCGACTTCAAATTTGGATCTGATGATCTATCGCTTTTGGGTGATTACTATGCGCTGCGCGTGATTAATGAGCGCTTCGCCCGTTTTTCGCGGACCGTGTTTCAACCGATGCTTCGGTATCAGCCACGGGTGACAGCGATCAATCCAACTGTGAAAACGTTTGAAGATTACACGTTTGCCTCTGAAAGCTTCATGAGCTTAACGCTGGCGCGGATCGAGTTTTTACGCGGCAGCTTGATGATGGTGATCTCACCGGATTTGATTTCAAAACTGACCAACGCGTATTATGGCGGGAATACTCTGATCTCGAAATCGGCTCAACGGTCTGATTTCACTTCTACGGAGGATCGGATCATTGAAATTATCACCGATGGGTTGATCGAAGCCTTAGAATTGGCTTGGGCTGACTTGATTAAATTGGAATTCTCGGAAGTGACCCGCGAAGAGAATATGCAATTCGTGTCTTTCGTGGATGATCTAGAACAAGTGATTTGCTGTGCCTTTGAAATTCAATTGCCGGGGTCTCCGCCTGCATCATTTGATGTGATTTACCCGTTGCAAACGCTTAAGCCAATTGCCGCGCAGCTGCGCTCGCGGATGCAATCTGATAGCGTTGACAGTCTGTCTTGGACAGATCGTTTGCAAAAGGCAGTGTTCAGTGTGCCTTTAAATTGCACTGCGCGTTTGACCACGGTGGAAAGTAAAATGGCATCCGTTCTTAAGTTCAAAAATGATGATATCGTGCCAATACAGATCAATGGACCGTTGAATTTTGTTGTTGAAGAACGAGAGTTTTTTGAAGCTGAGCTGGGGGATGTTGGAGGCACCGTTGCATTAAGTCTTCTGAAGCCAACTAAGACTGCAGATAAGAAATAGGAAAAAACCATGAATGATACTCCTACACAAGAGGCGCCGGCGGCAAGCTCCGGTTCTGGTAAAATCAGCAGCGAAAAGCTGAAAATTCTTGAGAATATTGAAGTGACATTGTCGATCGAAGTGGGCCGAACCGATATGACTATCCGCGACTTGCTGCGGTTAAACGAAGGCTCTGTGGTTGAACTGGATCGCCTCGCAGGAGAGCCACTTGATATTTATGTCAATGGCGCGATTATTGCGCGTGGCGAAGTTGTGATGGTTGGCGAGCGCTATGGCATTCGGTTCACGGATGTTGTTGATCCGGAAGAAAGAGCCGAATCCGTTCAATAATGGCATGATACTTGCCTGCCTTCTTGGAAGGAGGCGAATATCATGGCTGCGTTTGACGATTTAAGTCAAAAAATCATTATTGTTGTTTTATTTACCTCAGTTTTTGTTGTGATCTGGCTGATTGTTAAACAACGTGGATCTTTGGGCCAAAGCACAGCTGTTCAAGGTCATATTACTCATGTTGAAAGCCGTCGTTTGGCGCATGCCAATGTCTTGTCTGTGTTTGAAATAAACCAGCGGACGGTTTTGGTTTTACAAGGTAAACAAGGCGCAACGGCCCTGGATATCACGCCCGAGATCGCGCCAAAGATTGTGGCTGGCGATGAGCAGTAACCGCCCGTCCCACACGCCTGCCTATGCGCCTAAATATTGGGGCGCTTTGGTCTTTTTGGGATGCTGCTTGCTTCCCATAACTGCCTTTGCCCAACAAATGCCCAGCGTCGGCTTGCCTGCATTATCGGTGGTGCCGGGGCAAGATGGGGGGCAAGAGTACTCGCTTTCTTTGCAAATCTTGGCTTTGATGTCGGCAATCACGCTTTTGCCCAGTCTCTTACTGGGGGCCACAGCTTTCACACGCATCATCATTGTGTTGTCTATTTTACGACAGGCGATGGGTACCCAGCAAACGCCTCCCAATCAGGTTTTGGTATCGATCGCTTTGTTTCTCACCATTTTCATTATGTATCCGACGCTTGAGGGCATTTATGAGGCGGCGGTTTCGCCCTATTTAGAGGGGCAAATAGAATTTCTGCCCGCGCTTGAATCTGCATCTGTCATCTTAAAAGAGTTTCTGGTTCTTAATACCCGTGAGGCCGAATTGGCTATGTTTGCCGAATTGGCAGGAGATGCGCCTTATCAATCAAATTCTGATGTGCCTTTCAATGTTTTGATGCCGGCTTTTTTAACCTCTGAATTGAAAACGGCGTTTCAAATCGGCTTCTTGCTGTTTTTACCCTTCTTGGTGATCGATATGGTGATTGCTTCCGTCTTGATGTCTTTGGGCATGATGATGTTGAGCCCGATCTTGATTTCCTTGCCGTTTAAACTGCTTCTTTTTGTTTTGGTGGATGGATGGGCCATGACCATCGGATCAATATCTTCAACTTATATGAATTGAGCGATTATGGAATTTGATGCAAATATCGAACATTTGAGAATGGCGTTTTGGCAGGTAATTATCACATCAGGTCCCATTTTGGGCATTGCCTTGGGGGTAGGTTTGGCGATCGGGATTGTACAAGCGGCAACATCGATCAATGAAATGACGCTAAGCTTCGTGCCAAAGCTGATTTTTGTGCTTGGTGGCTTTGCCTTGCTGTCGGGCTTCATGTTGCTGCAACTTTCTGATTTCTTTGCTTATATCTTTGATACGATAAGTGGTCTTGGCTAAGATGGAGAACCTGCTGGTCAGTTCTGATAGTGGTATTCCCGGGGTAGAGCTGCCAGGGCTTTTTGAGTTTCTATCGGTATTTTTTCTGGCAACTTTGCGGATCGGTGCTTTTTTAATTTCAGCCCCGTTTTTTGGCGCGCAATCGATACCGCTCCAAGTGCGGATTGTCTCAAGTATTATCCTAGGCATGGTTTTTTTTGAACAGTTTCAATCTGTGCCTCTGCTTGAACTCGACAATCTGGTGATTGTGCGCATTATCTTTGTGGAACTATTGATCGGCTTGACGGTCGGTATCTTGCTGAGCATTTTATTTGCCTCGGTGGCCTTGGCTGGCGAAAAAATAGCAACTTCGGGTGGCCTTGGGTTTGCGGCCCAAATCGATCCAACAACGGGCGGTCAAACCCCGGTGATCAGTAATGCTTTAACGCTTTTTTCAATCGTAACCTTTTTATCTTTGGATGGTCATTTGGCGCTTATCCGCGCGATGGATGCCAGCTTTTCAGTCGTGGCGGTCGGTGGGCGGCTTGATCTTTATGCTGCCAGCCAATTCGTTATTGAATCGGCCGGCTACATGTTTGAGCTCGCCAGTGTAATGATGCTGCCAGTGGTGATCGTCTTGCTGCTGACAAATGTGACGGTTGGTGTGGTGACACGCTCGGCGCCGACGTTGAACCTTTTTTCTTTCGGCTTCCCAATCACGCTTTTGGTGTGTTTTCTGGCATTATATCTGGCAACCAAACCGCTGGGCTATTCGATGGAATATTTGGTGGGCTTTGCAATCGATTTTATCGCATCATTCTTTGGAAAGTTGAAAAATGGCTGAAGAGAGTGCGCAGGAAAAGACCGAAGACCCAACGCCGAAACGACTTGAGAAGGCGTTGGAAGATGGTCAGGTTTTAACCTCTAAAGAGCTGTTTGTTTTTTCTACCTTGTTCACCGGCTTCTTGATGTATTTTCTCATCTTAATGTTTTCCGATCGGATTTTGGGGGAATTTAAAGGTTTTTTTAGTTTCGATCTAAGCGATTTTCAGGGTGAGTTGTTGCGGATGACCTCTGGCGCTGTGTCATTCATTCTTGTGTATGGGGTGTTGTTTGCCATTCCTATTTTCTTTGTTGTGCTGTTTACGCAGGGCGTTTTGTCCGGTGGTATAAACGTGTCGGCCAAGGCGATGTCTTTTAAAGGGTCGCGGATCAATCCGCTGGAAGGGTTGAAGCGGATGTTTTCAACCAAAGCGTTGGTTGAATTGGCAAAAGCCGTTTTGAAAGTGAGTCTCTTATTGGGCACTGCCGCGCTGGTGATTAGCCTTTATATGCCACAGCTTACCACGTCATCGAACGCCAATTTGCTCAACGGATTGTCACGCGCCGGGGATGTTTTCGTGGCGTTGATGGTCACATTGCTGATTGGCTTGGTGGTGATCGCGTTTTTGGATGTTTTGTGGCAGCGCTATCAGCATATCGAAAAGCTGAAAATGAGCCTGCAAGACGTGAAAGATGAAAATAAGCAAACCGAAGGTTCACCTGAGGTCAAAGCCAAAATTCGCCGGATGCAAATGCAAACGGCTGCGCGCGGTGCCGAGCAACGCGCGGCGTTGTCTAATGTTGCCGAGGCAACCGCGGTGATCACCAACCCAACGCATTTTGCCGTTGCGTTGAAATATGAAGTGGGCACATCGGGCGCGCCAACTATTCTGGCGATGGGTCGGGGTAAAATGGCGGCGGATATAATCGAGATTGCAACAAAAGAATCGATCACCGTCTTTCAAAGCCCTTTATTGGCGCGGGCGCTTTATTTTACGGGCAATATCGGGCAAGAAATTCATGAAGAGTTGTTCAGCGCTGTGGCGGCTGTTTTGGCGTTTATCTTCCGCGTGGCCAAGGGCGAAGAGCTGGATGCGCCAGATATTTCAATACCAGACGATCTTCAATTTAATGAAACGGGAGCTCCTTTAAATGGTTAGATTAGCTTATAAAAAATCGCTCAGCATGGGTGAAGCAATCAGTTCTGTTTGCTTTTTCGGCGTTGGCTTTGTGTGGTTGTCATATGGGTTTGAGTATTTCGCGGCGGCTCAATTTTGGTCGGCTTCGGGTATGTTTATCTGTGCGTTTTTTAGTTTTGCGGCCTGTATCCGGTATGTGATTCAAAACGCCTTGTTCAAGCTGAAAGAAAGTTTGAATGAGCACAGTTAAAAACACCGTGAGAACCTGCCATAATTGCGTGTTCTTTTTTATCACCCATGAGGCCCAAAAGCCTTGGGGATGCCGACATTTTGGATTTAAATCCGCCAATATCCCGGCGCAAGCTGTATTTCAAGCAAGTGGCACGAATTGTGCTTATAAACAGGTAAAGGCTTTGCCGAGACAACAAAAAAAGGACTTGGGCTGATGGCAGGAACTCGTTCAGCAAACACCGCCGATGTAGAAAAAAGTATCCAGATAGCTCTGGATGCGGCGGACGCCGCAATGGATGTTACATCGGAATATGCAAAGGTCGCGCAGCAGATCAAACGATCCACTGCAAAACTGGCGAATATTGAAAAGCTGGGCCGCATAGCGGTTATATTAGGATTTGTTTCCGGCATTGGCGCGGCGGCATTGTGTATCGTGATCTTTCTGCAATCCTCATCACAATTGAAATTGTTGTCGCAAACCAACACAGAATTGTTGACCGTATTTATCGAAAACGTTGATTCCTTGAATGAGGATGTTGCAAAGCTTACGCCAGCCTTGGATCAGATTAACAATTTAACCAATGTCGTTGAAACAGCCAGCGCGGGTTTGGTGAAAATTGGCGAGAAGTCAGACATGATGTCTGAAGAAGTGCGCGTTGCGATTGAAAAGATGAATACGATTGAGCCGTCGGTCATGTCACAATTGACCGAGCAGCAAGAAAAAAGCGCCATCTTAAATTCGGAGCTGACGCTGTCCTTTGCCGAAATGACCAATGAAGAATTCAAGGCTCAAAATATGATTATGGGCAATTTCACGCGCTCAGTGATCGATGCATTGCAAACTATTTCTGACGCCTCTGCAGGGATGAAAGAGCAACGCGATGCCTTACAGGCGCTGCAAGAGGTGAATGCTGAATTATCGGCTCGCGTGGCAACGCTTGATCAAAAGCTAAGTTCGGCCAAAAAAGAAGCAGCTCAGGCGCGCAAGGCGCGGGCGCGGGCTGTGGCGGCGCCAAAACCTGAAGGCGATATTATTAAGTTTCCATAGTAAGTGGAAAAAAGAAGCAGGTAGGCGGGTAAGTTAGATGGCGGAAAGTGTTGAGGGGCAAGAAACACGCGCGGTTTTGCAGATTGGCGGTTTTATCAATGGCTATGGGCCAACGATTGGATTGCAACAATTTGATTATATCTTAGGCGTTGATGGCACCCCGTTTTTGGGCACAGCGAAACAGTTTAACGCGCTTTTTGCCTATGAGGATGAAGAAGACGCGGCTGCACATGTTGATGAAACTTGGATCTTGACGGTTAAGCGGGATCAGACGGCTTTTAATATTTCGGTAACGCAATCGCTTGGGGCGAAATTCGATGAGGTTGATGCGGACGCACATCCTATGTCGGAAACCGATCTTGCGATGTTAACGGCGGCCACGCGGTCCGGTTTGATCGAATATATGGTTTTTCATGATATGCAAAAAAATGCAGAACTGGTCGATCGTTCCAAATCGCTTTTGGCGATGGTGTGTCCGCCCTTTTGGTTTTTGAACCAGCGGATGCCTGAAGCGGCGCTTGCGAGTATTTTGGCGTTTTTCGTGGCCTTGACGGTGCATTGGATTTTGGGCGTGGTGTTTTACCTCATGCTTTGTATTTATTCCGGCCGCGAACAAGGAAATATGCTGGTAGCTTTCATGAGTTTTCGCAAATTTATCTACCTGCAGACAATTGTAGCTGAAAATGAATTAAGCGCGCAAAGAACCGTTTTATCCTTAGACAGCGAGATGTTCTTTAAAGCTCCGGTGGCGGGCTTAGAACAGCCGCGGCGGCGTAAAAAGAAACGCCCGCCTGTTGGTGTTTAAAATTTTTTGACCATGGGCTGCTGGCGCATGAGTGGGGTGAGCTTTTGGGCGCAATGCAGCGCTGTTTTCTAAGCGCCAAGCCTTGGCCCGCCTGGTTCAGTAGAGTAGGGGTGCGGCTCATGGGCGCGCTTATCCTTACCCTTAATTTTTTCGATGTGAGGCAAGCGCGCGTCGCACGACTGAAGCGGTAATCCACCCAGCCCAACGCGCGGGTTTTGCGGTCTTCTGTGAAAAGACGCTTTATTTCGCAATCAATGTATTAAGTTTATACTCGCGTTTGCGCTGCGCTGTAGATTTGATATTTTCCAATTCGCGATATTTTGCAACGGTGCGCCGCGCCACCGTAAACCCCTCTTCGGCGAGAAGACTGGATATTTTTGCATCGCTAATCGGCTTTAACGGGCTTTCTTCTGCAATGATTGCCGTGATTTTATTGCGGATCGCTCGGGCAGACACGCCCTCTTCGCTGGTATTTGCCTGCAGACCGCTGCTAAAGAACATTTTCAGCGGGAATGTCCCCCGCGGCGTTTGTATCAGCACCGACGCCGTTGAGCGGCTGACCGTGCTTTCATGGATTCCCAAGGCTTCTGCAACAATGCGTAATTGCAAAGGGCGAATACCCGCGATGCCTTCATCAAAAAATTTAATTTGATGTTTTAAAATATGCTGCGCAACCATTTGAAGCGTTTGGTTGCGTTGCGCTATGGCGCGCTTTAGCCAATGGCCCGTTGCGATTGAGGTTTTTATGAACTCAACCGATTTTTCTTCGCTTTGGGCGGATTGGTTCAACGTATTTGCGTAATCTATATTGACTTTGACGCTGGGCAAAGATGACCGGTTTAACGCGATTTCAATCTGATCTCCATCGCGCTGTACGATTAAATCGGGTTCTCGGTTGCTGCCCAGGGCCTCACAATCAAATAACGCACCTGGCTTTGGATTATATTGCCGGATTTGCAACACGCGCTGCTTGACATCCTCTGCCGCGCAGCCCGCTAAGGTGCATAATTCTTTGATCTTGCCTTGCGCCAACATTTCAAGGTTTGCCAGCACTATTTTCATCGGTGCGTCAAATTCCTTGCGCTCTTTGGCTTGTAATGTGAGGCATTCGGCCAAGTTACGCGCAAATAACCCGACCGGCTCAAACCCTTGCAGCTGTTCTAACACCGCGTTCACATCTGCCAGTTCGGCAGATAATTGATCCGCAACCTCTTCAAGATCGATTGGTAAATATCCCGCCGGGGTGATATCTGCCAGCAATCGATACGCAATCGAATTATACTGCTCTGAAAAGTTTTGCAGGCGAATTTGTTTGCAAATATGCTCTAGCAAAGTTTCCGGGCGCTCGCCCAGAAGTGTTTCCATAAACGAGTTAGAAATACCTGCGCCGGCCTTTGAGGGTTGAAAATCAATCTCAGCTTTACGTTTGTTTTCCGAGTTAACGCCTTTGACCTCAATGAACGGGTTACTTTCGGCCAGATCTTCTAAATGCTTTTCTAATTCTAGGTTGTTCATCTGCAAGATGCTGATAGCATGTTGCAGCTGTGGCGTAATAACCAAGCTTTGCTTTTGAACCTGCTGGGTTCCAATATTGAGGCCAAGCATCGACATATCAATTACCAAACACTGTTACATAACTAGGAAAGCAAAGAACATGCCAAAACTGAATAATATTGAAAAAATATTGATTCAGTCTTTATTAAAATTCTGATAAGATTGAGCTTGAAGGAGTTATCTACATGTTTTCAAAAGAAAAAGACACTCCCTGCCGCATTTGTATGGCTATTCGGATTTTCTTATTATCCGTGCTGACCATCGCGTTGCTCACCTTTATTGATCGTTCGATTTTATCTGCTGTGGCCAGTTTAAAGCCTTTGACAATCGCTTTGATTTTGGTCGGCGTGTTGGCCTTTTTTGCACTTTTGAAATCCGCGTTTGAATATCGCCAGTGGAAGAAGCGCGATTAATCGAACCGGCCGGATCCTTTTGCATTTACGTGAATATTTAGCCAAACTCCGTGGTTGAACAGGCGCGCGGGGCCGCAAAGGCCACCGCGTTTTGTTCTGCTTTAATATTCAAGTTCAATTTCAATACGGCGGTTTTCTTCGCGTCCTGCGGCGGTGGTATTATCCGCAATCGGTCTCGTTTCACCATAGCTTTTTGCTTCCAACCGGCCAGGACCAACTTGCCCGCTTTCTTCGATGGCTTGCACCACGCTTGATGCGCGCGCTGCTGCAAGATCCCAATTGTCGCGGTAAAGCGCACCAAAGGCAATCGGCACATCATCAGTATGGCCCGCAACAGTAATGCTGTTATCGCTTCCGTCGCTGACATTTGCAATTTGGTCAATAATTTCTTGCGCTTGACCCGTCAGATTGGCCGAGCCAGAGGGGAAGGCACCACCCGTACCCACGCTTACAAACACTTTATTATCGCGCGTTTCCACGGTGACAGCGCCAAATTCAATCTGGTCCTGCAATTTCACTTTCAAATCTTCTGCGGCATCTTGGGCTTTCTTTTCGGCTTTTCCAGCTTCGGCAAAGGCCTCTTCGCTGTCTTGACCGCCCAATTTTTTCAACTGGTTCTCAAGTTCAGAGACAAAATCGATCAATTCGCTTAGCTGTTCTTCCAAGCCGCCAAACAAAACCTCTTGCTCTGATTGCCCTGTGGCCAGCTCGGCCAAAGACACGGCTTGACCTACTTTTTTGAATTTTTCTTTCATTTCTTCGGGCGAGGATCCTTCCGCCTTCAGATCCACCACAACCTTATTGTCTAGGGTCGAAACCGCGATATCAACAGCCTGCGCGATTTGTTCGATGGCATCGGCCAGTTTTTCGGCGTCCGATTGCTGATCGCTATCAGCGGTTCCATCTTGGTTTTCGCCGCCAAGCCCTTCGGTGAATTCTTGACCCTCCTGCATTTGATCTGAGCCTTCGCTGTCATCATTATCCGTGGGGATTTCGACATCGGGCTTGGTAATATCGTCGGTCTGCTGGGTCATATCTTCCGTAACAGAGGGCGAGGGAGAGGGGCTGAAGCGCATTTCAAGCACGGTTGTGCCTTCAGGCTGTTCCACCACTGGAATCAGTCGCTGAACGCCAAATGAATCCTTTAAAGACCCAGAAATCTGTTTAAATTTTGGAACATTCATCTCAGCGAAAGACAAAATCATCACGAAAAACGCCATCAACAAGGTTGCCATATCGGCAAAGGTTGCCATCCATGCCGGCGCACCAACGGGCGGACATTTCGGACATTCTTCTTCGGGGGCGTCGTCTTCTTCGAGATCCTCTGCCATCGATTATGCCGCCGCCAGTTTTTCTTGCTGTTTGGACGGCAGGTTTGACGCCAAAACATCTTGAATATTGCGTGGAGATTCGCCGCGGGCAATATTGCGCAGGCCTTCTAACACCACCCCGCGATAGAATATTTCGTAGGCCGTATACCCTTCTAGCTTGGTGCGGATCGGGCCAAAAAACACGTTGGCAAAAAACGCGCCGTAAAGCGTGGTCAACAAAGCCACCGCCATCGCGGGGCCGATCGCTTTTGGATCGCTCATATTGCCCAACATAACAACCAAACCAACCAAAGTTCCGATCATCCCCATCGCCGGGGCGATATCGATCCAGGCCGATAAGATCCCATGATTGACCTCATGCCGGCTTTTCATCGCGGCGATTTCAGCGTTCATGATTTTCACCATTTTTGCCTCATCAGCGCCATCAACAAGCAGTTGCATGCCCTTTTCAAAAAATTTATCGGGCACATCCTGGCCCTCAAGCGCCATCATGCCGTCTTTGCGGGCGATCGCTGCCAGTTCAACTAAACGAATGATCGTGGCATCTAATTTTTTCACAGGGGGTAAGAAGCATTTCGCCATCGCTCCAAAATGCCCCAGAAAGGCGGGCAGTGGGGTTGTCCACATCACCGCAAAGAATGTGCCGCCCAAAACCACAAGGGCTGAGGGAACGTCAAGAAAGGGCCCAAGCGAGCCCGCTGAGGAAATCATACTGCCGCCAATGAAGCCAAGCGCGCCAAGCATACCGATAAGTGAAGCTAAATCCATAATGTCCGCTCTGTATGTTTTTCGAATTAGGTTGCAAAAGTGATGCCATCTTGTGAAAAACGGTGCAGAGTGATGAAAAAATGAAAGTTCAGATGGCGCGTCCTTTTCTTTATGCTTTGTTAATCGGCTGTCTTATTCAAAGTGCACCGGCTTGTGCAGAAACGCTGCGATTGCAACGTGACGGGCCGCTTGCGCGCGATTATTTCAACAAGTTGGAATGGATGCGCTGCAGTATCGGACAAGTCTGGCAGGATGAGACCTGCCAGGGTGAAATAAAAATGCTGACCGTCGCGCAAGCCGAGCAGATCAGCGCCGTGATGCGCGAAAATTGGGGCGGGGGCTGGCGTCTGCCCACGGTAAAAGAGCTGAAAGGTTTGATCCAAAAAAACGTTGAGGCGCCAAAAATTGACCAGCAGACGTTTCCTAACACGCATCAAGGTTCCTATTGGACCAGCGATCAGAGCTTTTATACCGATCAATATTTCTGGACGGTGAATTTCTATACGGGGCAGTTATATAATCGGTTTTTCTATTTTCAGGAAAACGCGGTGCGCCTGGTGCGGGATTATAATCTAAATTAAGATAGCGCCGCGCGCGAATTTTTGCAGCAATGTTGCAGAGTCAAAAAAGCCCGCTTACGCGGGCTTTTCTATATTCTTCAGAGTTGGGCTTAACCTTGCAACAGGCTCAGCACGTTTTGCTTAGACGCATTGGCCTGCGCCAGCATCGCTGTAGAAGCTTGCTGAAGGATCTGCGACTTAGCTAAATTGGTTGTTTCAGCTGCAAAATCTGCATCTTCAATTCGGCCACGACCAGCTTGTAGGTTAGCACTCACGTTAGTTAAGTTGCTGACCGTGCTGTCCAGGCGGTTTGAATATGAACCCAGATTTGCTCGCTGCGTATTCAATTCCAGAATTGCTGCGTCAATACTTGTCATCGCTGTATTGGCAGCGGAAGTTGAAGCTACGCTCACAGAGTTAGTTCTGTTGATTGTTACAGCTCCCGCACTTACTGTAAAACTGTATTTGTTCGTATCCAAATTATCTTCCAGAAACTGTTCAAAAGACAATCCCAGAGAAGCGGCGGTTTCTGTATCATAGCCTTTCGCAACGCCATGCGTATAAAAGTCGTAAGTTAGAGTATCGCCGCCATCTACAGTAAAGGTAAACTTTTCTGTATTCGCCGCTGTTGCCGAGCCAGCTTCTGCAACTAAGGTAATTTGGCCCGCCGCAGTATTTGAAGCGCTTGCTGAAGCGTCTGCAGCAGTGAGCGTACCAAAGGCTACAGTTGCGGTCGAAGCGCTGCCTCCAATACCCAAACTAGTCGCGTCTACAGCATTAATTCCCACTGAAAGGGTATCATTCGAACCAGTTTCGTTTGATGAGATCTGGAAATTAAAGGTGTTTGTAGCGTCAGCAGTAGTGGAGATTACGCCGTCATTTCCATCACCGTTTAATAAGGACACGCCTGCCCAAGTAGTGGTAGCGGCAATGCGATTGATTTCAGCGGTTAGTTGCGTCATTTCGGTTTGCATAGCCGTACGATCTGTGGTGGAGTTAGTATCATTGGCAGCTTGTACTGCAACTTCACGCATACGCTGTAGAATGCTTTCAATCTCTGAATGCGCGCCTTCAGCTGTATCAATTAACGCTTGTCCGTCCATCGCATTGCGAATAGCTTGGTTTGTACCGCGAATTTCAGATGTAAGCCGCGAAGCGATCGCGACGCCTGCCGCGTCATCAGCTGCTGAGTTGATACGTTTTCCCGTAGAAAGACGCTCCATTGAGATTTCCATCTCTTTATTAACGCTTGATGCCGCTGCTTGGGCCATCAAAGCGCCTGTATTAGTCGCAACAGTAAGTGCCATTTTCGTTTCTCCTAATCATAACCGATTTTATCGGTGGTTCGGCGCGCAGCGCCAAGGTAACGCAAGGGTCTATATCTAATACTTTCCTCGCTCAGGATTAAGAACGGTTGGGCTTTCTTATTGTTTAGGTGACAAAGATCAGAAAGCTGCAGTTTTTTATAAAAAAGGAAAAGTTTTTTACCTATCTTGCACGCTCGGGCTTAAATCGGCATGGTTTTTGAAAGAGGAAAAGCAGAGGCAGAGCCCCTGTCAGGAGCAAAGACGCGTAAATGACTTATTTGAAACTTAATATTCTGCCCGCAATTGCCTGTCTGGCTTTCTTTTCGCAGGATGTCATGGCGGCAACAACCGATGTGCCAGATCCGTTTAGCCAAGCTGTGACCGCCGTGCGCCAGAAAGATTATAGCACCGCTTATCAGCTGTTTTTGCATTTGGCCGAAGAGGGTGATTATGACGCTCAATACAATCTGGCGGTCTTATTTAAAAAAGGCCTTGGGCATCCCACGCATTATCAAAACGCACTGAAATGGGCGTTTCTGGCTGAGCTGGGCGGCATAGGAAAAGCCACCGATATGCGCGAAGAGCTGGTGGGCATTATGCCCGAAGACACGTTGGAGCTGGTGCGCGCTGAGGTGAAGCAGGTGTTAACCCAGCGGTTTGAGGCCTCAGACCGCTCTGTGATTTTGCAGCTGGCGCAATATAATCTGACCATCGTGAAAGAGCCGGATTTAAAAACAGTCTATGCGCTTCGTGCATTGGCGGCTGCAATCGGTATTCGTTCAGCGATGGAATTACGCGATGAAGTTGAAGCAGAGCTTGAGCCAAAAGATTTGATCAACGCGCAACAAATGGCGGCAAAACTATATGAAGAAACGCGCTGGCCATTGCCTGAATAGAGGGGTCAGCTGCTCGTAGCGTTATGCAGATTTGTGCTGCTGGATCAAAATTTCCAATAACTCGGGCTCAATACCAAGTTTAAGCTGAATTTGATCTGCTGCATCGCCGGCCTTTATCATCGATATTGCCGTTTCAATCATGCTATCTGCGGAAAATTCAGGGATAACGGCAGCCGCGGCGCTAGGCCGCGACGGGTCATGCGCAAAATCTGTTTTTGGACGTAGAGCCGTTTTTTGCGGTAAAGGCGCCGAGTGGCCGGGCCGGCCTTCCAAAGCCGTAAGGCGCAGAGCCAGCGCTTTTATGTTTCGATTTAGTCGCGCAACGCGCAACAGCAATGCCACAAGCCCAAACAGCAGAACAGCCAAGGCGAGCAACACGGACTGCCAGAAAATTGGAGTGGCCCAAAACGCGCTCAAGACGGCTGTATCGGTCATTTCAAGAGATGTTCTATGGAAGAAATATTGCGCAACTCAGAGGCTGCAGCAGAAAAGTTTTGTTCGCTTACCAGGAAGTCGCGGATAGATCGCAGCCGCTCTTTATCGGGTGTTGAAAGGTCTTTTAAAAACGGCTGAATGTCAGCAAGTTCATTTTTGGCTTTGTTTAAAAAAGAAAGACACGCCTCATGATATGAGGCGCTTGATGGTCGTTCCAGCTTGAGCAATTGGGCTTCAGCTTCAAGCGCGACAAGTACGTCTGAGACTGACTGCACCATAGGCGGTAAGGTTAAGACAATTCCGAAACCGATGCTAAAAGCGCATCAGAAATTTTATTGTAATCCACCGGGTACTCATTATTTGCGATTTCAGCCCGTAATC
>Ga0228609_1000185_pt1 | contig 33408 bp, 31 predicted proteins | sample 10DmetaG_FD_190068 | JGI IMG/M metagenome (GOLD analysis project Ga0228609, IMG submission 190068) | Seawater microbial communities from Monterey Bay, California, United States - 10D | ecosystem: Environmental > Aquatic > Marine > Coastal | place: USA: California | collected 2016-11-10 | reverse complement strand
TGGCCGCATCCGGTATCGGTGATTTCCGTTACATCATGAAATGGAACGAATACAACTCGCCGCTGCGTCGCAATGTGACAATCGACGACGTTGGTAAATCTGCACTGTATCTACTGTCAGACCTTGTATCAGGTACGACAGGTGAAAATCTTCACGTAGATGCAGGTTACCATGTTGTTGGTATGAAAGCTGTCGATGCTCCGGATATGAGCAAAGACTAATCACAATCTCTTCCGAACCATTTATAAAATTTAATGGTTCGGCTTCAATTTGCTATTAGGATGTAGACTATGTCAGATCGCTTGCCTCACGAAAAAGGGTTCCACATCAGCTGGGATCAAATTCACCGCGACAGTCGTGCGCTTGCTTGGCGCTTGGATGGCAAAGGGCCTGATGACGGCGCATGGCGTGCAATTGTCGCAATCACACGTGGTGGCATGGCCCCTGCTATGATCATCGCGCGTGAGCTGGATGTGCGCACAGTCGATACGATCAGCATCAAAAGCTATGATCACCAAGATCAATCAGACGCCAAAGTTCTTAAGCACCCTGACGCAGATATGATGGGTGACGGCACTGGCATCCTGATCATCGACGATCTGGTCGACAGTGGTAAAACTTTGGAAGTTGTTCGTGCTCTTTATCCGAACGCACACTTTGCGACCGTATATGCAAAACCAAAAGGCGAGCCACAGGTCGACACGTTCATTACCGGCGTTTCCCAAGACACTTGGATTTTCTTCCCATGGGATATGGCGCTTCAATACGTAGAGCCATACCGCGGAACAGACTGAACCAATTAGGGCCGTCAAATGACCAAGACACGCACCAGCGCCACCTTCTTTCCTCCAGTTATGGAGGCCCGGCGCTGGCTGGAAGGTGTCGCCCATCCTGCGGATAGGCCCCTAATCAACGTTTCACAGGCGGCTCCCGTTGATCCGCCTGTGAAAGAACTTCGCCAAGCTATAGCAGATGCTGCACTCAACGACGATGGCGCACATCTTTATGGTCCTGTCCTTGGCAATGTTGCTTTGCGCCAAGCATTGGCAACAAAAACAACCTCACATTATGACAGTGCAGTTACAGCTGATAACGTCGCAATCACCTCTGGTTGCAATCAGGCGTTTGCCGCCGCCATTTCATCGCTTTGCGCTGAGGGGGATGAAGTCATCCTTCCAACCCCATGGTATTTCAATCATAAAATGTGGTTGGACATGTCTGGGGTTACATCTGTACCTTTGCCAGCTGGCCCTGATTTACTGCCAGATGTAGGCGAAGCTGCAAAACTGATAACTGCGCGTACACGTGCGATCGCGCTGGTCTCCCCGAACAACCCTGCAGGCGTTGAATACCCCGCTGAGCTATTGCTAGACTTCTACGAACTGGCAAAGGCACATGGTATTGCGTTGATCGTTGATGAAACTTACCGCGACTATCACAGCCAAGATGGCGCGCCACACGCGCTGTTCAGCCAACCAAATGCACTAGACACCTTCATTCACCTTTATTCGTTCTCAAAAGCATTCCGCCTGACAGGCCACCGTATTGGCGCATTGATTACGTCCAAGGCGCGGTTGGGCGAAATAGAGAAGTTCCTCGATACCGTTGCAATATGCCCCGGACAAATTGGCCAGGCTGCGGCGGTTTGGGGGCTCGAAAACCTATCAGATTGGCTTGCTGAAGAACGCAACGAAATCATCAGACGCTGCGGCGCGATCAAAGCGGGTTTTCCCACATTGGCGGCAAAAGGCTGGGAACTGAAATCTGCTGGCGCATATTTCGCATATATGAAGCACCCATTCGACATCTCATCGGCTGATTTAGCACCGCGATTGGTATCAGAGTCTGGAATACTATGTCTTCCAGGGACGATGTTTTGCCCAACGGACGATCCATCCGGCGCACAGCATTTGCGCATCGCCTTTGCCAATTTAGACGCAAACGGGATTGCAACGCTTTATCAAAGGCTCGCCGCCCTAAACATATAAGGCGTTCAACCCCTTGCCCCCCTTCTCAGTGCGCCGTAAACATATCCAACAAATTGGATAAGGCAGGACGTTCATGGCCACGGGTAAAAGCATTTCTAAGACATTCGTTTGGATTATCATTGGCCTCGCCATGCTTGGATTGGGTGGCTTTGGTGCCTCGAACTTATCCGGTACGATCCGCACTATTGGCACAGTTGGTGACAAGCACATCGACGTTGGAGAATATGCGCGCCAATTAGGCCAAGAAATTCGCGCCGTTGAAGCACAAACTGGTGAACAGTTGCCGTTCTCTCGTGCCCAAGAAATCGGACTTGATCAAGCAGTGCTTGGCCGCTTGATTTCAGAGCGCGCTTTGGACCACGAAGCCGCAGTTTTGGGCCTAAGCATTGGCGATGAGGCCTTGCGAGACCAAATCGTCGACATCCCAGCCTTCCAAGGCATCAGCGGATCATTTGACCGCGAGGCGTATACCTTTTCATTAGAACGCAATGGGACATCCGAATCCGAGTTTGAAACACGGTTGCGTGAAGAAACTGCACGCACCCTGTTGCAGGGCGCAATGATCAGCGGCATTGTCATGCCATCTTCGTATGTTTCAACGCTACTCGATTACATCGGCGAAACCCGCGACTTTACGTGGGCGCGCCTTGCCTCTGCAGACTTAGATGCTCCACTTGAAACAGCATCAGACGAGCAGTTGAAGACATACTTCGCTGAAAACACCGCAGATTTCATACTGCCGGAGACAAAGCGCCTTACTTATGTGCAGCTGTCACCTGACGCACTTATTGAAAGCATCGATATTCCCGAAGAAGATTTGCGGGCCGAGTTTGAAGCACGTGTGAACCAGTATAACACGCCAGAGCGCCGTTTGGTCGAGCGCCTTGTTTACTTGGACGAAGAAGAAGCAAACCGCGCTGCTGCAGCGCTTGAAGTTGCAGGAACCACATTCGAAACCCTTGTCGATGACCGCGGCCTTGCGTTAGCGGACATCGATCTAGGCGATGTGGACCGCTTGTCATTGGACGCAGCGGGCGAAACAGTATTCGCTGCAAACGTCGGTGATGTGGTTGGCCCACTCGATACTGATCTGGGTCCCGCCCTGTTCCGTGTGAATGGCGTTTTGCCAGCGCAAGTGACAACGTTCGACGAGGCAAAGCCAGAGCTACAAGAAATTCTAGCAACTGATCGTGCCCGTCGCCTGGTCAGCACAATGGCGCAAGACTTTGATGATCTGTTGGCGGGTGGCGCAACACTCGAGGAACTTGCTGATGAGACCGATTTAGAAATTGGCTCAATCGAATGGTTTGACGGCAACGGAAACGGCATCGGTGCATATGTAGCTTTCGCTGACGCAGCCCGCGTTGTGACCGAAGAAGACTTTCCACAAATCGAAAACCTAGAGGATGGCGGTGTATTCGCGCTTCGCTTGGATGAAGTATTGCCAGTTCGCCCACCAGAGTTTGAACAAGCCCGCGAGCAACTTACAGCAAGCTGGGAAAATAATCAGGTAGAGTCACACCTCAAAGAACAAGCCGCAACATTAGTTCCCCAACTTCAATCCGGAACCGACTTTGCTGGTTTGGGTTTGACTGCAACGGAAGAATCCGACCAAACCCGAACCGGTTTTGTTGCAGGCACGCCTCCTAGCTTTATGGAAGATGTGTTCAAGATGAATATTGGTGATGTTTCTGTTGTTGATAGTTTTGGCACTGTGTTGGTTGTGCGCCTTGATGCGATCAACCCAACCGAAGAAAACGAAAACGCTGATGCATTGAGTGCACAACTGCAAGCTCAGATCGAGCAGTCATTGGCCCGTGATCTTTACAATATCTACTCACGTGACGCGGTCCAACGTGCGGGTCAAAACATTGATCCACGTTCTTTGGCAGCCGTACACGTTAACTTCCCCTAAGGTTTAAACTGATGGCCCTGACCCCTGATTTCGAGAGCTTTGCACGTGCATATGATGCGGGCGAAAACCAGATCGTTTACACGCGATTGGCCGCAGACTTGGATACTCCTGTATCCCTTATGCTCAAGCTGACGGGTGCACAAAAAGACGCATTTGTTTTGGAATCTGTAACGGGCGGCGAAGTGCGCGGGCGTTATTCCATCATTGGAATGAAACCTGATTTGGTATGGCGCTGTCAGGGTGACACATCTTCAATTAACCGCACTGCGCGTTTTGATAGCGATGCCTTTGTTGCACAAGACGGCAATCCGTTGGATGTGTTACGTACCCTGATTGGCGAATGTAAAATCGACCTGCCTGAAGATCTACCGCAATCTGCGGCAGGCCTGTTTGGCTACCTTGGTTACGATATGATCCGTTTGGTTGAGCACCTGCCAAATATGAACCCCGATCCTTTGGGATTGCCTGATGCCATCATGTTGCGCCCGTCCGTCATTGCAGTTTTGGACGGCGTTAAAGGCGAAGTTACAGTGGTGTCGCCTGCTTGGGTCAGCGATGGACAGACCGCGCGCGCTGCATACGCTCAAGCCGCTGAACGTGTTATGGACGCCGTTCGTGATCTTGAACGCACAATGCCAACAGAGACACGCAATCTAGGTGAAGCCACTGAGGCGAATGAGCCTGTCAGTAATTTCACACGGGATCAGTACAAATCTGCCGTTGAAAAAGCCAAAGACTACATTCGTGCTGGCGACATCTTTCAAGTTGTCCCGTCCCAACGTTGGACCCAGGATTTCGCGCAAAAGCCGTTCTCTTTGTACCGTTCCTTGCGCCGTACAAACCCATCCCCTTTCATGTTCTATTTCAACTTTGGTGGTTTCCAAGTTGTCGGCGCAAGCCCTGAAATTTTGGTCCGTGTGTTTGGTAACGAAATCACAATTCGTCCGATCGCCGGAACACGCAAACGTGGGGCGACACCAGAAGAGGATCGCGCATTAGAAGCCGATCTTTTGGCTGATAAAAAGGAACTGGCAGAGCACTTGATGCTGTTGGACCTTGGTCGCAATGACGTTGGTCGCGTTGCAAAAATTGGCACCGTGCGCCCTACCGAAGAATTCATCGTTGAACGCTATTCCCACGTAATGCACATCGTCTCGAATGTGGTCGGTGAGTTGAATGATGGCAATGATGCAATCGACGCATTCTTTGCTGGTATGCCTGCGGGTACCGTTTCGGGTGCGCCAAAAGTACGTGCGATGGAAATTATTGATGAGCTAGAGCCAGAAAAGCGCGGCGTCTACGGTGGTGGTGTTGGTTACTTCAGCGCAGGTGGCGACATGGACATGTGTATCGCACTGCGCACAGCAGTCATTCAGGATGAAAAGCTGTACATCCAAGCGGGCGGCGGCGTTGTCTATGACAGCGATCCCGAAGCCGAGTTTATGGAAACCGTGCACAAGTCTGGCGCAATTCGCAGAGCGGCAAAAGACGCTGCACGTTTTGACGGCGGCAACACGTAAGCACCTGGCAAATCGAACAAACCAATATTTTGGATTTACTGTTTTAGGACAGCCGAAATAGGTGCCATGCTCACGCGTGTTGCGCGATCTTGCAAACTCCACAACAGTAGCGCGGAAATTGTATCCGAGCGCAAACGTCCCAACATGATCACGCCACCTTCTTGCCCCGCACGGAATGCTGCTTGCCCTAAGAACCTGCGGATAACTGTTGGTGGTTGATCCGCGCTGTCAAAGTCACGAAACACTGTTGAGGTTGGCACGCCTTCGCGCTCTGCTAATTTGGCAACTGTATTTAGGCCGTTGGATTGGGTCACAAACCCATGACCCGTCGAAAGCAGGATTTGAGTGGCTTGGTCCGACGCTTCACGGGATTCTTGCATGCCGTTATCAACACCTTCAAGAACGCCAACAACATCGGTCATCTGACTAAGAACCGCATCCAAAATAACCTCTGCGTCGCCTGCTGTTGCGCCACTTGGAAAATCGATCATCGCAAGAACTTCAAAGCCCTCACCACGATATTTGTTCATGCGGGCAACGGCATCTGGTAGACTAGAATCAACGGCAAAGGTGATCGGCGCGGGGAAACTGCGCAAAGCAGGCAAGCCAACCGGGGCCCCCTCCAAATCAGCGCCAGCATCAATCAGAACAATCGACATAAGCGGCTTCGCGTCTGCATTTTCAAATGGTACCGCGAACGCATCGATTGGCGCTAGATCAGCAACTTCTGTTTGATCGGCAGGCTGTTGCACCTGTTCAACCGGATTATTGTCGCGATCAACCAGTGATCCTGCGGGGCGACCAATCTGTGGGCGTAATTCTTCTTCGGCAGTATCAACTGGTGGGAATGTAGCTTCTTCCTCAGCACTTGGGGCTTCGGGTTGTTCCGGTTCTTCTGGGACAAGCTCAACAGGTGCTGGCACCGTGGTCGTTTCTGGCTCTGCCTCAACAACTGCCTCCTCGGCAGCTGGATCTTGCTCCGTTACCTCAAACGCAGTCTCGTCTTCAGGAACCTGTGGAGCCAGTGGTTGCGAAGGATCAGTCGATATGGACAACTCAGTTTCATTTTCAGGCTCTGCTGGTGCAGCCGCTTGCGGACTAGGCGACACAGGTGCATCGCCATCAACGACAACGGCACCATCGGCAGTGTTTACATCAGGTGCCTCAAGGCCATCAGTGCCACCAGTTATCGGTCTTTGAGATAAATCAAATCCAGCCTCAGCAACTGAATTCACATCATCTGGCGCAGGTTGGCTTGTATTGCTCGTGCCATCTTGAACCAAATCGGCATCGCCTGCTCCAGCACCTACACCCACTTTGCTTTCATTCACGTTTGCTGAAACGCCAGTTGGCGCTGCATCTGTCACGTTAGGTGCAATTGGCCCACTGGTCATTACGGACGCAACACCTGCGACGCCGACAGACACAACTGTACCAATCATCGCTCCGCTTAAGAAACGTCGTGCCATTGCGCTTACTCCGCCTGTCTTTTCTGTCTTAATTGTTCATGGCTTGGCTGTCCGTTCCAATTGATGCTGGCGGCCAAGCCCGAACATGTATATTTATACTATACAGTGCCAACGGGGCAACCTGCCAGTACTGAAACACTCAATAACATAAAGTTTGCACGATGCTGCTCCTGATCGATAACTACGATAGCTTTACATACAACCTTGTCCACTATCTGGGCACCTTGGGCACGGAAATTGAAATCCGGCGCAATGATGCCATCGATGTGCAAGAAGCAATGGCGATGAAACCCGCAGCGATTTTATTATCCCCTGGTCCTTGTGACCCGGATCAAGCCGGCATTTGCCTTGCCCTGACACAAGCCGCCGCAGAGACGCGTACGCCGTTGTTAGGCGTTTGCTTGGGTCATCAATCCATCGGTCAAGCGTTTGGCGGTAATGTTGTGCGCTGCCACGAGATTGTACACGGCAAGATGGGCGCGATGCATCACACGGGCAAAGGCCTTTTCAAAGGTTTGCCAACACCTTATGAGGCAACGCGCTATCATTCTTTGATTGTTGAGCGCGAGACATTGCCTGATGTCCTGGAAGTTACAGCAGAGTTGGAGGATGGCACAATCATGGGACTACAACACCGCGACCTGCCAATCCACGGCGTGCAATTCCACCCAGAATCAATTCGTTCTGAACATGGTCATGCGCTACTGCAGAACTTTGTAAATGAGATGGCGGTGCCAGCATGAGTGACGCACTCAAACCTTTGATCGACGCGGCCGCCAATGGCCCCCTAACTCGCGAACAAGCCCAAACAGCCTTTGGTATCTTGTTTGAGGGAGAAGCAACGCCAAGCCAAATTGGCGGTTTCCTTATGGCACTGCGCACACGCGGCGAAACAGTGGACGAATACGCGGCGGCGGCGGCCGTCATGCGCGCCAAGTGTCACGCGGTGTCAGCGCCAGCAGGTGCAATGGATATCGTCGGAACAGGTGGCGACGGGAAAAACACACTGAACATCTCAACCGCGACAGCTTTTGTTGTCGCCGGTGCTGGGGTCACAGTTGCAAAGCACGGCAACCGCAATCTGTCGTCAAAATCAGGTGCCTCAGATGCACTGACCCAAATGGGCCTGAACGTTATGGTCGGCCCTGAAGTTGTTGAAAAAGCTCTGAACGAAGCCGGTATTGGTTTTATGATGGCACCTATGCACCATCCTGCCATCGCACATGTGATGCCAACACGTGCCGAATTGGGTACGCGGACAATTTTTAACATCCTTGGCCCATTGACCAACCCTGCTGGCGTCAAGCGCCAACTCACTGGTGCGTTTTCACGCGATCTTATTCGCCCAATGGCCGAAACACTTGGCCAATTGGGATCAGAAAAGGCGTGGTTGGTCCACGGGTCTGACGGCACTGACGAATTGACCATCACTGGTGTCAGCTGGGTGTCAGCACTGGAAAACGGACAGGTCACCGATTTCGAAATCAACCCAGAAGATGCCGGCCTGCCGATACACCCGTTTGAGGATATCATTGGTGGCACACCCGAAGAAAACGCACGCGATTTCAATGCATTGCTTGATGGTGTACAAAATGCTTACCGCGACGCCGTATTGCTGAATTCAGCTGCAGCGCTTGTTGTTGCAGATGTTGCGACCGATCTTAAACAGGGCGTTGAAATGGCCCGAACCAGCATCGACAGCGGTGCAGCACGCGATAAAATTACTGCCGTGGCTCGTATCACTCAGGAGGCATCATGACCGCTACTATTCTCGAAAAAATCAAAGCCTACAAACTTGAGGAAGTCGCAGCAGACAAAGCTGCCAAACCAATAGAAGCGGTTGAAGCAGAAGCCAAAGCAGCCAGTGCAGTGCGCCCATTCGCAGGCGCATTGCGCGACGCAGCAAAAACCGGCTACGGCTTGATCGCTGAAATCAAAAAGGCCAGCCCATCCAAAGGGTTGATCCGTGGAGATTTCGATCCAGCGGCCCACGCCGTAGCCTATGAAGCAGGCGGTGCCGCTTGTTTGTCAGTGCTAACCGACACCCCCAGTTTTCAAGGGTCCAAGGATTTCTTGGTTGAAGCCCGTGCTGCCTGCGCCCTGCCCGCGTTGCGCAAGGATTTCATGTACGACACCTATCAGGTTTCTGAGGCCCGCGCCCTTGGTGCCGATTGTATTCTCATCATCATGGCTTCTGTTTCTGATGCACAAGCCAATGAGCTAGAGCACGCAGCGTTTCAATGGGGCATGGATGCCTTGATCGAAGTGCACAATGCCGAAGAACTTGAGCGTGCTACCCTACTGAAAAGCCCTTTGATGGGCATCAACAACCGCAACCTCAACACCTTTGAAACCACTCTGGACACCACACGTATTCTGTCCAAACAGGTTCCAGAGGACCGCATGATCGTTTGCGAAAGCGGCCTTAACACTCCTGCGGACTTGTCCGATATGGCAATGTACGGTGCGCGCACATTCTTGATTGGTGAAAGCCTGATGCGTCAAGACGACGTGGAGACAGCCACGCGCACCCTTTTGGCAAACCCAACCGTCTCTGGTGGTGGCCTATAATGGCGCTGACGCATTTTGATGGCAAAGGCGATGCGCATATGGTCGATGTATCGGACAAGCCCGTGACCGACCGTATTGCACAGGCTGCTGCCTGGATTAAGATGCAGCCTGAAACCTTTGATATCATTACTGAAGGCCGCGCCAAAAAGGGTGATGTCTTGGGTGTTGCGCGGCTTGCCGGCATCATGGCTTCCAAACGCACAGCAGACCTGATACCTCTGTGCCACCCATTGCCCATCACCAAAGTCGCGGTTGAGTTAGAACCCGATGCGACACTCCCGGGCATCCGGATTATGGCAACGGTGAAAACCACGGGCCAAACCGGCGTCGAAATGGAGGCGCTCACAGCCGCCTCAACCGCCGCCCTAACAATCTACGACATGTCCAAAGCCGTCGACAAAGGCATGGAAATCGGTGGCCTGCACGTTGTCCTGAAAGACGGCGGTAAATCCGGACGCTACGAGGCATCATGATCACCGTTTCCCAAGCCTTAGATGAGCTATTCAATCTGGTCTCACCGCTCGACATTGAACATGTTGCATTGCGCGATGCAAACAATCGCGTTCTTGCGCAAAGTCAGTATGCAACACGCACACAGCCCCCCTTTGCCGCGTCATCGATGGATGGTTACGCCGTCAAGTGCGCTGAGGTCGAAGATGACTGCATGTTCAAAGTTATCGGTGAATCTGCTGCGGGTCATGGATGGGATGGAATCGTGGGTGCTGGCCAAGCCGTGCGTATTTTTACAGGTGCGCCAGTCCCTAGAGGCGCTGATTTTGTCGTTATCCAAGAAGATGTAACCGTGCGCGGCAATCTGATCACTTTGGGTCGAGACATCGGCCCAAAGGACAACATCCGCCCAGCAGGTATGGATTTCCTAAAAGGGGATCCAATGACGGCCCCTCGCACACTACAGCCTGCCGACATTGCGCTACTCGCATCCATGAATATCGCACAGGTTCCTGTCTATCGCCGTCCCATCGTTGCGTTGATATCAACTGGGGATGAATTGGTCATGCCCGGGCAAACACCTGAACCCGATCAAATCATCGCGTCCAACACATTTGGCCTTGCTGCGATGCTGGAAAACTTAGGCGCGCATCCTCGAATTTTGCCCATTGCCCGCGACAACGAATCCTCCCTGCGCACTGCGTTTGATTTGGCCAAAGGTGCCGATTTGGTGATCACAATCGGTGGCGCATCGGTGGGCGATCACGATCTGGTGGCACCCGTTGCCGCAGAGTTGGGGATGGAACAGTCATTTTATAAAGTGGCCATGCGCCCGGGCAAACCGCTGATGGCGGGAAAGCTTGGTGATATGGCCATGGTTGGTCTGCCTGGCAATCCGGTGTCTGCGATGGTCTGCGGCACCGTCTTTATCGCGCCCATGATCCGCGCCATGGTTGGCCTTGGCCAAAGCGCAAGTCCGCAGCGAAGTGTAGCCCTATCCGCCCCAATCGGCGCGAATGGTCCACGCGAACACTATATGCGCGGGTTTGCAGGCGCGAATGGTGTGCACAGTGCGGATCAACAAGACAGCTCGCTTTTAAGCGTTCTGTCCCAATCTAATGTCTTTATTGTACGTCCCCCCAATGATCCCGCTCGTAACATTGGCGAGTGTATCAACGTGATGGACATATAAGGAACAGTTGACACAAAACAGGAACATGAGTAGAACAAACCCAAACCAACTGGGCTGAGGGCTACACATGCTGACTAAAAAACAACTGGATTTGCTGTCATTTATTCACAACCGCGTTCAACGCGATGGTGTGCCGCCGAGCTTTGATGAAATGAAAGAAGCGTTGGACCTGCGGTCTAAATCCGGCATCCACCGCCTGATTACAGCCCTTGAGGAGCGCGGGTTTATTCGCCGTCTTGCGCACCGTGCCCGTGCGATTGAGATTGTTAAACTCCCTGATAGCATGGCCTCTCAAGCAAGTGGATTTAAACCACGTGTTATTGATGGCGATCGTCCAGATAGTCCGCCCCCTGCTTCTGCGCTGCCGGTTGAAGCTGTTCATGCAGTCAATTTGCCAGTGATGGGTCAAATCGCTGCTGGTGTTCCGATTGAGGCGATCAACCAGTTGTCACACTCAGTCGCCGTTCCAGGCCAAATGTTATCCGGCGCTGGCAACCATTACGCCCTTGAGGTCAAGGGTGACTCGATGATTGATGCCGGTATCAACAGCGGTGACGTTGTTGTTATTCGTGAGACATCTGTGGCTGATAACGGCGACATCGTTGTTGCCTTGGTCGAAGACCACGAAGCAACACTGAAACGCTATATCAAGCGTGGCAATTCGATCTCGTTAGAAGCCGCCAATCCGGCCTATCCACCACGCGTATTCACCGACGACAAGGTTAAGGTTCAGGGTCGCTTGGTTGGTTTAATCCGCACCTACTGAACGATACTATTACTTAAGAATTGGGCGGGTCTTTTGATCCGCCTATTTTGATGGTTGCTTGCTGGGCCACGCGGACCAAATGCGGTCGCCACTGATGTCTCTGGCCGTGATGAAAACAGCTTCATCTCCCTGCAGGTACAGGCCAATTGACCCACTGTTGCGCAACGTTTTCGGATCGTGAACCGTACAGTTGCCGAAGTCGCGTTGGGTCTCAACACTTGCAATGACGATCTGATCCGATTGACATCGGTCAAACTCAAACACCGCCTTTTTCCCGATCAAATGTACAAATTCATACGCCCCTACTTGGGCAACCTTCATGCCCTTCATGCCTGTTCCCCACAATGAGGCCGCGACCGATTGCAAAGATGGATCACCGTCATTTTCCAACCAATTTCGCGCAACAAACCCTGCCCCCTTTTCCTTGCTAAGAGCGCGCCCTTGATCGGTCATGACCCCCAACAATGATCCGTTTTCAGCAATCAACACCAGCGGTCGGTCATCGCTCGCCCAAATCATGAAACTAGCGGCCATCATAATTGGACCAAAATTGCGCAACCGCCCTTGCCACAGGATCAACCAAAGCGCACCAATTGAAAGCATCGGCAGGACAAGGGGTGAAGGCCTCGCGACATATCCCTTTGCCCCCTCAAAATCCGCAACATACCCCGCCACCAGCAGTATCCATCGCAAACCAAATCCCATTGCCCATAACCCAACCTCTTCCAATCCAAAGGGGGCTAGGATGGCGGCCAAAACAGCGGAAGGTATAATGACCAATCCCATCAATGGAACGCTCAGCAAATTTGCCACCAATCCATAGTGCGCAACTGTATTGAAATGCGCGGCCCCTATTGGTGCAGTGGTAAGGCCAGCAACGCCCGATGAAATCACCAGCACGACAAAAGGTTGCGCCAATTTTGGGGCCAACCTGAACAGCACCGTCCCGCATCCATCCAAAGACAGCGACCAATCCTGTGGTCGCAGCAAAGGACATTTGAAATCCAGGGCCAAGCAGCGCTTCAGGGCGCAACACCAACACGATAGTCGCAGCGATTGCCACCGCGCGAAGGCTGATGGCCCGTCGGTTCAACATGATAGCTATCAAAGCGTCAGCCACCATAATGAAAGCCCGCTCGGTGGCCACGTTCCCGCCAGACAAAGCTAAATAAGCGGCCGCAATCAACAAAGCACCACCAGCGGCAATTTTGCGTGCCGCTATTCTAGGGCCCAGATATGGCAGGAAGATCAAAAACAAACGAAGAGATGCAAACACAAAACCGCTCAGTAATCCCATGTGCAAACCTGAAATTTCCAAAAGGTGGGCCGTATTGCTGGCTCTTAAATCACTCAATGCCTCTTGGCTCATTCCACTGCGATCACCTGTTGTAACAGCTGCCGCGAAACCACCGACGTCCCCTGTTATAACCTCCCGTACGCGCGCAGAAATTGTCATGCGGATTTGAAACACCCATAGTTTCCAATCTTCCGCCGCAACAGCCAAACCAATCAGTGGAACGCGTGTATACCCAACGGCTCCCAACTGACCGAACCACGCATGGCGCTGAAAATCAAAGCCACCGGGTTCGACTGGTCCACTCGGCGGTGAAAGATGCCCAGTGGTCATCACGCGCATTCCTGGCAAAGGTCGGATCCCTTGCGCAGCTTTCTTATGTAGCGAAATGCGTACATTTTACGGTGTGCGTGATGGCGACACACGTTCAAGGCGTACTTGATCAAGGGTAATGCGCACCGCATCTGAGGCGCTGCGATCCATACCAATAATACGTCCCTCAATTGCACCATAATACCGCCAGCCCAAGACTGGGGCCTCTAAGGAGTGCGTGCGCCATGCCGCTATTGTAAACCCGATACCGACTAAACAAATCCCGATAACGATTGGGGATAAGACTTCGCCAAATCGTTTGGCCAACAACAGGCCCGTTCCCCCAAAACTGCCCGCTCCAACGTACAGTGGCGTAACCGGTTCAAACCTTAGGGAGAAATAGATACCAATTCCCGCAGCTATGCAGACTGGTACACAACCAAACATATGCCCACGTTGCCCAAGCATAGCTGTTACCACACGGTCGATGCCGCTCATGCTTGCCCCCGCTTTGCGCACTAGATAGATAGTGGCAAAACTCTATGACCCTCGTGGTTACTGAAAGGTAAATTCCCCATGCCCGTTGAAACTTCCAAACCTGTCGTCACCCGTTTTGCCCCTTCACCAACGGGGTATTTGCACATCGGCGGGGCGCGAACGGCTCTTTTCAACTGGCTTTATGCCCGCGGGCGTGGCGGTAAGTTCCTTTTGCGGATCGAAGATACGGATCGCGCACGCTCTACACCCGAAGCGACCCAAGCAATCTTGCAAGGCATGGCATGGCTTGGCTTGGATCATGATGGCTATGTCATCAGCCAGTTTGAAGGTGCAGATCGCCATGCAGCGGTTGCACATGAATTACTAGCCGCAGGCAAAGCATACAAATGCTATTCAACCCAAGACGAAATTCAGGCGTTCCGGGATTCGGCAAAAGCTGAAGGCAAAAGCACCCTATTCCACAGCCCATGGCGCGACGCAGCGCCAGAAGATCAACCAGATACCCCCTACGTTGTCCGCATCAAAGCGCCCCAAGAGGGCACCACGGTCATCAAGGATGAAGTCCAAGGCGATGTTACCATTCGCAACGATCAGTTGGATGACATGGTGTTGCTGCGCTCAGACGGCACGCCCGTGTATATGTTGGCTGTGGTTGTTGACGATCACGACATGGGCGTAACCCACGTTATTCGCGGTGATGACCACCTTAACAATGCGGCGCGCCAAATGACTATATACAACGCGATGGGTTGGGACGTTCCTGTTTGGGCACACATTCCGCTTATTTTTGGCGGCGACGGCAAAAAACTATCAAAACGCCACGGCGCGACCGGTGCAGAAGAATATCAGGTGATGGGCTATCCTGCTGCGGGCATGCGCAACTACCTGACGCGTCTGGGTTGGAGCCACGGGGATGACGAGTTCTTTACTGATGCTCAGGCCAAGGAGTGGTTTGACCTTAAGGGAATCGGCAAGAGCCCTGCCCGTTTCGATTTCAAAAAGCTTGAAAGCCTTTGTGGTCAGCATATCGCACAAACAGATGACGCCGCGTTGGTAAAAGAAATTACCGCCTTTTTGGACGCATCTGACCAACCCGTTTTGTCGGACGCTCAGTCGAATGGACTGCTAAATGGCATGTATTGCCTTAAGGAACGCGCAAAAACCTTTCCTGATTTGCTCGAAAAGGCGATTTTTGTTCTATCAAAGCGTCCAATCGTTCCCGACGAAAAAGCTGCAAAAAATCTCGACTCAGTATCCCATGGTATACTGAGTGAATTGACGCCGCTTTTAAGTACTGTTAGTTGGGACCGAGATAGCCTTGAGGCTGCCCTAAATGCCTTTTGCGAGGCTAAGGGCACTAAGTTTGGTAAGCTGGCTGGGCCTTTACGGGCAGCCCTTGCAGGACGTGCGGTAACGCCCTCGGTTTTTGACATGATGTTAGTCTTGGGACAGGAAGAATCCTTGGCCCGCTTGACGCAAGCCGCTGTTGATACAGCGGCTACATAAACGACTGTTTCAAGGTTAACCGCTTTGTAATGGTCGTAACGATAACGATACGCATGACGGGCACCCGCCAAAAACGGGCGAACCTGACAAATCGACGGAAGAATCCTGTCGTAGACATAATGAAGGGGATCACATGGCTGATACAAAAAAATCCGCAACGCTGAGCATTGATGGTAAGGAGTACGACCTACCGATCTACTCACCGACAGCTGGTCCAGATGTACTAGATATCCGCAAGCTTTACGCTCAAGCTGGCGTTTTTACTTATGATCCGGGTTTCACCTCAACTGCGTCTTGCGACAGCACGATTACGTTTATTGATGGTGACGAGGGTGAGCTATTACACCGTGGCTATCCAATTGATCAGTTGGCTGGTAAATCGCATTACCTCGAGGTTTGCTATTTGCTGTTGTACGGCAGCTTGCCGTCCCCGACAGAATTGGAAGATTTTGAAACACGCGTAACAAACCATACAATGCTACACGAACAAATGATGTATTTGTTCCGTGGCTTCCGCCGCGATGCCCACCCGATGGCCATCATGACCGGCGTTGTTGGTGCGATGTCTGCATTCTACCACGACTCCACTGACATCACTGATCCATGGCAGCGCGAAGTTGCGTCTGTTCGTATGATCGCCAAAATGCCAACTATTGCTGCGATGGCATACAAATACACGATTGGGCAGCCATTCGTATATCCACGCAACGATTTGGATTACGCCTCTAACTTCTTGCGCATGTGCTTTGCAGTGCCTGCTGAAGATTACGAAGTTAACCCAATCTTGGCCCGCGCAATGGACCGCATCTTTACGCTTCACGCAGACCACGAACAAAACGCGTCTACATCTACTGTACGTTTGGCGTCTTCTTCAGGTGCAAACCCGTTTGCATGTATCGCTGCTGGTATCGCATGTCTTTGGGGCCCTGCCCACGGCGGCGCGAACCAAGCATGCCTAGAAATGTTGAACGAAATCGGTACACCAGACCGTATTCCTGAATTCATCGCCCGTGCAAAAGACAAGAACGATCCGTTCCGTCTGATGGGCTTTGGTCACCGCGTTTACAAAAACCATGACCCACGCGCGACTGTGATGAAAGAATCCGCTGACGAGGTTCTGGAACTGCTCGGCGTCGAAAACAACCCGATCCTTCAGGTTGCAAAAGAATTGGAAAAAGCAGCACTTGCCGATCCATACTTTGCTGAAAAGAAATTGTTCCCGAACGTCGATTTCTATTCCGGCATCATCCTAGAAGCGATGGGTTTCCCAACGTCTATGTTCACTCCGATCTTTGCCCTGTCTCGTACAGTAGGTTGGATTTCACAGTGGAAAGAGATGATTGCAGACCCACAAAACAAAATTGGTCGCCCGCGTCAGCTTTATCTTGGCGAAACCGTTCGAGATTATGTCGACATCGAAAATCGATAGATCACCAATACTATCTAAAGAGTTATTTTTACGGCTTCATCCGCGAGGATGAAGCCGTTTTTCATTGCAAATACAAACACTAAAGAGACGACCTTCCTCCTAACTGTCTGAGTTGACCCAAACAGCGGTGCCGCTATCTGATACAGGTACAGGCGCGCGGCCGTTACGTTTATGAGGAGGGATAAGACTATGATTGAATTAGCTATACTATCCTTGCTTGGTCTTGGATTCCTCACTGGACCATTCCCTCTAGAAATGTTGATGGGCAACATCGGTTTGGCCGAAGAAGACGAAAACGAAGACGCTGACATCCAAACAATTACGGATGACATGCAGCAAACGGGCAGCGCTAGCGCAAACGATATTGAAACACACAGCGGTCACGACCGGATATTTGGCCGCTCAGGCGAAGACCTGATCACAAGCGGCGCAGGGAATGACGCTGTTTTTGCAGGTGATGACGCTGATATTGTGTTTGGCCAAGAAGGTAATGATTTCTTGCGCGGCGGCGCGGGTGAAGATCTGCTTGTTGCTGGTACGGGTTCTGACACACTGTACGGCGATGCAGGCGACGACATCTTGTTTGGCGCAGACATCCTGAATGAAATGGAAGTGGTGGAATCTACCCGATCTGGGGAGCTTCCTTCGTTCCTATTGACCTCAGCCTACGAGGTTGGCCAAGCGGATACGCTGGATGGCGGCGTGGGCTCTGACACACTCGTCGCTGGGTCGAACGATGTTGTTCACACTGGCCTTGGCAATGATGTGGTAACGACCGGCTATTGGATGGAAGACGGCGAAACCGCTCACGTCACTGATTTTGACCGAAACGAAGATGTCTTGGTCTACCTATACGATGGCGAAAACGAGGTGCCCACAGTCGAATTCATCAACGGTCCAAATGACGATGCACAGTTGATCATCGATGGCTCTGCTGTTCTGACCGTCGAAGGTGTTGATTATACCCAACTCACGCCTGACCACGTGTTCTTAACACCGCGTGAAGTGATGGCCGATCCCCCCAACTCAATGATCAAAACAGGCACAGATGAAGCCAATTTGATTGAACTGGGTGATGGAAACGACAAAGCATTTGGTCGAGACGGTAACGACCGCCTATTTGGTGGTCTTGGCGATGACTCACTTTATGGTTCAAACGACGACGACTTAGTCATTGGTCAGGCCGGTGATGACTTCCTACGCGGCGGCAACGACGACGACATCATCATCGGAGGTAGCGGAAACGACTATATCCATGGTGATACGGGACAAGACATTTTGATAGGTGCCAATTTACCGGATGAAGAACAGTGGGTTGAAGCCAGAACAAAAGGTGACATCCCAACGCTGACCGTGACCACCGACACAGAACAGGGTGGTGTGGACACTATATTTGGCGGCTACGGCGAGGATACGATCTACGCTGGCGCAAACGACATCATAGACACAGGTGAAGGTGCGGACACCCTTGTGACTGGCGTCTGGATGGATGGCTTGGCTGCAGCAACTGTTGTGGACTTTGATCCGGCAGAAGACGTCCTTGTCTATCAATATGATCCATCGGCACCAACGCCCGTCATTACGTTCGAAAACGGCCCAGACGATAACGCCCAAATGATGGTCGATGATCATGCTACGCTTGTTATAGAAAACGTCGACTTCACCACTCTTGATACAGACAACGTCTTCCTAATGCCGTTTGCCTAATTTGGCGCGCGATTAGGCCCCCTCACACCATTGACGCAGGTCAAAACACACGCATAACATCTGCTTGGTAATTTGGTGTTAGGGTTTGGTGTGTTTTTTACAGTGGCTGTATCGCTGTCTGCGTTGCTAACCCTGTATGGACTCTATCAACTTGTCTTTGGTGGGTATCTCGCAAAACCTGCCATCCCAAAAGCGCAAACAAACACAACGCGCCATGGAACGGAATCAGTCGAATTTTCAACGCCTCCGCCGACGGTGATTCACAATTTCGACCCTAGTGAAGACCTCATTGCACTCGCAGCTGTAGACCAATCACAAACAATAGTGACTGTAGAGGAAGATGGTAAAGACGCTGTGATTTTTATCGGCAATTCCGCGCTGGCATGCGTGATTGGGGCGGCTAAAACATTGACGCCAGAGCATGTAACCTTCATCTTTAGTGAAGTTGTCGACATTTTAAATGCCGATACCCAAAGCTAAAAAAACAATACCAAACAAGGCAACCACCAATTGGCAACTGCGAACGACACATCTGGTATGATACCCAACGAACAGTGGGATGCCCTTTTGCGCGCGCCAATCATCGACACTGAGTGTGCACTTTTCGAAGACCCTGAAACGGCACAGGAACGCATTGTTGTGATTTATAACGCTCGAAATGCGCCACCCGTGGTCACTATCGATGTCAACAGCAACCAATCATTGGTGACACTCAAAGCAGAGGGCGCACCTTTAGCAGTTATGTCGTGCGATTCTACCGAAGTACCGTCTGCGGAAGACGTTGTGCTTGTCGCCCGCCACGCTCCTCAAAACGCTTAACGGCCCTCAAATTGTGCCGGACGTTTTTCAACAAATGCCATGACACCTTCTTTGAAATCACGCGTGCGGCCACAGTCACCTTGTTCCGATGCCTCAAGCGAAAGCTGGTCTTCCAACGTGTTGTCCCATGATCCACGGATCGTGCGTTTTACGGATCCAAATGCAGCGGTTGGCCCGTTTGCCAAATATGCAGCGCGAGATTTCCAATGATCCACAAATGTATCATCTGAAACGGCCTCCCAGATCATGCCCCAATCGTCCGCTTGGCGGGCTGTGATCTTGTCCGCAAATAGCGCGGCACCCATTGCTTTGGCTGTCCCCATTGAACGTGGCATCGTGTACGTGCCACCCGCGTCAGGCAATAGGCCGATACGCGCAAATGCTTGCAAAAAGTATGCACTCTCAGTTGCGATCACCACATCAAACGCCAACGCAAGGTTTGCACCCGCGCCTGCTGCTGCACCGTTAACGGCCGCAATTGTTGGCACAGGGCAATCATAGATCGCCCGAAGCATCGGTTCGTATTCGTCGCGCAGGGTTTGCTCTAGATCAAAGCTGTTGCCTGAATTGTCACCCAGGTCCTGACCCGAACAAAACGCACGCCCTGCCCCAGTTAAGACAACACAGCGCGCTGTGCGCCCACCCTCTTTGACCGCATGTTGAATTTCTGCCCGCATCTGGGTCGACATCGCGTTCATCACATCAGGACGATCCAAGGTGATGACGGCAATGTTGTCGTTCAGTTCAAATTTGATCGTCTGGTAATCCATGGCATCTTGTCCTTTTGACTGGCTTAGCCGAAGCATATCAAACGCGTTGAAGTGGGAAAGCAGAACCGCACGTCAATCTTTGAAATCATTATCTAATATCTGAGCCAAGCGCGTCTTTTCCGCATCGCTCAGGCCAGTATCATCCTTGGTAGATCCCGTGGCACGCCCACGCAGGTAAATGATCCCCATTCCACCGGCAAGCAGTAGCATCAACGGGCCAGACGCCCACAAAAGCAACGTGGAGCCATTCGCACGCGGTTGCAGTAGTACATATTCACCGTAGCGATCAACGATGAAATCCACCGCCGCTTCGTCACTGTCCCCAGCAACCAAACGTTCGCGCAACAGAATACGCAAATCACGCGCCAAAGATGCGTGGCTTTCGTCAATGCTTTCGTTCTGACACACTAGACAGCGCAGCCCCTTGGACAGATCACGCGCACGTGCCTCCAGTGCGGGATCAGCTAAAATCTCGTCTGGCTCAACTGCCCACATTGGCGTGGCGATCAACATCCAAAGGAAAACAAAACGTTTCATTCTGCTGGCACCGCTTTGGCGTTTGTTTTACGCGCCCCTGCGGCCACGCGGAAACGCCGATCTGAGAGGCTAAAGCACCCACCAAGTGCCATGAACGCACATCCAATCCAAATCCAGTTGGTCAATGGTTTCACATAGGTCCGCACAGCCCAACCGCCTGCATCCTGCTCATCCCCGATCACAACATAGACGTCACGGGCCAAATTATAGTCGATGGCTGCCTCAGTCGTTGGCATCTGGGCCACAGGATAAATCCGCTTTTCGGGACGCATCTCTGACAAAACACGCCCATCTTTGGACAATGTGATATCCGCGATCGTTGCCAAATAGTTCGGCCCCTCAGAATCCGCGACCCCATTCAGCGTGATCGTATAGGCCCCTACATCATAGGGCTGGCCGATTTGGGCCACACGAATATCCTCGTACTGCCAAGACGTAATGCCTGCGACGCCCAGCATGGTAATCCCAAGACCGGAATGCGACAGCATCTTGCCCCAATCTGCACGTGGCAAACGCAACAAACGGCCCCAACGACCACCCCCGCGCCCGGTACGCGATGCCAGATCGATGATGGCGCCCATGACAACCCACGCAGCTAAGAAAACGCCAATCGGTCCCAATATGGATCGACCTGTCTGCATAACCCAAACCAATCCCGCAATCGCAAGCGCCAGAACAAACGCATAACGCAGCGGATAAAACGCGCGCTTAATTTCGGCGCGCTTCCACGGCATCATCGCGCCCACTGGCAAAACCAATCCCAGAACCAACATAAACGGCGTGAAGGCCATGTTGAAGAACGGTGGGCCCACCGACAATTTGCGGTCAAAGAACATCTCAGCCACCAAGGGCCACATCGTGCCGACGAAAACCACGAAACAGCTGACGGCAAGAAGGATGTTGTTTGTCAGCAATGCGCTTTCACGGCTGACCAATCCAAAGACGCCCTTTGCTTCCATCGTGCCCGCACGCAGCGCAAACAGGATCAACGCACCGCCAGTGAAAAAGCCAAGGATCATTAGGATGAACACACCCCGCTCGGGGTCATTGGCAAAGGCGTGCACAGAAGTCAGCAAACCCGAACGCACGATAAACGTGCCAATCAATGAAAAGCCAAAGGCCAAGATCGCCAGCAAAATTGTCCAAGATTTCAAGCTTTCACGCTTTTCGACCACAATGGCAGAATGCAGCAAAGCAGCAGACAGCAACCACGGCATAAAGGATGCGTTTTCTACAGGATCCCAGAACCAGAACCCACCCCAGCCAAGTTCATAATAGGCCCACCATGACCCAAGCGCGATGCCGATGGTCAGGAAAATCCACGCCGCAAGCGTCCACGGACGGACCCAACGTCCCCACGCCGCATCCACACGCCCCTCGATCAATGCAGCAACGGCAAAGCTGAATGCCATGCTTAGACCCACATAGCCCAAGTACAAAAATGGCGGGTGAAACGCCAAACCAGGGTCCTGCAACAAAGGGTTCAAATCCTGCCCATCAAAGGGTGGAACGGCAAGACGCGTAAACGGGTTTGAGGTAAACAGAATAAACGCAAAAAATGCGACGCCAATCGCGCCTTGAACTGACAAGACGCGAGCCCGCAAGCTGGGTGGCAGATTGGTTCCAAACCACGCAGCCGTAGCTCCGAACAGGGATACAATCAGGACCCACAGCAACATTGACCCCTCATGGTTACCCCATGTGCCACTGATTTTATACAGCATTGGTTTGGCAGAGTGGCTGTTCTGAACAACCAGCAACAGACTGAAATCAGACGATATAAACGCCCACATCAATGCCCCGAATGCAAAGGCCGTTAACATGAATTGGGCCGACGCGGCAGGTTCTGCAACGGCCATCCATGACCGCCAACCCTTGTGGGCGCCGACCAATGGAACAAAGGTCTGAACGATCGCAACCATAAAGGCTAAAATCAGGGCAAAGTGTCCAAGTTCGGTGATCATCAATGGCATCCATTTTGAAAAGCTATGCCAACTATAGGCCTTGCCCCAAACCACGCCAATGATATTCGCGCACAACTGCGGTTCACATTGTCGCGGGTCAATGGTTGCGTTTGCGCCATGCCTCAAGTGCCGCATTGGCATCTGGTGCAATTGAGGCCAAAGACATGCGCACATCTGAGCCACTGTCGGCCACACCAACGCTTTCTGCGCGTAGCTCTTTCAATGCTTTGATATTGTGCATCACTTGGGGGACATGCGCCATAGTTCCCACAATTTCACGCTGAAACTTCTGGCTTTTCACCTGATGCCGTGCCCCAAAATAGAATGAGACGATAACTCCCAACAACCACCACATCGGTTCAGGTACCAGTGCAATCCCTTGCATTCGCTGCGAAAACCACAAGGGATCGATCATGGCCGCCACGAACAATCCAAGTGTCCCAAGGGCAAATGCAGGACGCGGCAAGCGGTTCACCCCATCCATAAAGCAATCAAACCAACCCGGGCGAGGGATCGCAAACTCCTGACCATATTCACGCATGGCCTGCATTTGAACCTGCGCGCCGCGCTGTGATCCTGCCTCGGCGTTCTCACGAAAGACTTCTACAGTGTCGCGGACCATGTTGCCGCCACCGCCAAACATCAACTGAAACATTCGTTCGATCATGCCCATGACGCGACCCTCTTTTTAAACTGTGACTGTGAAAGATGGTATTTGAGCGCGATGAACTCTTCGGCGCGCCGGATCCACCCGCCCTTTTTACCTGCACGCGTACGCGCGTATTTACGGCTGGCAGGACGGCGATCCGCAAGGCGCAGGTAATAATTGCGCCGCGCAATGCCATATGCGTCGATCAAATAGCCACCCGCAGTTTCGAACGCGGCCTGCACCGCGGCAATGGATTGAGGGCCAAGGGCGCCATCAACAACAACTTCAATCCCCATATCAATTAGCAAGCGTTGGAGTATGCGAACCGCGTTGCTGCCTGCGTTCACATACATATCAAAGGCTGTCGCCTGCAAAGGCTGCGGTTATCGCAAGATCAGCGGCCCCTCAAAATAATGTTTGATGAAAATATCGACGGCTTGTGCACGGCTCAGCATCTGCACATCGTGTCTGTCCACATCCCGTCATGATCAAGATCCAAACCAAGACGCCGCATGTTGTGAATGGTCACGCCAAAATTGGTGGCCCCACCCGGATCGTCAGGGTCATTCACATAGCCGCCTTCGCGGTCCACAATCTGTTGGGCAATCTGTCGTACCGTTTGCATCACATTATCCTTTGGCCATTTCTGACCAGGTGAAGATGATTAAATCAGGTTAATTTCCGGTAGCTGCAGCGTACGTTAGCTGCCTTCAGGCTCAACATAGACGCCCTGTGCCTTGAGGGCGTCTATAACCTCCGTTGGCATATAGTTCTCGTCGTGTTTTGCAAGTATTTCAGTAGCTTCAAAGACACCGTTGATCAAACGACCGGTACCCACCATGCCCTGATTTTCCTCAAACAGGTCGGGCAAAACACCCGAATAGATAGCAGGAATAGACGCACCGCCATCCGTCACGACGAACTGAATTGTCTCGCCCTGACCACGCACAAGGCTGCCAACCTCGACCAACCCACCGATGCGAAACACCTCGGATGAGCTGGGCGGGTCTTCGACCACTTGAGTCGGAGAGAGAAAGAAATTGATGCCATCGCGCAAGGCATAGCCAATCAAAACAGTCGAAAGGACCAAGGCAACAGCCATGATCGCAATCACTTGAATACGGCGTTGTTTCTTAAGCGATTTCATTACAATTCCTAAGGTATCAGGGGAACAACGGGGCCATCATCAGCCCTGTTGTCTCTGTGATACCTAGCATCAGATTGGCATTTTGCAACGCCTGCCCACTGCTTCCCTTGGTCAAATTATCGAGTGCTCCGATCACAATCGCGCGTCCTTCGATCCGATCAGCAACCACACCGATGTGGCAAAAGTTTGAGCCCCGAATATGACGCGTGCTTGGGGTTTCACCCATTGGCAACACTTCGATGAACGGTTCATCCGCGTAAGCCGCAACCATCGTGTCATAGATCACTTGCGCATCGCCCTTAACATAGGTCGTCGCCAGAATGCCGCGGTTTGCAGGAACAAGATGAGGAGTGAATTGGATTTTCACATCACGCCCTGCCAAGGCGCTGAATTCTTGATCAAATTCACCCAAATGGCGGTGCGTACTGCCAACGGCATAGGCGTGATAGCCCTCTGACAACTCAGCGTGCAAAAGGTTTTCTTTCAACGCGCGACCTGCGCCAGACACCGCACATTTAAGGTCCAGAATGATCTCGTCCAGATCAATAACCCCCGCAGCAATCAGCGGGCGCAGCACGAATTGGCCCGTCGCCGCATTGCAGCCGGTTCCAGCTACCAAACGCGCCGTCTTAATCTCTTCACGGTAAAATTCGCTTAGGCCGTAAACCGCCTCGCCCTGCATCTCAACAGCGCCGTGTGGATTGCCATACCACGCCGCGTAGGCTTCAGGATCACGCAGACGGAAGTCAGCGCTAAGATCAACGATCTTAAGGGATTTCGGCAGGTCACGAATGACCTCTTGACTGGTTTTATGCGGCAATGCGCAAAAACACAGATCAATGCCAGACCAATCAATCTCATCGAACTTAACCATGTCCGGAAGGTCCAGATGACGCAGATGTGGAAAGACGGAAGCAAGGGTTTTTCCAGCTTTAGAATATGCCCCTAACGCCTTGATTTCCATAGAAGGATGCTCAGAAATTAGGCGGATAAGCTCGGCACCCGTGTAGCCACTGGCACCCAAAATTGCGATAGAATAAGTCATGTTTTTCTCGATATATTGGTAAAGATCACGCTGCAGTAAAGGTGATCTGTCGTCGCAAGAATTGGGTAGCACGATTGCTGACTTGTTTGGGATTGCCAGTGGTCAGGTAAGCTGGTTCGCCACTGCCGGTTTTGTCACCGTGACGTGTCAGGTAATCTGCCAAGCTTTCGCCTACCAAATTGGCCTGCGAGAAAACCTTTACATCCGCACCAAGCGCTTCCTGGAAGGCATCCAACATCAATGGGTAATGAGTGCAGCCCAAGATGGCCGCCTGTGGCTTTGGCATTTTACGCTTCAACGCATCAACATGTGAACGCACCATCGCTTCGGCCAGAATGAAATCACCGTCTTCAATCGCATCCACAACACCGCCGCAGGCCTGCGCCTCAACATCCACACCAATCGCGCGGAACGCCAATTCGCGTTGAAACGCACGGCTAGACACAGTTGCAGGGGTTGCAAACAACGCAACATGTTTCACATCAACTTCGCGCGGTGGTGAATTGTCGCCCCAATCACGCTCTGTCAGGGCCTCGATCAACGGAACAAACACACCCAAGACGCGCTTGCCCTCAGGGATCCACCCTTCTTGCATACGGCGCAGGGCAGCAGCAGAGGCCGTATTGCAGGCCAAAATCACAAGGTCACAGCCCGCATCAAACAGACGCTGCACAGCCTTGCAGGTAAGATCGTAAATATCATCCGCCGTGCGCACGCCGTAAGGTGCATGCTCGCTGTCCGCCAGATAGATAAAGTCAACGTCGGGAAGACGCCTTTGCGCGGCCTCAAGTACAGTTAACCCACCTAAACCACTATCAAAAATACCAACTGCCATGCGTCATCAGGCGCGATGCCTGTCCTCAAATTCATATCCAAGATCAAATGATTTGATCGGATTTGGGTTCAGCTCATACGTGGCTTTGCGCAGGAAATCCATCATCTGTTTGGAATCCTTTGCAATCGGGCCCAGCACATCACGCTCAATCGGTTCCCCGATCACGACCCGCACTGGTGTGTCCACACGTTTCTTAAACTCCTTGATCAATAGCCCAAGGCGCAATGTCGAGTGCAAATGGCTAGCCATCTGAAACAGGCGACTGGTGTGGCCGTCAAAATAGATAGGCAACACTGTGGCATTTGATTTGGCAATCATGCGCGCGGTAAAGCTGCGCCACATCGGGTCCATTGGGCGACCAAAGGGACGTTCGGCCGTGCTAACTGTGCCACCCGGAAACACGCCAATTGCGCCGCCCTGCCCGAGGTAATCCAATGCCGTCTTGCGTGTCGCAATGTTGGTTTGAACCCCTTCACGCGTCTCATCAAAGGAGATCGGCAAAACAATGCGGTTCAGATCCTCTGCCTTGCGAAATACGCTGTTGGCCAAAATGCGAAAATCTCCACGGGCTTGAGACAGGATATGACCCATCATCAACCCGTCCAAGATACCATAAGGGTGATTGGCGATCAGAATAACGGGTCCCTTGCTGGGAATATTGGACAACGCACCGCCAACGATATCAAGGCTCAGACCAAAGCGATCGACCATCACCTGCCAAAAATCACGCCCCAGCGCGACTTCATCTTCATAGCCTTTTGCCCGCTTGATCAGGCGCAATCGGCCCGTCGTGTTTTCCAGCAACCGCACCACTGTTCGACCACTGCGCGTTTTAACGGAATGCGCATAACTTATCTCGCGGGCAATTTCGCGTGTGTTCAATGACATTTTTGGCCTCTGCCTCCACTGCTTTTGATAGGGCAATTAATCCCTCAAATCAGCGATGCCCAGTGTTTATGACACGAACGTAACCAATATAAAGCGATCTTGATTATTCTGCCGCTTTGTTCAGCGTTTCAGCACCCATTCGAATGGCAATTAACAACTCTTCACGCCGTTTGGCCGCCTCACCCTCGTTCTTTAGCTTCACAGGACCAAACCCACGGATTTGCAGCGGCAGTTCTGCTAAGGCGACAATTGCATCGCGGTTTTGATCATTCAAAACCCTCAACACAGTTTTCATATCCGTCTCATATTGCGTGATCAGCGCGCGTTCCATCTTTCGTTCAGCGGTGTAGCCAAACACATCAAATGGCGTGCCGCGCAGCACCTTCAGCTTTGCCAACAGGCGCAGCGGACGTTCAAGCCACGGCCCAAATTCGCGCTTAATCGGTCGCCCATTCGGGCCCATCTTGGACAGGATGGGTGGGGCCAGATTAAAGGTCATCTTAAAGTCGCCGTCAAATTCTGCCCGCGCTTTGCTACGGGTATCAAGAAGCAGGCGCGCCACTTCGTATTCATCTTTGTAAGACAACAGCTTATGGTATCCGCTTACCGCAGCCATGCGCACCGCGTCATCAGAAATACCGTCCAAAAATTTACGATACCGTTTGGCCAATCGTTTGCCTTGATACCCAACCAATTGCGCGGCACGGAAATCGATCTTTTCCGCCATGCTGGTTGGCAGTGAAGCCACCTTTGGGGCCAAAATGGCAGTCGCATCCTTTGGAAACAGCACAGCCCAACGCCCAATTTCAAAAGCGCGCAGGTTGCGGTCCACAGCAGTACCATTCAACGTAATCGCTTGGACAATCGCGTCTTGTGAAAGGGGCACAAAACCACGCTGCCAAGCCGCGCCGAAGATCATCATGTTTGAGAAAATTGAATCCCCCAACAATGCTTTGGCAAGATCAGAGGCGTCAAACAACGACACGTCATCACGCAAACGGGCCTCTAACGCTAGGGTCATCCGCTGCGTTGGCAATCTAAACTCTGTGTCGCGGGTGAAATCGCCCGTGATGATTTCATGCGAGTTCACAACAGCGCCTGTGCGCCCCGTCTGGGTCAATCCCAGCGTTTTTGCACCCGCCGACACAACCAGATCACCACCAATCAACACGTCACATTCGCCTGTCGCCACGCGAATGGCCGAAATATCATGTGGATCATTGGCAAGGCGGCAATGGATATGCACCGCACCACCCTTTTGGGCCAGCCCCGCCATTTCCATCATTCCAGCGCCTTTGCCATCGATATGCGCCGCTTGGGCCATAACAGCGCCAATCGTCACAACACCTGTGCCACCAACGCCCGTGATGACAACGTTCCAAGTGCCATCGATCACTGGCAGTTTGGGCATCGGCAGGTCGGGCAAGGTCAGCTCAGTCGTCGCCTCTTTGCGCACGACAGCCCCTTCAAGGGATACAAAAGATGGGCAGAACCCATTCACACAAGAGAAATCCTTGTTACAGCTGGATTGATCAATCGCACGTTTGCGGCCCAGTTCTGTCTCTTTGGGCACCAAAGACACGCAGTTGGATTGCACACCACAGTCACCACAGCCCTCGCAAACATCCGTGTTGATAAACATACGTTTATCCGGATCAGGGAAGGTTCCGCGCTTGCGGCGCCGCCGTTTCTCAGCAGCGCAGGTTTGGATGTATACAATCGTGCTGACACCTTGAACTTTTGCGAATTTCTCCTGAACCTTTTGCAAAGCAGCCCGCTCATGGATTTCGATGCCTTTCGGGAAAGCGTCAAAATCTACGTCTTCTTTATCGTCATAAACCACAGCCAGATTGGCAACGCCCATCGCCTTCAACTCTGCTACGATTTGCGCCGCAGGCAAACCACCGTCATGGTTTTGGCCACCTGTCATCGCAACCGCATCATTATACAGGATTTTGTAGGTGATATTGGTATCGTTCGCCAACGCCGCCCGTATCGCCATAACGCCAGAGTGGTTGTACGTGCCGTCCCCCAAATTCTGGAAAACATGGTCGCGGGTCGAAAACGGTGCTTCGCCTATCCAATTGGCACCTTCGCCGCCCATATGCGTGAAACCAAGCGTCTCGCGGTCCATCCATTGGACCATAAAGTGACAGCCTATCCCTGCATAAGCACGCGATCCCTCAGGCACTTTGGTCGATGAATTATGCGGACAGCCGGAACAGAAATACGGCAAACGGGCCGCTATTTCCTCTGCGTTGTCAGAACGGCGCGCCTCGTCCATAGCGGCCAGTCCCGCCATAACACCTTCGGTATTGCGCCCTTCCTCGACCAAAATCTGGCCCAACTTTTCAGCGATTTCAACCGGATCAAGCGCCCAAGCGGCCCCAAACAGCACTTTACCATCTTTCGTCCCGCCATAAACACGGCGGCCCCGAAGATCATCAAACAAGGCTTCCTTTATCTGGACCTCGATCAACTTGCGTTTTTCTTCAATCACGATGATCAAATCCAGATCATCGGCCCAAGCATTAAAGCCGCGCATATCCAGCGGCCATGTTTGGCCCACCTTATAGGTGGTGATGCCCAGGCGTTCGGCCTCTGCCTCATCGATGTTCAACAAAGACATTGCATGGATCAGATCAAGCCAGTTTTTGCCAGCAGCGACAAAACCAATCTTGGCCTTTTCAGTGCCCCAAACCCGTTTGTCCATCTTATTGGCATGGCTGAACGCCTCGGCGGCATGACGTTTATAGTCGATAAGGCGGGCCTCTTGATCGATCCGATCATCGACCAGACGTATATTTAGACCACCCTCAGGCATTTCAAATTCTGGGGTCACAAAGGACAATCGATGCGGATCACCATCTACAACAGATGTCACTTCAACCGTGTCTTTCATCGTCTTCAGGCCTACCCAGACACCCGCAAAACGCGACAGCGCCCAACCATACAACCCGTAATCCATCACCTCTTGCACACCCGCAGGGCTGACAATCGGCATATAAGCATCGACCATCGCAAATTCAGATTGGTGCAAAACGGTTGAGGACTCACCTGTATGGTCATCCCCCATCGCCATAAGCACACCACCCGCAGGCGACGTTCCTGCCATATTGGCGTGACGCATCACATCTCCAGAACGATCCACGCCGGGGCCTTTGCCGTACCACAGACCAAATACACCATCGTACTTGCCCTCGCCGCGCAGTTCAGCCTGTTGCGCCCCCCAATGCGCCGTTGCGGCTAAATCCTCGTTGATGCCCGCCTGAAAGGTAATTTCATGTTCTGCCAGTGGGTTAAGGGCCCGTTCCATCTGCGTATCTACCGCCCCCAAAGGCGATCCACGGTATCCTGTCACCAATCCAGCCGTGTTGAGGCCAGCCGCAACATCGCGCGCCTTTTGCATCATGGGCATACGGACTAAAGCCTGCGTGCCATTCAGTAAAACAGGGCTTTTCTCCAGATCATAACGGTCATTCAATGATATCTTTTGCGTGCTCATCAGGGCCTCCCCAGCGTTGATCAGTCGTGCAGTTTCTTTGACGGTAGGTCACAAAAGCTGACCTGTATAGATATTTTTACCGTTGAGTGAAAAAATCCTGATCCAGCAGTATCAGTTCACGCAAATTCACCTATAATAGAGAAAACAATTATAATGCAGTGTCAGTCACTCAGGGGTATTCGCAATGGATTGGGATAAACTAAGAATTTTTCACGCCGTTGCAGATGCAGGCAGCCTGACACATGCTGGTGACAAACTTCATTTGTCCCAATCAGCGGTCAGCCGACAGGTCCGCGCACTTGAAGAATCCTTGAACGCAACGCTGTTCCACCGTCATGCCCGTGGTCTTATCCTCACAGAACAAGGCGAGTTGTTGTTTGACGCAACCGTGGCAATGTCCAAACGCCTTGATGCCGCAGCCGCGCGTATTCGCGACAGTGAAGAAGAAGTGTTTGGTGACCTGCGGGTGACAACCACCACTGGATTCGGCACCCTGTTCTTAGCCCCGCGCCTGCCCAAACTCTACGAAAAATACCCTGACCTGCGCGTCGACCTAATGCTTGAGGAACGCGTTTTGGACCTTCCAATGCGCGAAGCTGATGTGGCCATCCGCATGAAAGAACCATCACAAGCGGACCTAATTAGAAAACGTCTAATGAGTGTTCGTATGCGCGCATACGCGACAAAGAATTACCTCAAAGACCACCCCTTCCCCGATCTGCCAGAAGATCTTCATAACCACCGTTTGATCTGTCAGAATACAGATTCAGCACAGGTTGGTGCCAGCGTCACTTTGGTTCAAGAACTGATGACTCATAATGTGAGGTCAACTTTGACAGTGAACAACTACTTTGGTGTGCTTCAGGGCGTTCTCAACAACTTGGGAATCGGTATCCTTCCAGATTATGTCACCGAAGATTTTCCCGACCTTGTGCGCGTGTTGCCAGAGATTGAGTCGGCTGAAGTTCCTGTGTTTTTGGCCTATCCAGAGGAGTTAAGGCACTCCAAGCGTATTTCCGCCTTCCGCGACTTCGTTCAGGAAGAAATCATCATATTCCGTAAGCACCTAAGAAATAAAGAAAATACCTAGGTATGCACTGCATGCATATCGGGTTTTCACCCCATGTGGCACATTGCACATTGATTGGGCGGTTTGGGAACACTATCCCAAGTCGCGAAGGTGGCGGGTACTTCCCTGTACCCCGCCTTCACCTCCCTGTTGGACTTGGCCGAGCTTTGCGCTCGGCCTTTTTTTTCGGCTTTTTTTGAGCGGGGTTTTGATACCCCTGACGACCTCAATTTAGTCCAAAATATACAACCGCGATTTGATGTAACCAGAATTCTGAATTTTCCGGTATTGGGAATTAAGCGGCTGAACTTTTAAACCTAACTCAAAAGTTAATGTACCCTGACAAATCTTAATGCATCTGCGGTCTTAACAACTGATGAATACGTACAAACCTGCCAAAACGTACAGTTTCCGCTCAGAAATGTACATTCTGGCCGATAAAGCCTGTTTGCCCGTCTTTTTCACTGAGGTTAAATGTACAGATTGGCGGTCAAACTGTACGTTTGAGCCAAAAACAGGCTCCGAATGCCCCGTTCACACCTTGATCCCAATGTTTCGTGTAACGCCCCTTTCCCCCATCCGCATCAGCCTGTATGACACCCCCAATCTTTGTAAATTCGAGGGAATTAGGCACATGACAGAGCCTGCGATCACACCAGATCTTATCGCCAAACACGGGCTAAGCCCTGATGAATACGAGCGTATTCTTGAGATTGTAGGACGCGAGCCAACCTTCACTGAGCTTGGTATTTTCTCAGCTATGTGGAACGAGCACTGTTCTTACAAGTCCTCCAAAATCTGGCTAAAGACATTGCCAACAACTGGTCCACAGGTTATCTGCGGCCCTGGCGAAAACGCTGGTGTTGTTGATATTGGTGACGGTCAAGCTGTTGTTTTCAAAATGGAAAGTCACAACCACCCGTCCTACATTGAACCGTACCAAGGTGCCGCAACTGGCGTTGGTGGCATTCTGCGCGATGTATTTACAATGGGTGCGCGTCCTATCGCATCAATGAACTCCTTGTCGTTCGGTGAACCATCACATCACAAAACAAAACAGCTGGTGAACGGCGTGGTCGCAGGTGTTGGCGGATACGGCAACTGCTTTGGCGTGCCATGTGTTGGCGGCGAAGTGCGCTTTGACCCAGCTTACAACGGCAACTGCCTTGTAAACGCGTTTGCAGCTGGATTAGCGGACGCTGACAAAATCTTTTATTCAGCAGCTTCTGGTATTGGTATGCCTGTTGTTTATCTTGGCGCGAAAACGGGCCGCGACGGCGTTGGCGGCGCAACAATGGCATCAGCGGAATTCGATGATACTATTGAAGAAAAACGTCCTACCGTTCAGGTTGGTGACCCTTTCACTGAAAAACGCCTGATGGAAGCCACGCTAGAGCTAATGCAAACTGGTGCGGTTATTTCGATTCAGGATATGGGGGCCGCTGGCCTCACATGTTCCGCGGTTGAAATGGGCGACAAGGGCGGATTGGGCGTGCGTCTGCACCTCGAAAACGTGCCCGTCCGTGAAGAGCACATGACCGCTTACGAGATGATGCTTTCTGA
>Ga0228609_1000182_pt1 | contig 33720 bp, 33 predicted proteins | sample 10DmetaG_FD_190068 | JGI IMG/M metagenome (GOLD analysis project Ga0228609, IMG submission 190068) | Seawater microbial communities from Monterey Bay, California, United States - 10D | ecosystem: Environmental > Aquatic > Marine > Coastal | place: USA: California | collected 2016-11-10 | reverse complement strand
AATCACTTACTTACCCATGCCGCAAAATTGTGTGCATCACAAAACCTTTCGTTTGAGCTCTTACGTCCCTTACTAATGGAAACAGTTCGAAAAACCGAACAATTAAAGCCACATGAAGCACAAACAGGGCCAGCCCTTAGAAACGATCAAAAAACAATCCATCGGCATTTAGAACGTATTGAAGATCCAATTTTAAAAAAAATTTACAAAACACTTACAACCTCCATTCAAACCTATTACGAAAATGAAAAACTATAAAAACTTACTCCCACACATCAAGACTTTCATATTTGATGTGGATGGTGTACTTACCGATGGTAAAATATTAATTACCAATGAAGGAGAGCTTTTACGTGCCTTTGACACCAAAGATGGTTATGCCATGAAATGTGCACTCGTTCAAGGATACAAAATAGTCATCATCACCGGAGGAAGAAATCAAGGAGTTGAGGACCGTTTTAAGGAGCTTGGTGTCTTTGATATTTACATGGGCGCTCATCATAAACTGGATGCATACCAAGATCTTATGGATAATTATGATCTAGATCCAGAAACCATTCTTTATGTTGGAGATGATGTTCCCGACATTCCCGTCATGGAAAAAGTGGGTCTGGGCTGTTGCCCCTCCGATGCCGTTTCAGACGTAAAGGCCATGGCAAATTATGTTTCACATAAGAAAGGCGGAGAAGGTTGTGTTAGAGAAATAATAGAACAAGTATTGCGTGTCCAAGGAAAATGGCGTTTGGACTTAGGAGCTGGAAAAGATTAATATGGATACCCAGGGATTTAAAATAATTCTTGCTTCTGGCTCCCCCAGAAGACAACATTTTTTTGAGGAAATGGGAATCCCTTTTTCTAAAAAGGTAATACCTGTGGCTGAAGATTTTCCTGAAAACTTAAAGAGTGTTGAAATTGCCCAATATATTGTAAAGCAAAAAGCAGCCCCTTTTAAAGCAATAGTTAAAGAAAATGAAATCATCATCACAGCGGATACAATTGTTTGGAACAAGGACAAATGTCTTGGTAAACCCGTAGATCTCGAAGATGCAAGTCAAATCCTTCAATCTCTTTCCAATACTAGCCACCAAGTAATTACTGCAGTGGGCTTTTTACAAAAAGATAAATGGGAATGCATTCATGAAATTTCAGAAGTTACTTTTGGTCCCCTCACTGAGGATACAATTCAAAACTATATACAAACCGGATCGCCAATGGATAAAGCTGGCGCCTATGGCATTCAAGACTCGTTTGGTACCCTAAACATAACCTCCATTTCAGGGAGCTATACCAACATCATTGGACTTCCTGTTGCGCAAGTTTTAAAGAAAATCAAAGAAATTATTAAGAATAAATAATACTTTTAAAAAATCCCAATATCTTCAACTAATGAAATATTCACTTCTTTTTATCTCATTTATTTTGATTGGGTGTCAAACTCAAGAAAAAAAAGAGAACCGCTCCAGCCTGCCTCTTTCTAAAGATTTCAAAAGCTACTGGTTCGATGGAACTGCTGAGTTGAGCAGTTATCAACTAACTCAATCTCGTTATGGCGCCCCCCGGGAAGGACATGCGGTTTTAATATATGTTACCGAAGATTTCTTAGTCAAAGAGCAAGTCAAAGCCAATAAAAAATCAAAAGCCTCACAAATGGTTTTAAAACTGAATCGTACCAAAAAATTCAATACTGGAATTTACCCATATTCCATCATGTCAAGCGTGTTTACGCAACTAGGACAAACAAAACCTTTGGCTAAAATCACCACTTCGGTGCAAGAATGGTGTGGACAAGCTTATACCCAATTGAATAGAAAAGAACGTTTAGAGATTTCAAGTCATTCCTATTTTGAAGGAGAAGCAGATCAAGACCTTTCTCTTAGAGATACCTTAACCGAAGATGAACTTTGGAATTGGATTCGAACGCAACCCAATCAACTGCCCATGGGAACAATGGAAATTATTCCTTCTCTTGAGTTTATTCGATTAAAACATAAAACTATTAAGGCCTACAATGCCGTCGGGAGTTTGGAAACAAGCCCTGATTTTTACACCTATCAGCTCACCTATTCTGAGTTGAATCGACAACTTTCCATTTCTTTTTCAAAAGAACTCCCTCATCAAATTTTGGGATGGGAAGAAAAAGACTTGAAAAATCCAGAGCAAATCACCACTGCCAAAAGAATTAAATCCCTTAAATTACCCTATTGGACATTAAACCGCTTGGGAGATGAACGCTTTAGAGATTCTTTAGGTTTAAAATGAATTAAATGAAAAAGATATACTTTTTATTCCTGCTCTTCTTAGCACAAAATATAGTCGCTCAAAGCAGTGCAGAAATTTATAAACAACTCAAAAAATTAAATACATTAGGCGCTGTTCTTTATGTCGCGGCTCATCCAGATGATGAAAACACACGGCTGATTTCCTTGTTTTCAAATCAATACAATTACAATACCGCATACCTATCCATGACTCGTGGAGACGGGGGACAGAATTTGATCGGTACAGAATTAAGAGAAAGTTTAGGGCTGATTCGTACCCAAGAACTTTTGGAAGCTAGAAAATTGGATGGTGGGCAGCAATTTTTTACTACTGCAAATGATTTTGGATATTCCAAGCATCCCGACGAAACTCTAGCGATTTGGAACAAAGAAGAAATTTTAGCCCAAATAGTATATCGAATTCGTGCGTTTCAACCGGATATCATCATTCATCGTTTCGATCACAGAACCCCAGGAAGTACTCACGGACATCACAGTAGCTCTGCCATATTGAGTAAGCTTGCTTTTGATTTGGCAGGAGATCCCAAAGCCTATCCCGAACAGCTAAAAACAGTTTCACTGTGGCAACCCAAAAGACAATTTTACAATACCTCTTGGTGGGCCTATGGGAGTCGAGAAAAATTTGAACAAGCAGACAAAACCAATATGATTACGGTAGAAAGTAATCCCATGGATTTGGTATTGGGTCGTTCCAATGCTGAAGTTGCTGCCAAAAGCAGAAGTCAGCACAAGTCACAAGGGTTTGGAAGTAGTCCGAGCTTGGGAAGCCAGAAAGAATATTTAGAACTCATCAATGGTGCTGCCTTAAACAGCAACGATCCCTTTTCAGGAGTCAACACTCAGTGGAGTCGTATTCCTGGAGGAATACCCATAGGCAAGATGGTGGAAAAAGCCCTAGCCAATTTTGATTTAGAAAAACCCCATGCCAGTGTACCACAACTCTTGTTAATTTTTAAGAAAATCCAATCGCTAGAAGATTCGCACTGGCGTAAAATTAAATTAAGAGAAGTCAAAAGTATCCTTCAAAATTGTTTGGGACTGCGCTTGCAATTCAACACCAATCAACCCACAGGAGTTGCAAACACCAACGTATCCATCAACCTAAAAGCAATTAATTCTAGCCCACTTGCTGTTACCATTTCAACAATAGAAGGGGCAACCTCTTTAGTGGTAAATCAAAAATTAACTTCAAACGACGCTTGGGAAAAAAGACAAACCCTTCGCTTACCCAATATCCAAACTACTCCGTATTGGTTATTGGAAAAAGGAGACACGGGAAATTATAAAGTAAGTAATGAAGCGCTAAAAGGTCTCCCTGAAACCCCCAATTCCATTCAAGCTAGATTCCATTTGATTGTGGAAGGAACTCCGCTGCAACTCGACATCCCCCTCAGCTACAGAACGACCGATCGTGTGGCAGGAGAAGTCGTTGAGGATTTTCAGTTAGTCCCCAAAATCACAACACAGCTCAATGAAAGTGTTGTCTTTTTCAATGACGATAGTGCCAAAAAAGTTAGATTGTCTGTTACCGCTCATGCTGCCAATGCTAAAGGGACTGTAAGTTTATGCGCTCCAGAAAACTGGAGAATCAATCCAAGCTCACAAAATTTTAATATTGCTATGGCAGGGGCTTCTCAAGAATTTACATTTGAGGTCACTCCCCCAAAAGGTACTGCAACGGGAATCTTTAGTGCCCTTGCGACCCTTGGAGAAGAAAGTTATAGCATGCAATTGCATGAGATCGATTATCCTCATATTTCAAAACAATATTTAGTTTCTCCCAACGAAACCAAAGCTGTGAAAATTGATCTCAAATCCAAAGTAGATCATATCGCCTATCTCAAAGGAGCTGGAGATAAAGTTGCAGAAAGCTTACGAAATATTGGGATCGAAGTAACCGAATTTGATGCCGCAAACTTACGTTTAGAAAGTATTAAAAACTTCCCTACGCTAGTGGTTGGGATTCGGGCTTTTAACGTGCACAAAGACCTTGCTTTTAAAAACAAAATTCTTTGGGAGTATGTCCAACAAGGAGGAACCCTCATTGTTCAATACAACACCAGTCGTGGATTTGACGGAAACACTGCAGGTCCCTATCCCATAAGCTTTTCAAGAGATCGAGTGACCGATGAAAATGCAAAAGTGACTGTCTTGGAACCTCAGCATCCGATCTTCAATAGTCCCAATAAAATCACTTCGGCCGATTTTGACGGATGGGTTCAAGAACGAGGCTTGTATTTTTCAAGTTCTTGGGACACCTCCTATCAACCGCTATTGTCCATGCAAGATAAAGGAGAAACTCCAAAACAAGGAAGTCTACTGGTTGCAGACTATGGTCAAGGGAAATTTATTTTTACGGGGCTTAGCTTTTTCAGAGAGTTACCTGCCGGTGTTCCCGGAGCTTATCGTTTGTTGGCTAACCTAATTTCTTATGGACAATGAAGCGATCTACCTATGTTATATTAATTCTGATGAACCTGCTCTACTGGATTGGTTTTTATCAATTTATGAGTACTTATAGCTGATGCAGATATTGGATTGGATCATATTGGGAGTAACCTTAGCTTTTATCGTGTTGTATGGCGTGTGGAAAAACAACAGCCATAAGAATATTAAAGAATACCTAAAAGGAGGAAATGAAGCGCGTTGGTGGACCGTTGGTTTGTCCGTCATGGCTACTCAAGCAAGTGCGATCACTTTCTTATCCACTCCAGGGCAAGCCTTTCACGACGGCATGGGCTTTGTTCAGTTTTATTTTGGACTGCCTTTTGCCATGCTTATCATTTGTTTGTTTTTCATTCCCGTTTACCACCGCCTAAATGTCTACACCGCTTATGAGTTTTTAGAAAAACGTTTTAACCTTCAGGTACGGACCCTTACTGCTTTGTTATTTTTAGTTCAGCGGGGCCTTGCCGCTGGAATTACCATCTACGCGCCTGCCATAATTTTAAGTGTGGTACTGGGTTGGGATTTGAAAATACTCGTTGTTTTGGTCGGAACTTTGGTGATCACCTATACCATGATCGGAGGAACTAAAGCCGTAAATGTCACCCAAAAGCAACAAATGTTTATCATCTTTCTAGGGATGTTTATTGCCTTTGGATTTATCATTTATCGCTTTCCCGAAGGCATTGGTTTTAACGATGCTCTGCATCTTGCTGGTAAAGCGGGGAAACTGAACGTCCTAGACTTTAGCATTGACCTCAACAGTCGCTATACATTTTGGAGCGGACTCACTGGGGGGCTGTTTTTGGCATTGTCTTATTTTGGAACGGATCAATCGCAAGTGCAACGCTACCTCTCAGGAAAATCTCTTAAAGAAAGTCAAATGGGCTTGATCATGAATGGAATTTTGAAAATTCCCATGCAGTTTTTCATTCTTTTGGTAGGTGTCATGGTTTTTGTGTTTTATCAATTTGAACCCGCTCCCATAAACTTCAACCCAAAGGCCCTTGCTGCAGTACAAAATTCTGAGTCAGCAGTAGCGTTTAGTCAATTGGAAACTGAAAATCGAAATACGCAAAAAAAAATCAAAAATTTACTCCTCGCCTCCTCAGAAGCGGCTGACTTTTCAGAGCAACTGGAACAACTTTCCCAAACTGAAAAAGCACAACGCCAACAGGCCAAAGACTTGATAACCCAGGCCGACCCCTCGCAAGAGACCAATGACAAAGATTATGTCTTTATCTCTTTTATTTTAGGCTACCTACCCACAGGATTAATTGGCTTATTACTGGCCGTTATTTTCTCTGCTGCCATGAGTTCCACCGCCTCTGAACTGAATGCTCTAGCAGCTACCACCACAGTAGATTTATACCAAAGAAATGTTCAAGAAAAACCTGCAGCACACTATGTGAACGCCTCAAAAACCTTTACCCTTATTTGGGGGATTATTGCCATCCTTTTTGCCAGTGTGGGGAATTTATTTGAAAATCTCATCCAACTGGTCAATATTATCGGTTCTGTATTTTACGGTACCATTTTAGGGATTTTTTTAGTCGCCATTTTCATTAAATACGTTCAGGGAAAAGCGGTGTTTTGGGCTGCCTTGCTTTCGGAAGCCATCATCCTGACCCTCTTCTCTTATGATGTGGTGAGTTTTCTCTGGCTGAATGTTATTGGTGCGGTACTCACTGTACTCTTTGCTTTATTTTTCCAATTGATTCTGGGTAGAAAATAATTTACTTCTTTTTTATATCTTTGAATGAACCCCAATACTCAAACCTATGCCCCAACACCATTACATTCCCTTTTTTATTGATAATCCCAAGGGTTTCTTACAAGAGAAGTTTTTGAGTAAGCTTCTGATATTGCAATTGACCATCTTTAAATCAGTATCTTATGAAGAGCTTTTCGAGAGAGAATATAATGGAAATAAACGCTATCCTTAAGGTTATCGAAAGACTGGAGATATATGCTAGTTAGGTAACATTTTTAAGAAAAAAATAATTCAACTGATTTAAAATGAAAAACAAACTAATTCTTATAACTGGAGGTTCAAGTGGCATTGGTAAGGCTGCTGCAATTCAACTTCATAGGCAAGGGGCAAAAATAATTCTACAAGCGCGGAACCTTGAAAAACTTAAATCCGCTGCATTGGAAATTGATCCTTCGGGAAATAGCGTTAGCTTCTACTCGACAGATCTAACAGATCAAGATTCTGTAGAATTATCTGCCCAAAAGATAATTGAAAATGAAGGACTTCCAGATGTTGTAATAAATAGCGCAGGATCTGGTGAATGGCTATCATTTAAAGAAGCTACCTTGTCTCACTTTAAAGATACTATAGAATCACCATATATAGCAACTGCACTCACATGCAAAGTTTTTTTTGATAAAATGCAAGAACGCAGGAATGGACATTTCATACTCATCAACTCGGCAGCAGCATACTTCTCATTTCCAGGGGCGACAGGATACACTCCTGCAAGATGGGCAATGTTAGGCTTTTCAAAATCATTGCAAGCCGATCTATTCAATACTGATTTTACAGTTTCTATGATAGCCTTAGGAAAAGTTAATTCACCCTATTTCCAAAACAACCCCATAAGTGAAGATCGCATTCCAAAAATTGCTAACTGGTTAATTCCTACTATGTCACTAAAGGCTGCTGGAAGCGTAATTACTAAAAATGTAAGAACGAAAAAAGCAATAGTAATCAAACCCATTTTAATGGCATTATTTGTCTTTTTAAATCGACTTTTCCCCGGAATATTTCGATGGCTTATGAGAATTACTGGTTATAAATAAAATTACAACGATTGCTTAACAAACCCTTTGTAAACAATATAGCACCACGAAAATGACCTTAGACAAATTATTAATTGAGTTTTATAAAGAAAATGGAATTTCAATAAATGGGGGAATTGACAAAGACACTTTTGAAATGAAAGTATTAGGAATTAATTTAAAACTTACGAATCCTAAATTTAGAAAAGACGTTATTCACATACACGACATTCAACATTTACTGAATAAATGCGATACTTCTTGGAAAGGAGAAGCGTTTATTGCGGGTTGGGAAATATCAACTGGATTTTGGAAATATTTCCCTATTTGCATTTTTAGTCTCTGGGCAATGGGATATAGTTTTTGGTTATATCCAAAAGCAGTCTTTAACGGATTTAAAAAAGGATTAAATGATATTGGAATTATTGACTTAAAAATCAGTAAATCGGACTTTATGAAAATGGAATTTGAGGAATTAAAAAAAATAACTAAAAAGAAAAAGTCAACTGAAATGGAAATTATTCATTGGATTGAATTCATGTTTTGGTGGATTATGAGTCAAATGATTTTTCTTTTTCCATTAATTGGAATTGTAATCGCAATAGTGTTGTTGAAATAATAAATACTGGACAAGAAAAGAAGCATTTACCGTAGGGCGAAAATGATTACTACATAGAATACCATAGGATAAATAAATATTATTATTTGTCAGTCTACAATAGAAGTAGAATAAATCGGATACCAGCACAATTTTAAATTAAAAATGAAGAAATTAATTAGCCTATTCACTTTGTTATTATCAATGACAGTATCCGCTCAAAAAGTTGAAGTAAAGGGGAAAATAATAAATAGTCAAAATGAAATAGTTCCTTTTGCCAGTATTGTGTTTAAAAGTATTAATGATAACTCAAAGATATTTGGAACCTTAGGCGATGAGAATGGAGATTTTTTTATCGAAATCCGTAAAGACAATTATAGTCTTGAAATTTCAGTTGTAGGAATAGAGCCAAAAATTTTAGAGATAGATCTTAAAGACAAAAAAGGAACTTTTGATATGAGTGATATTATTGTATCTACCGAAGTTTCTTTGGATGAAGTAATTATAAAAAGCAATCAGACAGCTTATAAAATTGATTTGGATAAAAAGACATATGACGTCTCACAAGATATTGTTACCAGAGGAGGTACATTAACAGATATAATGCAAAACCTCCCATCTGTACAAGTAGAATCAGACGGAAATGTGAGTATTCGAGGAGATAAAAACGTTAGGATATTAGTAGATGGAAAACCTAGTGGGCTTACAAGTTCTGTAGAGCTTTTTTCTTCAATTCCTGCCAGTTCAATTGAAAAAGTAGAAGTGATTACGAATCCTTCTTCAAAATATTCTGCTCAGGGTACCGCTGGTATTATTAACGTGGTTTTGAAAAAAGGACAGGAAAAAAGATTTAACAGTAGCTTAGAGGTATTTACTGGTTATAGGCTTAGAGGCGGAGTTAATGGAAATATAGCTCAAAGTAAAGAAACAAGTTCATGGTATGCTAATGCAGGTATTGGATATTCAGAACCCAAAGCCATAAACAATATTTTTTTGCGAAGCCCCAATGATGTTTTTAATATCAGCAACCAGAATTCAGATCGTATTAGAAATCAAGGTTATTATTTATTGAATTCGGGAGTAACAAAAAATTTGAATAAAAAAAACATCTTCTCAGGAAGTATTACTTACAGAAGGGCTCAGTCGGATAATTCGAATATTGCTTTATACGATGATTTTGATAACGACATACTCCTTAATAAGTCGATCAGAGATGAAATTGAAGATGAAACAAATCGTTTCATCAATGGAAATATATCATTTGATCATGAATTCACAAAAGAAGGACATCAACTAACTGCCCGTATTAGCGGTGAATTTACTCAAAATAATGAGGGATCAACAATCAATTCAAAGAAAATAGCACCAATTCAACAAACACTTAGTCAAGACTTTACGAAGAACAACGAGAAAATTAGCCGCTATGTAGCATCGGTTGATTATACCTTGCCAATTAAAAAGAATGGCACATTGGAAGTAGGTTACCGAAGTGACTTATCATCTATTGAAAATGATTTCTCCGTCAAAAGGCAGTCTGAAAACACCACTTTCACTATACCTGAATTTACTGATTTAACCAATTATGATGAAAATATCCATGCTTTTTACAGTCAAATTTCAAAAAAAATTAAAAATCTCTCAATAAAATTGGGGCTTCGAACAGAGATTTCAAACATCAACATTTCAGCTGAAAGGAAAAGTTTTAGTAATCAAAAGAACTACACGGATTGGTTTCCTTCAGCTTTTGTTGATTACGCTTTCAACGAAAAAAATAAAGTTCAATTTTCAACTTCCAGACGAGTAAACCGTCCTAGAAGTTGGATGATCGTTCCTTTTTCAACTTTTACGGATGAGAGAAATTCATTTGTAGGAAATGCTGATATCAATCCCTCTTATATGTTTGCAACCGAATTCGACTTTACAACTAAAATTTCAGATAAATTTAGTTTTTACCCCAGCCTGTATTACAGAAAAACCTCTGACGAGATGGAGCTTTTTGTTGAAAAAAAACAAATAACGATCGGCAGTGAAACTCAAGATTTTTTTGCTTCTACAATTGCAAATATCGGAGACTATACTGCCTTTGGAGCAGAATTGGGAGTTTCCTATAAACCTTTTAATTGGTGGAATATGTTTGCTGAGATCGTCTTGAATGGATTTATACAAAGAGGAGCTTTTCGAGGAACTAGCTTTGATGGAGAGGGCTTGTTGCTTTCTGGAAGATATAATGCAACATTCAGTTTCTTTAAGTCAATGAAATTTCAAATTCAAAATTTTTACAGAGGACCCATTGAGACAGGGCAATATAGACGAAAAGAATTCTATGGAATCAATATTGGTTTGAGTAATGATTTGTTTAGTGGAAATGGAATTCTAGCCTTAAACATAAGAGATGTTTTTAATTCCAATAAGCGCTTGGTGACTACATTTGGAAAAGGTTTTACACGAGATTTAGAATTACAATATAGAGTTCGCCAAATAAACCTGTCTGTAACCTATAGATTTAATCAAAAACAGCATAAAGGAAAGAAAGGGAATCAGTATGATGCTCTAGAAATTGTAAACTAAACACCCTGCGTTTCAAACAAGGCATTAGCAAAAAACTACAAACATTGAGGACATAATCCAGACAATGTAAAATTCACTTCTTGAACTCTGTAGTTTTTGGGTAGTTGGTACGTTGGTTCCACATCCTCAAGACAAGTTACAGACTTACATTTTTGGCAACTAAAATGAATATGATTGTGACTATGTTCTGTACCACAAGATTGACAACTTGCAAATTTTATAATCCCATCCGTATTCACAATTTTATGAATCAAGCCTTCGTCCATAAGCCTATCTAAGACACGATAAATGGTTACTCGGTCACAAAGTCCTTTAAGTATGCTTTGAATTTCGCTTTGAGAAAGAGCTGTAGAGGAAGAAACAATCAATTCACTGATTTTTGTTTTTGCTTTCGTATTTCTTGGCTTCATTAATATTTTTTAAAGATGTTAATGCAACATTGTTGCGTTTGTAAAGATAATGTTTACTTTTGCAATTCTGTTGCATTAAGCAAAGTTAATAATGATTACAACTACATTCAAAACCGATAAGGTTGGAATAATTGCAAGTACATTGTGTATGTTACATTGCATTGTTACCCCCTCTATTTTTTTGGTTGCATCTTATAGTGAGATTTTCAATGAATCCGCTCTCTATTGGTGGAGTTCACTAGATTATATTTTTCTTTTGGTTTCCTCATTTGCAATCTATAAATCAACCAAAAAAACCTCTAAGATTGGGATAAAATATGCAATGTGGATTTCTTGGATATTATTACTCACCCTACTTTTAAACGAAAAACTACAACTGTTTTCTCTTTTTGAAAGTGCTATTTATTTCCCAGCTATGTCGCTGGTAATACTTCACTTCCGCAACTTAAAAAACATTCAAAGTGAAACGGATTCATGTTGCACAACTTAAATATTAAAAAATTATGAATGCAAAATCACTCCCCGTAACCGTATTAAGCGGATTTTTAGGAGCAGGAAAAACTACTTTGCTTAATCATATTCTTCATAATAAAGAAGGCCTAAAAGTAGCTGTAATTGTAAATGACATGAGCGAAGTAAATGTAGATGCAAGGCTTGTAAGTGAACAAAATACACTTTCGCGAACTGAAGAAAAGTTAATAGAAATGAGTAACGGTTGTATCTGTTGCACGCTTCGTGAAGACTTAATGATAGAAGTTGAAAAATTAGCCAACGAAGGTAGGTTTGACTATTTACTTATCGAAAGTACAGGGATTAGTGAACCCGTTCCTGTTGCACAAACATTTAGTTTCGTTAGTGAAGAGGGCGATATAGATTTATCAAAATTCAGTCACATTGACACCATGGTAACGGTCGTGGATTGCTTTAACTTTTTTAAAGATTTTAGCACTAATGAATTGTTGGTGGACAGAGCGTTAACCGATATAGAAGGCGATTTCAGAACCATTGTAAATTTACTAACCGACCAAATCGAATTTGCCAATGTAATTATTCTAAACAAAACAGATTTGGTTGATATCAAAACCATTAGTCTCTTAAAAGCCTCCATCCAAAAATTAAATCCAGGTGCAAAAATTATTACGTCAGATTTTAGCAAAGTAAATCCAAAAGAAATTTTGAATACCAATCTTTTTGACTTTGAAGAAGCACAAACTTCTGCAGGTTGGCAAAAAGAATTAGAAGGAGGTACTCATACTCCCGAAACGGAAGAATATGGAATTTCGTCTTTTGTTTTTAGAAACCAAAAACCATTCCATCCTGGGCGCTTTTGGAAGTACATCAATGAAGAATACCCAAACGGTGTGATTCGAGCCAAAGGTCTGTTTTGGCTAGCCTCAAGACCAGATGACGCAATAAACTTTAGTCAGGCGGGCGGCTCTTCTCGAATGGAAAGAGCTGGTGTTTGGTGGGCAAGTATGCCCTTCAGCGAAAGAATAAATTACCAAGCATTTGTAGAAAATAAAGATTACATTGAAAACAAGTGGAGTAAGCAATGGGGAGACCGAATGAATGAACTTGTATTTATTGGACAAGACATTGAAAAAGAAAAAATGATAACCGACCTAGAAAAATGTTTGTTACAAGATAATGAGAATCAAATGTTTGAAAAAAAAGCACCTTTTCTTGACCCTTTCCCCAAAGACATATAGCTTCTAATCAAAGGGAGGTAGATGAAATATCACCCCTCCAAATTACCAGAGCTTGATTAAAAGTAGCTCATACATCTATCCTTTTTTTATATCTTTGATTGAACCCCAATACACTAACCTATGTCCCAACACCCTTACATTCCCTTTTTTGTTGTTTATCCCGAGAGTTTCTTGCAAGAAAAATTTTTGAGGAAGCTTTAGGTTTGTATTTAATCACTTTTAAATTAATGTTCTATAAGGGTTTTACGAAAGGTAATATAATCTGAACCCTTGAGTGTATCGAAAGGTAATGGGTTTGTTTATAATATAAAACATACTAAAAGAAAATAAATGGAAGGCAAAAAATTTGACATAACAAATAAAATACTCTTTTTAATCGGACTACTTTTCTTTCTGATAGGTCAAATGATCTTAGCCAAAGGCAATGATTTTGTATATCATCAAGCACCTATTGATTTTGCTCATTGGTTTTTACTCGTCGGAGTGACTCTGTTGATTCCTCAAACAGTAACTTTTCCAAAAAAAATCTACAGTTTAATTGGAACTCCCTTAACTTTAATTGGGATTGTTTGCATTATTGGAATGTGTGTTTTGGATTTCATTTGGTGGAGTTTTCCGAATGAGGAAATGAGAAATGTTTTCACTAATCACATCGCTACAGTCCCATCTATTTGGAAACCTTTTGTGACCATAGGACCAAGTTCAAAAATTTTTAATCTGGGACTACTCGTTTTAAGTTTGAACTACATAAAGAACAATAAACTGGGAATAATCTTGGTTTTTACAGCAAATCTTATTTTATGGAATATAATTCCATTGCCTTACCGACTGGTTATTGGATACATAATAACTCTAATTGGTTTCGGCATTATTTTACTTCATAAAAACGATGCATAAGTAATAGTTGTCTAAGGAAATACAAAAGCATCAATATAAATCAAGTAATGCGACATAGACATGAAAGTTACCCTCGAAAAAAATGAAAAAGTTGCTCAAATGGTTTTTGGCTCCATTTATCCCCTTTACTTGAATCGATTAGAGAAAAAGGGTAGAACAAAAGAGGAACTCAACCAAGTAATCGAATGGTTCACTGGTTTTGATCCAATGGCTTTACAAACACTTATAGATGACAAAGTAACTTTTAAAACCTTCTTTCAAAAAGCCAAAATACATCCAAACGCCCACTTGATTTGTGGCGTAGTTTGTGGGTATCGAATTGAAGAAATACCCGATGAATTTGAGGTATATAAACAATGTAGGCGAATGGAAAAACTGATTGACGAATTAGCACGAGGACGTAAAATAGAGAAAATTTTAAGAGAATAAAAAAAGGAAGTCAGAAGAGATACTTGGTTGGATTAAAGGATTGGAAAAAAAACCAGTACAGGTAGACCGAACAGCAAACAGTGTTTTCCTCCAGAGAATTAAATCTCATGCTTATTAAATGATTAGACTCAAACAAAATTGATCATGATGTTAAAACCCAAAAACTTAGTTAAAAAAATCAAAGGGTCTTTTGGACATATTGAGATTTTTCTAATCGATAAGTCCCATTATATAGCCGTTCCCAGAGGGTATATCTCTATCTTAATGATAAAAGAAGATTATCAATTCGTAAAAAACATTCAATCCCCGAAGGTAACCTATGCGGTTTGGTTCAACTATTTTATCATCCCTAATCCAATCAATTTCTACTTTTTAATGAAAATAATTCGTTTTCCTCATATTGCAAGCTATAGTATAGTCTGTTCTTTGTCTGCTTTAGGTGCTCTCTTTAAGATAATTAGACCCTTAATAAAATTTACTCACGTGATGTCTGCTCATGATTATCAAAAAATGATTTTACTAAACACCCCAGTAAAGGAAATAGAGAATTGAAAAGAATATTCCCAAAAACAAGCTGCTGTAAGAGTAATATTATGTAGATTGACTTGGTGTATTAATAACTTTTGATTGTGAGTGAGCATACTAATTGTTAATTCAAATAAGAAGATAAAAAAAATAACTTTTATTAAAATGATAACGAATTAAAGCAAAAAAATGAACGACCGACTAAACCTCTTTATTGAGAGAATTGATAAACTCACCCCTCTTCATTCCCCAAAATACGGAAAGATGAATGTGCATCAAATGCTCTGTCATTGCACTGATTTTTATCGATTGGTTTTGGGAGAAAAGAAACTAGAAGACCGTCCTACACTCTCAGTAAAAGAAGTTTTTATTTTAGCTAAAGAAAGGAAAACAGTCCCTGCTTCCAAAAGTATGGATCAAGTTTTAGGAAAAGGAACACCCCCATCAACCTTTGAAAATGACATCGCATTATTGAAAGAAAAACTCGCCGCTTTTTTAAACTTAGATCAAGAACATGATTTTCCACCTCACTTTTATTTTGGGAAACTGGAACCACAAAAATGGATTGAAGTCTCCGATTATCACCTCAACCACCATCTAAAACAATTTGGTGTATAATTTCTATCACCCTGCTAAAACGAATCTTCTTACCTTAGCAGGGCATGGAAAAGATTAAAAAAGTAGCCGTTATTGGCGGAGGAGCCGCAGGATTTTTCGCTGCTTTGTCTGCAAAAATCACCATCCTGAAGCCTCCGTTATCCTTTTTGAAAAAACCTCAAAAGTATTGGCTAAGGTCAAGATTTCTGGGGGAGGTCGCTGCAATGTAACCCATGCAACTTCCGACATCAATACCTTATGTAAGGCCTATCCAAGAGGTGGTAAGCAATTAAGAAATATCTTTTATCGATTCAATACGACCGATACCCAAGCCTGGTTTGAAAGTCGCGGAGTTGCGCTCAAAACAGAAGCCGACGGCCGCGTATTTCCCGTTTCCAATCAATCGCAGAGTATTATTGATTGCTTGCTAAAAGAAGCAGCGCAACTGGGAGTTGATATTGTCTATCAAGCTCCCGTGACCCGTTTAACCAAAGAAAAAGAGAGCTGGAAAATACAGTTTTCAAAGGAAGCACAAGAGCAAGCGTTTGATTCAGTTATTATTGCCACTGGAGGAAATCCTAAGTTACAAGGGTTTCAATGGCTAGAGTCCCTGGGACATACCATCGTAGCCCCACTCCCCTCTTTATTCACCTTCAATATCCCAGAGGATCCCATAACGCAACTAATGGGGGTCGCTGTAGAGCATGCCAAAGTAAAAATTATAGGGTATGCCATAGAAACAGAGGGGGCCTTGTTGATCACCCATTGGGGCATGAGTGGCCCTGCAATACTTAAAGCGTCAGCCTTCGGAGCTCCTGCTTTAGCCGAATGCCAATATCATTTTGAAATTCAAGTGAATTGGGTAGGAGAACGAAATACAGAACTTCTTTTCAATCAACTCCAAGCCTGTGCTTCGGAACATCCGCAAAAAGCAGTCAGTAAGCAAAAGGCGTTTCCACTTCCCCAACGCTTGTGGCAACATTTAGTTGAAAAAATGGAAATCAATGTAGATAAAAAATGGATTGATTTAGGAAAAAAGAAAGGGCGACAGCTGGTCGAATTACTTTCAAACGACAGCTATACAGTTTCTGGAAAAACGACCTTCAAAGAAGAGTTTGTCACCTGCGGAGGGGTGGCACTGGAATCTGTAGATTTAAAAACAATGGAAAGTAAAACTCAAAAGGGATTGTACTTTGCTGGCGAAGTACTCAATATAGATGCCATAACTGGGGGATATAATTTTCAATCGGCATGGGCAACAGGCTTTCTTGCAGGAAAAATGAGAAGGGAGGTCAAATAAAAAAAACCTCTCAAAAAATTGAGAGGTTTTTTTGTAGCGAGAGGGGGGCACGATCCCCCGACCTCCGGGTTATGAATCCGACGATCTAACCAGCTGAGCTACCTCGCCTTTTCAGGATGCAAATATAAAATAAAAACTGACAGAAAAAACCGCCTACGGGAAACATTGGAAATTAACTAGAAGTATACTTCCGTATTATTTGTCCTTTTCTAAAGCGTCTATTCTTTTTAACAATTGATCAATCATTTCCTGCTGCTGCTGTATGGCTTTTGTAAGTACGGGAATCAAATTGGAATAGGAGATTCTTAAAATTTCTCCTTTTTCTATATCCCCTTCGGTTCCTACCACAACTTCAGGAACTAATTTTTGAACTTCTTGCGCAATAAATCCCAACTGACCCAATCCATTGGATATGAATTGGTAACTCACGGGGTTTAGCTTTAGCACTTCCTCCAGTCCATAAGGTGTTCTTACAATATTTTCTTTTAATCTTCTATCCGAAGACATCGCAAGAGAACCAGTGGTATATAGGTAGGTTACATCAGCATTCCCTAATTGAATAACATTATCGGTTGTAGCTTGAGCTTGATAACCAATCGCTGTGGCATTCGTTAGAGAGGGAGACCCAACATCTGCATCAAATCCAATGACGGTATTATAATTTCCATTAATATTATTATTTAAAGTACCTCTTCCTACTGCGGTGTTCCCATAACCTGTGTTGTTAGTCAGCGAAAAACTTCCCACAGCTACATTATTATCTCCACTTACATTGTCGTTAAGTGCTTGATATCCATTTGCCGTATTATACTCACCTGTTTCATTTAATTTTAAAGCCTCAAAACCACTTGCCGTATTATTTGAACCTGAAATGTTATTTTGTAGAGCATTTTCACCAATAGAGGTGTTTTTGGATCCCGAATCATTCTCATTTAAATTTCTTGTCCCAATAGAAACATTATAATTTCCTGTTGTATTTGAAGTTAAAGAACCATACCCCACAGAGGTATTGTTTTTACCATTGGTATTTCCTTGAAGTGAATGATTTCCGATTCCAACATTAAATTCTCCCGAGGTGTTTGCTGTTAAAGCTGCGTACCCAAAAGCCACATTTTCAATTCCGGTAGTATTTGCCGATAAGGCAGCGTATCCAACAGCGTGATTTTGGTCACCTGAGGTATTTGAAACTAAGGCGTTTACTCCTATTGCAATTCCAGTATTGTTTGTTGAATTTGAATTTAAAGTGGTTCCAATCACAATATTGTTTCTTTGATCTTTAAATGAAGTAGAGTTCACAGTTGTATTGACACCCGTTAGTCCAGAACCGTCTCCCACAAAAGCAGTAGCAGTGATGGTATTGGATACATTTAAATGGTTAATAGAGACCGTACCACTGTTGTAACTAAGCCCTTGAGTACTCGAAGAATAATTTGCTTTGGGTACGCTATATAACATTGTCGTACCAAAATCAGTATAGGAACCTGAACCCGCTGTGTCCACTTCCCTTTTCAGAAAAATAGATGCTCTACTCCAGTCTATGTCTGAAAAACTACCCGTAGTAGCGGTTCCAGTTCCAACAACAAGATTCACTAAACCATTAGCGGTTGTAGTAACCGTATGCAGCTCAACATAGGGAGTCGTTCCCGATGTGGAATCATAAACAATACTGAATCTTAAACCAATAGAAGTATTTGAAATAACAGCTCCGTTTGCATCTTTTATTATTCCTTGGTAATTAAAACCGCTTTGAGCTGAAGAAATTAATGGAAATAACAATGTTATAGTTAGTAATTTTTTCATTGAATCAACATTAGACTGTTAAATTAAACTAAAAGTAGTATGTGTAAGTTAGTGACTTGAAAATAATTTAAAATAAATATGCATCTTGCACTTTTTTCAATATATTGGGAGCTTGAAAAAAAGAACATGAGCGATAAAAAAAGTTACGCTATAGAATATGATTTCCATTCATCACCACAATTACTCTTTCAGTATTTGTCAACGCCATCTGGGCTTTCAGAATGGTTTGCTGATAATGTAAATTCCAGAGGAGAACTCTTTATATTCATATGGGATGATTCGGAAGAACAAGCCAAATTAATCCAAAAAAAGAATAACGATAAGGTTCGTTTTCAATGGCAAAACGACGAAGAAGATTTCGACCAATATTATTTTGAATTTAAAATTCAAGTAGATGAAATCACCAAAGACGTCTCTTTGATCATCACTGATTTTGCAGAAGAAGATGAGATTGAAGAATCAAAAATGCTTTGGGATAATCTTGTGTCTGACCTTAAACAGGTATTGGGCGCAAGTTAATCGTTACCTATGATCAACTGTAATGGAACGCTAGTTTCAAGTCTTTCGGAAGGCGATGAAGCAACTATTCACAGCCTATTGCACGACTATTCAGTAGAAGAAAATTTGCGGAGTTCTAAGGGTAAAATATTACTATGGGAATTGCATTATTTTAGAATAATTGCTGCCCTTCGAAGACAACGCTTTATTATTCCTATGGGCTTTACCATGGAATACTTAAAAAATGAAATCCTAAGAACGCTGGGGCAAAACCACACCAAGTATGAAAACCACCTAATTTATTTTAAATTTATAAAAAGTCGAACGGGTGTTTATTTTATTATTTCAGTCGATGGAATTCCTTCCTTTACTTCTCACGCTGAGGCTTCCTTTGCATTAGACTTATACAAAGAAGAATGGGTTCCCAGTGGTTTTTTTTCCAATTTATCCTCCACAAATCAAACCTTAAGACAAATTGCTAAAGCTTATGCCTTGGAAAATGGTTTGGAGGATTGTGTATTACTTAATGATCATAAAAATCTTGTAGAATCGACATCGGGTTCTATTTATTTAGTGCAGGGAAATACAATCTTAACGCCTCATTTAGAATCTGGCTGTCAGGATTTTGTGATTCGATCTGCTTTTAATCAATGGATCGGGAAAGAACAGAGCGAATATAGCATGACAGAACAAGCAATCAATCCTTTTGAGCTTCAAAAGTCGGAGGAAATCATTCTCCTATCTATTGAAAATGGAGCACAAAATGTCACCCACTATCGAAAAACAACTTACCTTCAAAAAAAGGTGAGTTCCATTTTTGAAAAATTTCTAAAACAACTGGACTAATTCCAGCTTGGATTTTCTGGAGCATTAGACCAGAGCAGGTATTTACCCCCTAATGCGATCATATGTTCCTTCCATAAAGTAGTGGAAGAATTGGAAATCCAATCTGACTCATGAGAAGCCTCTGCTAAGATCCATGATTTACGTTCAATTTCATCTTCAAGCTGGTGTTCCCCCCAACCCGAATAACCCAAAAAAAAACGAATTTGATGCTCTTTAAGCTTCTTACTATTAATGAGTTCGATTACCGTTTTATAATCTCCACTCCAGTAAAAGTTCTGGGAAATATGAAGACTGTTGGGAATTAAATCAGCGGCTTGATGTATAAAAAAAAGACTGTCTTGTTCTACAGGACCACCAAAATACAATGGAATCTTCACAGAAACACCTTCCATAACTTCATCCAAGTTGTAGTCCAGCTTCTTATTGAGAATAAACCCAATAGTTCCTGATTCTTTTTGTTCTACCAATAGAACAACAGATCTTTGGAAATTAGTGTCTCCAATAGAAGAAGGAGTTGCAATAAGAAATTTTCCTGGTTTCATTCAAGGTAAGATATAAAAAAAGCTCCACTAGGGAGCTTTTAATATAAATCTAATGTGCGATTTAGTTTACTGAACCAGATAATTCAGCACCTGCTTTAAACTTCACAACATTTTTAGCTGCAATTTTGATTGTAGCCCCTGTTTGTGGGTTTCTTCCGTCACGAGCTGCTCTTTTAGATACAGACCAAGATCCGAATCCTACTAAAGAAACACGGCCTCCCTTTTTAAGAGTTCAACCTACGCTACCTAAGAAAGATTCTAGTGCTTTTTTTGCTGCTGCTTTAGAAATACCAGCGTCAGCTGCCATAGCATCAATTAATTCTGTTTTGTTCATAATGTTTTATTTTATAAGGTTATTTAACAAATTTATACGGATTTTGAGAGGAGCACACATAATCTACGAAAAATACGCTGTTTTGTTGATAAGTAAGGGATTTTGTTGATAATGGTGGCTCATTTTAGCTCAAAAATCTTGCATTTTCATCAAACGAATAACCATTCAATAAGGCTTCAGCTGACATTCGCTTCTTATTAGGGAGTTGAATTTCTGTACAATTTAAATAGCCTTCTTGAGATGCAATGAGTATTTTATTCTCTTTTACACAGATTTGACCCAAAGGATTTGAATGTGTTTCGTAGACCGCTGAAGCTTTAAAAATTTTAATTCTTCCTTCTTCTCCTTTATTCGTAAATAAAGACCATGCTCCAGGATATGGGCTCAAGCCTCTCACTTTATTCACAAGCGCAGTTAAAGAATCATTCCAATTCAAACTTGTGTTTTCTGAAGTCAATTTTGGTGCTTCTTTTTCATCCCCTTTCGTTTGCTGAAGTTTGGGAATCAAAGTACGCTCTGCTAAACCGATTAATGTATCTACAATCAAAGGAGCTCCAATTTCCAATAAGGCATCATGTAATGACCCCACAGTATCATCCGCTTTAATTGTAATTTCCTTTTGCAATAAAAGAGCTCCAGTATCAATCGCTTCGTTAATAATAAAGGTAGAAACTCCTGTTTTGGACTCGCCATTGATTATAACCCAATTAATAGGGGCAGCACCACGATAATTTGGCAGCAAAGAAGCATGTAAATTTAGCGTTCCTAATTTAGGAATTTGCCAAACTACTTTGGGTAACATTCTAAAGGCTACAACCACTTGTATTGTGGGAGCTAAAGTTCTCAAATATTCTACAAAAGAGGGGTCTTTTAGGTTTTCTGGTTGTAGAAGGTGTAGTTGCTGCTCTTCACTGTAAACTTTAACCGCTGAAGCTTTCATCACCTTTCCCCTACCCGCCTTTCGATCAGGTGCTGTCACTACTGCAAGGATTGGAAAACCCGCTGTGACTAATCGTTCCAGACAAAATCGAGCAAACTCTGGGGTACCAAAAAAAACAATCTTGGGAAGGGTGGGTTTGTTATTCATATATCCAATAGTATTTTTGTGTTTCGCTTTGTTTGATTTTTTGTTGATTCAATAGTCGCTCTAAAACAATTTGCAATGCTAAAGGCTCAAAATACAACTTTTGTTTCAGCTCCTGAATTGAATGAGGCTCTGCTTTTAATAGTTGCATTAATTTATTTTCAAAATCGTGCTCTGCATCTAAATCGTGACTACAAGTGAGGGAAGAACAATTTTCACAAATCCCACTTGGGGACGATCCAAAATAGTTCAAAATCACATTTCGCTTACAACGATTAGACTCAAAAGCATAGGCAATCATTGCTTCTATTTTATGCCTTTTTTGTCGATATAAAACTTTTGAATTCTGCAGCACTGACTTCAGTGTGTATTGATCTTCCCGAGGAGTTTGAGGGATTATATAAAAGTGGGCACTAGGAATGGAAAATTGGAGAAAACCCCCATATTGAAGCTGCTCTAAAGCATCTTTAAAGCGCTCCTTAGACAGTTTAAGAGAGCTACATATTTTGGACGGTTCTATTGTGATAGGCTCACTAAAAAAGTAAGGATGTTGTCGCATGAGTAATTCCAATAGCTGGGCTGCAGTATTTTGATGTGCTATAAAATCGGTTGCTTGTGCTGGAGAACATTTGGATACCACTCGCATATAAATTTCTTTAATAGGATTTAAAGAAATAATTCCCTCCCGGTCAAACTGTTCGAGGCAGTTTAAAGTTTTACGTTTATTACGCTGATACCGTTCACAAAAACGATCAAAATCTAATGTGAATAATTCTTCAGCACCTTCTCCATATGCTATTTGAAAAAAGTTACACAAATCTTTGTAGGTACTTCTCAATTCCTCAGCTGTGGGAAGATAATTTAAAAATTGACGTTTCAATTCTTCAGCATCCCCATCATGCAAAAGTAAAAACGCTTTTGCGGCTTTACCATCTCTGCCCGCACGCCCTGTTTCTTGATAATAGTGTTCTAAAGTTTCTGGAAGCTGCATGTGAATTACGGTTCGTACATCTGCTTTGTCAATTCCCATTCCGAAGGCAGTAGTTGCCATCATATACCTTATAGCTCCGTGCTGCCATTGTTCTAATTTCTCCCTTTTGTCGTCAGCACTTATCCCTCCATGAAAGAAATCAGAGGAAATACCTGATTGAGATATAAACTGGGCTAACTGTTCTGTTTGTCTTCGAGTGTTACAATAGACAATACCACTACCTGCCTGCTGCTTTAAAATTTGAGCGGCAGTATTATATTTGTCTTCGGTCTTCCATATTTTATAGGCTAAATTGGGGCGTTCAAAAGACTGCTGAAATAATTGAGACCTATTGAATGCTAATTGAGCCTGTATATCTCTAACCACCTTGGGAGTTGCAGATGCCGTCAGTGCCAAAATGGGAAGCTCAGGAAAAACAGTTCTAATTTTATTTATTTTACGATAAGCGGGTCTAAAATCGTGTCCCCATTCTGAAATACAATGGGCTTCATCTACAGCAATTAATGTGATGGGGGCATGGGCAATCTGTTGAAGGAATAGTTCATTCGTAAGTCTTTCCGGTGACGTGTAAACCACTTTATAATTTCCATGAATACAATTATCTAACTGTTGAGAAAGAGGTAAACCTTTTGGATGTGATTCAAAATACATCGCCTTTATCCCTTTCTTATCTAAACTTTTCACCTGGTCTTCCATCAGGGCAATTAAAGGAGATACAACCAGTACGGTTCCTTCCATAAGTAAGGCGGGTAATTGATAACACAGAGACTTTCCGCCCCCTGTGGGTAGTAAGGCTAAAGTATCCTTTCCTTCCAAAACAGAAGTTATAATTTCTTCTTGCAAGGGCTTAAAGGTCGTGTAACCCCAAAATTTCTTTAGGAGTTCATTCTTACTCATTCCAATTACTTAAATAATTCAAAATAAAAGTGATCCGTTCTTTAACACTAACTCTAGGTACAAGAACCACAGCATGATCTTGCTGATATACTTTTTGGATAAAAGGGAAATACAGTTGAGCTTCCTCAAAGGTTTCCATTCTCTGTGCATCTGTTTTATAAATAGATTCCCAGGGGTCCAACAAAAAAACAAGATCGTATTGAAACGCCCTTACCCGATCTTTCCACATTGAATTTCCTTTTCCCAAAGCCTCAAGATAGGCATAAGTATCATGAACTCCTCGATCAAAAAAAATATAGGGTTTCGTCTCTTTGACCGCAAGCGAATTTGCCCTTTCAAATTGCTCCTTTCGCCCTGAAAAAAGACGCTCACTAAATTGATTAGGATTCGATAGAAAAAAATTGGCTTTCCCATGCGCTTTTCCCTCCTCTATGATCGATCGAGAATATTCCTGAAAAACAGTATATCCAATCGCTTTAAGCCCTTCAACTACAGTTGTTTTTCCTGCTCCTGGACTTCCGCTAATGACAATTTTTCTGTTCTGCATAAAAGCATTTTTTAACAACTATAAAACCAGTATCTTTACACAAAAGTAATCGCCTTGTCGCAAAACGATACTAAGTCAGAAGAATTTTATTTAAGATTTAGCGAACACCTCGCTGAATCACAAGCTTGGCCTGGAATTTACATGTTTAAATTTGTGGTAAAATCAGACTCCCCTCATTTGAAAACTTTGAAGGCTCTTTTTGACACCTCAAAAGCTGACTTTTCAGAAAAATCATCTTCAAAAAAAACATTTACAAGTTTGACAATCAAAATACGCATGGATTCGCCAGCACAAGTCATCTCAATTTATAAAAAGTCAAGTTCCCTTGAGGGAGTGATGACTTTGTAATTTTAACTAAAAATAGTGTTGATTCGATTGATTTTATTAATTTGCATCATTATTGAACTACACTCAGCAACTAGCAACCTTTTTTTATGGAAACCTTGCAATATAATACCAAGCGCAAGCAATTAATTATCCCGGAATACGGAAGACACATCCACATCATGATTGAACAAGCCATGGCGGAAACAGATGCTGTTGAACGAAACAAAAAAGCCAAAGCCATTATTGGTGTGATGGGAAATCTAAATCCCCATTTACGAGATGTCCCTGATTTCCAACACAAGCTTTGGGATCAATTCTTCATTATGGCCAATTTTGATATTGATGTTGAAAGCCCTTACGAAAAACCTCAGGCTGAAGTATTAGCTGCAAAACCAGGAAAATTAGACTATCCGCAAAATTTTCCAAAGTATCGTTTTTATGGAAATAACATCAAACGCATGATCGATATTGCCATTAATTGGGAAGAAAACGAACTCAAAGAAGTCTTGGTTTTCACCATTGCCAATCACATGAAAAAGTGCTTTTTAGGGTGGAATAAAGATACCGTAGAGGATGTCGTGATATTAAGTCATTTAGATGAACTTTCAAATGGTAAACTCAAAGTAGCTGCAGCACAACTCCCCTTGACAGAGTCTAGTGAACTATTGAAATTGAAAAATAAAAATGGAAATGGTCCCAAAAGCAACATGAAAAAGAAGCCAAAAAGAAACAACAGAAAACGATACTAAGCAATTCATGGAATCATTTGTAATTGAAGGTGGGCACGCATTAAAAGGTTCGATTACTCCACAAGGAGCTAAAAATGAAGCTTTACAGATCCTATGTGCCGTTTTACTTACTTCGGAAGTAATAGACATTCACAATATTCCTGACATCGTAGATGTCAATAAACTCATTCAACTCCTCAGAAATTTTGGCGTAAAAGTTGAAAAAATTAGTAAAGGAAGTTATCGCTTTCAAGCAGATACTATCAATTTAGACTATTTGACTTCGGATCAATTCAAAGTTGACGGAAAAGGACTTCGGGGTTCAATCATGTTGGTGGGGCCACTTTTGGCTCGCTTTGGAAAGGGAAGTATTCCAAGACCCGGAGGAGACAAAATCGGTAGAAGAAGATTAGATACTCATTTTGAAGGCTTAATAAAATTAGGGGCTTCTTTTAATTACAATAAAGAAGATTATTTCTATAGTGTTGAAGCAAAAAAACTAATAGGAACTGACATGCTTCTGGATGAAGCGTCTGTTACTGGAACTGCAAATATAGTGATGGCTGCAGTTTTAGCTGAAGGAACGACAACCATTTACAATGCCGCTTGCGAACCCTATTTACAACAACTCTGTCTCATGCTCAATCGTATGGGAGCAAGTATTTCTGGTATAGGCTCTAACTTATTAAAAATAGAAGGGGTAAAAAAACTTAGAGGAACGGAACACACCTTGCTCCCAGACATGATAGAAATTGGCAGCTGGGTAGGTCTGGCTGCAATGACACAAAGTGAAATTACCATCAAAAATGTCCGTTGGGAATATTTAGGACAAATGCCCAGTGTCTTCAGAAAACTTGGAATCACACTTGAAAAAAAGGGTGATGATATTTTTATTCCTGCGCATACGAAGGGATATGAAGTACAGAGCTATATCGATGGATCCATCCTTACTATTTCCGACGCACCTTGGCCGGGGTTTACCCCTGACTTACTTAGCATCATTTTAGTGGTGGCCACCCAAGCTAGAGGTAGTGTATTGGTGCATCAAAAAATGTTTGAAAGTCGCTTATTTTTTGTCGACAAATTAATTGACATGGGAGCCAAGATTATTTTGTGTGATCCTCACAGAGCCTCTGTAATTGGTAATGATTTTGAATCTGATCTCAGCGCAGCCACTTTAACGTCTCCTGATATTAGAGCAGGAGTTTCTTTACTAATCGCTGCACTTTCTGCCAATGGAACAAGTACCATTCACAATATTGAGCAAATCGATAGAGGATACGAAGATATTGAAAATCGTTTACAGAAGATTGGCGCAAAAATAAAGCGAATCAAAACCTAAAACTTTCTTTGAACCCCCATGAAAAAGAAAATTCGACTCCTACTAACTTTCACTCTCTGTACTGCCTTTGCAATTCCCTTAGGGGCTCAAACTTCTATTATAGGGCAGGTATTAGATTCCCTTACACAAGAGCCCCTTCCCTACGTCAATATTGGTTTACAAAATAAAAATATTGGAACCGTATCCGATGAAGAGGGCTATTTTGAATTTGAGGTCGATGCACAAAAAAATGGAAACGATACCCTTCGTTTTTCGATGATTGGGTTCGAACCCAAATCTTATATTTTAGAGGATTTTTTAAAACAAAATCATATTGAAGTTACCCTTACTGAAGAAGCAACGGCCTTGGATGAAGTGATTCTAACCTCAGTACAAAAGAATTACAAAACCAAAATCCTGGGAAACAAAACTACTTCAAAAGCAATTTATGCTGCATTCACGTCCAACAAACTCGGGAACGAAATGGGCTTTATTGTTCGTGCTAGGAAAGATCCCATGATTCTAAAAAAATTCAACATTTCCCTAGTTGAAAACGATTATGGCCCCATTAAATTTCGTCTCAATTTATATGATGTATTCAACGGGATTCCAAACGAAACAATACTAAAAGAAAATATTTTCATTGAAACCGATATTTCTTCGGGGATCGTAAGTCTTGATTTGACTCCTTATGAGATTGTGATAGACCAAGATTTTTTCATCACTATTGAATGGATAGAAGATTTAGGGCCGGGCAAGCTTTTTTTCTCTGGAGGTTTTTTTGGTGCCCCTCTGTATGCAAGAGAGGTAAGTCAAGGAACCTGGTCAAAAGTAGGGGTTGCCAGTGTAGGAATGAATGTAGAAGTACGTTACTGATTATTCTTTAGCGTAAGAGAAATACTGGTAATTATAATTTTTTCTAACACCGTTAAATTGATATTTTCAAGTTTTTTAATGTAGAGACATCCTTTCCCTTTTTTGTACTTTCCAAGGCCATCAAAGTCAATCTGGTCGTGAGAAATATCACACATTAAATAGAGTGTTAAGGCGTTTTTTCGAGGAGAAAATCCAGTTAAAAACCAGTCTCCCGACCTCCCGCTAGCATATTTATATTGATAGTTGCCAAAACCAATGATAGAAGTTCCCCATAGAACCCCTTGAGCCCTTGTGATTTTTTCCATGAGTCGGAATAGAGTCCAGCTATCATTCTTTTTTTGTTCCGGGAACAAGGCATTTAAGAATAATGCTACCGATGCTGTTGTAGGTTGTGTTTTATTGGAAGACATGAGATTTTTGAAGTTAAGTTACAAAAATCAACGTTTAGATACTTTATTATTACTGATATTTCGCTGGCGCGAACACTTAAAACGATCCACAGTTTCCGACCTACTCTTACTATGTTTCGTCTTTCTTCCTTGCACTCTTGCCCTCCACATCTTAAAACTGGACGGCTTCATCTCCCTCCGCATCAGGGTGATTACATCCTGTTCTTTCAAACCAAATTGCAATAAAATAGCATCAAAGGGGGTCCGATCTTCCCAAGCCATTTCAATAACACGATCCGTTTTTATCTCGTCTAGTTCAATTTTATTTTTCATGTTAATTTCTATTGGGCAACGTATGCCGATTTAAAATTCGCTTGCTTTCCTTTTTTACCAAGCTATTTTTTTGGAGGTTCCAAAGGGTTCGACTTGCTTTCTCTCTAGTTTTTTCTATATCTACAATGGGAGCTGGATAATCCTTCCCTAGATAAAAATCGTAAAGGGTAGATTCCATGGGAGTAATTTCCCAGGGTGTATGAAGAAATCGTGAAGGGAGCTTATGAAGTTCTGGAAGCCATTGCAGTACAAATTTACCTTCTGGATCATGTTCCATTCCATTTTTTACTGGATTGTAAATTCGCAGGGTATTAATTCCCGTTTCTCCTGCCTGCATCTGAATTTGTGGAAAATGGATTCCAGGTTCGAAATCTAAAAATTGGCGTGCTAAAAAACCAGAAATTGCCTGCCAGGGCTGCCATAGTTGATGAATCACAAAGGAAACTACCAAAGCTCGCATTCTGAAATTCAAATAGCCTGTGGTAACCAAACATCGCATGGCAGCATCTACCATGGGTATCCCTGTTTGTCCTGTTTCCCAGGCTAGTAGATAATCCTGTCGCTTTTCTTTTACCAAAGCATGGTATCCTTTATTGATACTTTCATGTTCCATACGACATTCCATTTCAAACTTTTGAATGAAATGAGCTTGCCAACGCAATCGAGAACCAAATGATGTAAGTGCTCTACCTGTTTTACCTTGTTCTTTTTCCTCTTCTGTTCTCTGCAATACTTGGCGCATTGAAATATTTCCCCAAGCAATATAGGGAGACAATCTACTGCAACTCTTTCTCGCCAGATCGGGTTTAGAAATGTGCTTTTGATAGTTTAAATAACGCCCCTCATAAAAGGAATTAAGATAGCGTAGTGCATTTCGTTCTCCTCCTGGCTGGAACCATTTTGATTGGGTCGTATTTAAATCCATTCCTTCAAACTGAACTTCCAAATCAGAAATAAGCTTTAAAGAAAGTAATTGCCCTTCCGCAGGAGAAAAATTAAAAAGAGGCTGATTCATATGGGCACTCCATAAGTGAATCCATTTTTTTCGATTTGGCAATCTCCGAAATACCCCTTGCTGTAAAAACTCATGCCATACAACACCCTTGGCATTTACCCAGCGTTTTACCGCTTTATCACGACTAAAAGTAAGGCCAATTCCTGTTTCTTGATGGGAATACAAAGTAATTGAATAACGCTTTAAAAGGGTGTCAAAAACTTCAATAACCGAACCTTTAACACAAAGTACCTGAGTGTTCAAGACCGCTAATTGTTTATTTAAATCAACAATGGATTGCTTGATGAAGTCAAAATGTCTTGAACTATAATGAAAGTCATTCAGCAGGATCTCTTCAAAAACATAAAGTAAAAGACAAGGTTTTTTTGTTTCCAAAGCACAGGTCAAAGCTTCATGATCGGAAAGACGTAAATCTCTTTTCAGCCAAACAACAGAAAGTTCTTTTTTTTCAAAATTCATCAGGCTGAGAAATGATTTTGTAGGCTCTCTCTTTAAGCTCAGACAATTCGGAAGGCGGTATTTTTTCAAGCAGACGAAGCATCATCGCCATGCGATTGTTTTTGGAAAAATATTGTTTTTTATCATCTAAAAAATTCCAGTAGAGACTATTGAAAGGACAAGCATCTTCGCCCACACGTTTCTTCTTATCATATTTGCAACCTTCACAATAGTTACTCATTTTATTGATGTAAGCAGCTGCAGAAACATAAGGTTTTGTCGCTACGATTCCACCATCTGCCCATTGACTCATTCCACGGGTGTTTGGCAATTGAACCCATTCTACGGCATCTGCGTAAATACCCAAATACCAGCGATCTACTTCGTCAGGATGAACCTGGGCAAGTAAAGCAAAGTTTCCGGTGATCATCAAACGTTGTATGTGATGCGCATAGGCGTGGTCTAAGGAGTTTTGAATACTTTGTTGTAAACAATTCATTTTTGTTTTTCCTGTCCAATAAAAGTTGGGGAGTGGATTCTGGTTCTCCAAGGCATTCTTTTTTCGATAGTTCGGCATTTCTCTCCAATAAATCCCTCGCATATATTCTCTCCATCCAATAATCTGACGAACAAAACCCTCAACTTGTGAAATGTCAATATCATCCTCATGCTGATGATAATAATCGATCACTGATTGAACAACTTCCAGAGGAGCAATCATTTTGGTATTGAGGGCAAAAGACAAACGAGAATGAAATAAATTAACTTCTTCTGTATGCATCGCATCCTGATAGGTGCCAAAATACTTCAGTAAATGGTGATTAAAATAATCTAATTGTAAAAGGGCTTCTTTACGCGAGGCTGGGTATAAAAATGAATTTGTATCCAGTGTTCCCAGGGTTTGGATTCCTTCTTCATTCAATAGATCAATAAGTTGCTCTAGGGTTGTTGTATCCACTTTATAAGCTTTCGGAATCTCAGGTGTTCCCTTCCATTTATTTCTATTATTTTTATCAAAATTCCAAGCACCGCCCAAAGGACTCTCTCCCTCCATCAACAAATTAAAATCCTTTCGTATCCTCCTGTAAAAATATTCCATCACCAATTGTTTTTTCCCTTCAAAAAAAGAAGTTAAAAAAGTTCTTGAAGTCATGAAGTGTTCCGTATCAATTGCCTTGGATTCAATAGATAAAGTGTTACAAAAATCGCTTAACTGCTGATCGAGTCGGTACTCATCTGGAAATTGATATTCAAATTTAGTGGCTTTGTAGACCTCTATTAAATGCAGTAAATTTTTAGGTATGTTTTGTTTGTTCTCCTGATGATTTAATTCCATATAATGCACCCGATGTCCTCGATTTTCTAACTCGACTTTAAATTGTCTCATTGCGTTAAAAAAAGCAACTACTTTCTGAATGTGATGTGTAACATAATTGGTCTCCTGTTGCACTTCCATCAGGAGATAACAAACCGAATCATCAAGTTTGTCAAACCAAGAATGGTTAGAATTCAACTGATCGCCTAATAGTAATCTTAAAGTCATTCGAACAAGGTGTTTTGCAGCCAAAGTTTTTGATACTGTCCTTTGGGGTCGTATCGTTCAGCTTGAATTTTTATATTAAATTTTCTGTCCCTAGGATCATTTCCAACTCCTGCAACATACATCCAATTTCCCCAATTACTGTGCACATCATAATCGATCAGTTGCTGTTCAAAATAAGCAGCTCCCATGCGCCAATCCATTAACATGTTTTTAGCAAAATAACTGGCTACGTTTTGACGCCCTCGATTGCTCATAAAACCTGTTTTTTTTAACTCAATCATATTTGCATTTACAAAGGGTTCAGCAGTTTTACCCTCAACCCATTTAAGAAAAAAATCAGGCTTGGTATTCCATGAATACTCCTTCTTCAAAATTCCGCCCAAATGAAAAAATGAATGACCATGTTTCAATGAAATGTATTTAAAATAATCTCTCCAGATCAATTCAAAAATGAGCCAGTAAGTCGATTCATTTTTTTCAATTTCTCTTTCATAACTCATGATCTCCCAATAGATCATTCTTGCAGACAATGAGCCGTTGGCTAACCATGGAGAAAATTTAGAGCTGTAATGGGTACCCACCAAACCATTTCTTGTTTGCTTATAATAAGAAAGTCGCTTTGTATTCCAAAAATAATTTTCCAAATGCCCTAGGGCTGACAAGGTACCTCCCTTGAATGGAAATACTGAATGCGAATGATGTTCAAAAGCTGAAAATCCAAAATCTTCTAGTAGTGGTATAACCGGTGTTTCCTCTAATAGCGAAAGCTTATCCAATATTCTGGGCTGAGCAAAGCACGATCTTATTTTACTATACTTTTCACACTTTTTTCTAAAGGCAGTAAATACTTGTGGAATCTGCTCGATCTCCATTGGAATATCTTCTGGATGAAATAAGAATTGATCATAGTGAGAATGAATATCCATTGAGTCCGAAAGACGATTACAAACCGCATTGGAAATTTCTTTCTCTTCCTCTGTCCACTCTTCTTGAAAGAAAAGGGCACTAGCCTGAAGTTCTTCCATCCAAAGAGGTATCCCCTCTGCTGCTGATCTTGTTTCAACGATCAAGGAAATATTTTTTTTTAATAATTCAGCCTTCAATGAGTGTAAAGTCTCTAATAGAAAGTGTGTTCTGAATTTTCCTGTTTTCTGAAATCCCCAAACCGAATCCACGTAATCCTTGGGCTCAAAACTGTAGTAAGCAACTACCCTATCAAAACGTTGACACGCTTTAACAAAAGAGTTTTGATCTTGAAACCGAAGATCATTTCGTAACCACACTAAGGCTGTTTTCATTTGGATTTACATTTTTTGCTACAATATTTAACTTCATCCCAATCACGTTCCCATTTCTTTCTCCAATGAAAAGGACGCTTACAACTCAAACAAATTTTTTCGGGGAAGTTCTGTTTTAATATTCTCTTCATGAAGCCCTTAAAGCTTCTTTGTAGACGGACAAACAACGTTCACGGGCAAATTTGTGATCTACTATAGGAGGAGGATAATCTGATTCTTGAAAATTGGGCACCCATTTCTGAATATATTTCAACTCTTTATCAAACTTTTTAACCTGTTCTGAGGGGTTGAAAATTCGAAAATAGGGAGCAGCGTCAACACCACATCCGGCAACCCATTGCCAATTACCTACGTTACTTGACATTTCGTAGTCTAACAACTTTTCAGCAAAATAGGCTTCCCCTAAACGCCAATCAATCAAAAGATGTTTGCACAAAAAACTTCCCACTAACATTCGAACTCTGTTGTGCATAAAGCCTGTTCTATTTAACTCACGCATACCGGCGTCTACAAGAGGATAACCTGTTTCACCCTTACACCATTTTTCGAACTCATCAGGGTTATTTCTCCACACAATTCGATCGTATTGTGGTTTAAAACTTTGCTGTTGGGTGTGAGGGAAATGCCATAAAATCTGCATAAAAAATTCTCTCCAAATTAATTCTTTGAGGAAGGTGTTATTGGATCGGCTTGAGGCTTTGTTTACTAATTTACGGATACTCACTGTTCCAAATCGCAAATGAGCTCCCAAACGTGAAGTTTGGTCTAGGTAAGGAAAATTTCGTGTTGCCTCGTATTCGTCAATTATTGCGTCATCAAATTGGTATCGGGGTTGAGCAGTGGAACTCGGTTCAAAACCTAAGTCTGAAAGAGTAAGGTCAGGTGTATCAGTATTGGAATCTAATTGGTCTAAGTGATTTTCTGATGGATACAACCCGAGTGAATTTTCCTCAAATTTTTCTAACCATTTTCTCGAGAAAGGAGTATACACTTTATAGGGAGTTCCATCTCCCTTAACGACCTCATCCTTTTCAAAAATAACTTGGTCTTTATACGTTTCGAATTGAATTCCAGCCTTGACTAAAAGTTTTTTAATTTTTTCGTCTCTTTCAGTAGCATAAGGCTCATAATCTGCATTGCAAATGACCTTATCAACATTCCATTGCTTGATTAATTTTAAAAAAATAGCCTCAGGAGTACCATGATATTTTCCAACTGTACATCGGTTCCTCTTCATAGCAACATCTATGGTACTCAAGGCTAATAAAATCATTTCTACCCTAGCGTCTTTCTTGGGCAGTTTTTTGAGTATGTCTTTATCAAAAATAAAAATAGGAATCACCTTACTTTTATCTTGTAATGCATGGTAAAA
>Ga0228609_1000180_pt1 | contig 33737 bp, 29 predicted proteins | sample 10DmetaG_FD_190068 | JGI IMG/M metagenome (GOLD analysis project Ga0228609, IMG submission 190068) | Seawater microbial communities from Monterey Bay, California, United States - 10D | ecosystem: Environmental > Aquatic > Marine > Coastal | place: USA: California | collected 2016-11-10 | reverse complement strand
GGCGAAAGCCAAGGCTGCCGGCTGCGAAATCATCTTGCCTTCGGATATTGTGGTCGCCCGCGCCTTTGCAGCCCATGCGCCCCATGAAACCCTGCCCGCCGCGTCCTGCCCAAAAGACGCGATGATCTTAGATGCTGGGCCCGATACGGTTGACACCATCGCTTCCGTATTCGAGGCAGCCAAAACACTGGTTTGGAACGGCCCATTGGGCGCCTTTGAATTAGAGCCTTTCGATCGCGCGACCAACGCCGCAGCGCGCAAAGCCGCAGCGCTGAGCGCAGCTGGCAAGCTTATCTCGGTGGCGGGCGGTGGAGACACCGTTGCTGCCTTGAACAAAGCCGGTGCTGCGCAGGATTTCAGCTATATTTCAACCGCAGGGGGCGCTTTCTTGGAATGGATGGAAGGCAAAACATTGCCTGGCGTCGCTGCGCTCACGCAAAAGTAAGCGAGCATCCGTATCAGGCACCCTTTTTTTTAAAAAATAATCACTTTTTTCAATATGTTGGCGCTATCATATTTGCGCTGCCACCTTTCCCTAAGATAGAAGGTGGCAGTCTGCCTGCGTTTTGAGCGGGCAGGACAACGCATTTTGAAAAAAAGGATGGCGCATTGAGCACTCTTACGCAAATGGACCAAATTTCCACGGGGCAGGGTTTTATCGCTGCGCTCGATCAAAGCGGTGGCTCCTCGCCCAAGGCGCTTGCTGAATACGGAATTTCAACCAACGCCTACCAATCCGACGCAGAGATGTTCACCCTGATCCACGAAATGCGTTGCCGGCTGATGACCGCGCCCGCATTTGATGGACGCAAAATCATTGGGGCGATCCTCTTTGAAGACACCATGATGCGGCAGGTCGGTGAGATAAGCGTTGCCGATTATTTATGGAGCACGCGCAACGTGGTGCCGTTTCTGAAAATCGATAAGGGCTTGGAAGAGGCGCAAAACGGCGTGCAAATCTTAAAGCCGATACCGGGCTTAGACGCGCTGCTGAGGCGCGCCACGGATGCTGGGATTTTTGGCACCAAAATGCGCTCTGTAATCCATTCTGCGAACGCAAAGGGCATTGCCGCAATTGTCGCGCAACAATTTGACGTCGCGCTAACGATCCTTAAACATGGTTTGATTCCAATCATCGAACCTGAAATTAATATTCAAAGCGCGGATAAAGCCGCGTCAGAAACACTGTTATGCGACGAAATTTTAACCCAACTGGATCGGTTAAACGCTGATCAATCTGTTATTTTGAAACTGACCCTGCCAGAAGTGAACAACAGCTATGCACCCTTGATTGCGCATCAAAATGTTCTGCGCGTGGTGGCGCTTTCCGGCGGTTACACCCGCCCCATCGCCAATCAACGCCTCCGCCAAAATGCAGGGATGATCGCAAGTTTTTCGCGGGCGCTGCTAGATGGCCTGTCGGCAGCTCAAACCGACGCTGAATTCAACCAAAGGCTTTCGCAATCAATTCAGGAAATATACGACGCCTCTGTCGCGGGAGAAGACGCGAGTCTTTGCTGAAACCGGCGGCACACCCACCTTTTGCCTAGGCGCACTGCCGCCCTAGGAAACAAAATCTCGTCAAAAGTAACTTTGGGGATTCACAAGGCGAATCACCTGTGTCATAATTCGATCAAGTCCAAACATATGGGCATGACAGGCAGGTATGACGCAAACAAGAACATATTCCGGTTGGGGCCTCTTGGCCGTGGTTTCGCTGGCCACCGGCTTGGGCAGTTATTTTGCCTTTGCAGCCATTCAAGGGGAATATGGCGTATTGCGCCGCGCCGAAATAACCAGTTTCTCAGACAATTTAAGCAGCGAATTGATGCGCTTAAACACCGAGGTCGTCCAGATGGAAAACCTCACGCAACGCTTGTCGGACGAATATCTTGATATCGATCTTTTAGACGAACGTGTACGAGAAATTTTGGGCTATGTCCGCAGCTCAGAGCTGGTTGTCAACTAACGTTTCGTCAGCCAAAACCCAGTAAACACACCGTAAACACACCGTAAAAAGATTTTGCTCGCAACTTTTTTTATTTTGCTGTAAGGAATGGTTTAACATTAAACTAATTTATTCGGAGGCGCGACATGGCGGCACGAAAGGCGGCAGCTAAACCCAATATCTCACCCGAAGAACTTTTGGGCTATTACAAAGACATGCTGCTGATACGGCGGTTCGAAGAAAAAGCAGGGCAACTTTACGGGATGGGCCTGATTGGCGGGTTTTGCCACTTGTATATTGGCCAAGAAGCCGTGGTTGTCGGGCTCGAAGCTGCTGCCGAAGACGGGGATAAACGTATTACGTCTTATCGCGATCACGGCCATATGCTTGCCGCAGGCATGGATCCAAACGGAGTTATGGCCGAATTAACCGGGCGCAGCGGTGGCTATTCCAAAGGCAAAGGCGGCTCCATGCACATGTTCAGTAAAGAAAAGCATTTTTACGGCGGGCATGGCATCGTTGGGGCGCAAGTGCCGCTGGGGGCAGGCTTAGCCTTTGCGGATAAATATCTTGATAATGGGCGCGTCACATTTGCCTATTTTGGCGATGGCGCCGCGAACCAAGGGCAAATTTACGAAACCTTCAATATGGCGGCACTTTGGGATTTACCCGTGATCTTCGTGATCGAAAACAACCAATATGCGATGGGAACCGCGCAAAAGCGTTCGACCTCAACGCCGGATCTATACACCCGCGGTGAGGCTTTTGGTATCAAAGGTCAGGCCGTGGATGGTATGGATGTATTAGAGGTGAAAGCCGCCGGCGAAAAAGCGGTTGCGCATTGCCGCAGCGGCAAAGGCCCATATATTTTAGAAATCAAAACCTATCGCTATCGCGGCCATTCCATGTCTGATCCGGCCAAATACCGCACCCGCGAAGAGGTTCAGAAAATGCGCGAAGAGCGCGATGCGATCGAATCTGTGCGCAGCCTTTTGTTAACGGGCAAACACACCACAGAAGAGGCGCTAAAGGCGATCGATAAAGACGTCAAAGACATCGTCAACGCATCCGCCGAATTTGCAAAGACCAGCCCAGAGCCCGACTTAGACGAGCTTTGGACGGATATCTACGCCTAAAGCATAAGGAGATTTATGATGGCAATTGAAATTCTTATGCCCGCCCTTTCCCCCACAATGGAAGAGGGCACATTGGCAAAATGGATGGTCAAAGAAGGCGATGTTGTGGCCGCTGGCGATATCATTGCAGAAATTGAAACCGATAAGGCAACAATGGAATTTGAGGCCGTTGACGAAGGTATAATTGGGCAAATTATCGTGGCAGAGGGCAGCGAAAACGTAAAAGTGAACAGCCCGATTGCAACCATACTGGCTGAAGGCGAACCCGCTGCAGCACAGCCCAGCGCCGCGCCGCCCGCCCCGTCGCAAGCAGAGGCGCCTGCGCCGGCAGCTGTGCCGGCAGCTGCGCCGGCAAAAGCGGCAACGGCCGCGCTGGCTCCGAATACCGCGCCCGATTGGCCCGAAGGCACAACGCTGAAACAACAAACGGTGCGCGAGGCTTTGCGCGACGCGATGGCCGAGGAAATGCGGCAAGATCAAAACGTATTTTTGATGGGCGAAGAAGTAGGCGAATATCAAGGGGCCTATAAAATTTCGCAGGGCCTGCTTGACGAGTTTGGAGAAAAGCGCGTGATCGACACGCCGATCACCGAACATGGTTTTGCAGGAATAGCGGTTGGTGCAGCCTTTGGCGGGCTACGGCCAATCGTTGAGTTTATGACGTTTAATTTTGCCATGCAGGCGATGGATCAAATCATCAATTCCGCGGCGAAAACGCTATACATGTCGGGCGGTCAAATGGGGGCACCAATGGTGTTTCGTGGCCCCAATGGTGCGGCGGCGCGCGTTGGCGCGCAGCATAGCCAAGATTACGCAGCCTGGTATGCGCATATTCCCGGGCTTAAAGTGGCGATGCCCTATTCGGCTTCGGATGCTAAGGGCCTGCTGAAAAGCGCCATTCGCGATAACAATCCGGTGATATTCTTGGAAAATGAAATCTTATATGGCCGCAGTTTCGACGTGCCAGACATAGAAGATTTCACGGTTCCATTCGGCAAAGCCCGAGTCTGGCGCGAAGGGACAGATGTTACCATCGTGAGCTTTGGCATCGGCATGCAATACGCGTTAGAAGCGGCTGATAAACTGACAGAGCAGGGCATAAGCGCCGAAGTGATTGATCTGCGCACCTTGCGGCCGATCGATTACGATACGGTGTTGGCCTCGGTTCAAAAAACCAACCGCTGCGTCACGGTGGAAGAAGGCTTCCCCGTTGGAGCGATTGGCAACCATCTTTCCGCTGTGATTATGCAGCGCGCCTTTGACTATCTGGACGCGCCTGTGATCAATTGCACCGGCAAAGATGTGCCGATGCCATATGCGGCAAATTTGGAACGTCATGCCCTGATCACCACCGATGAGGTCATCGCCGCCGTTCATTCTGTTACCTACCGCTAAGGAGATCGGATCATGCCTATAGAAATTTTGATGCCAGCGCTATCTCCGACGATGGAAGAAGGCACGCTTGCCAAATGGTTGGTAAAAGAGGGCGATGCTGTTGCCTCGGGAGATTTGCTGGCTGAAATCGAAACTGACAAAGCCACGATGGAGTTTGAAGCAGTTGACGAAGGCATCATTGGCAAACTTTTGGTCGCGGAAGGCACTGAGAATGTGGCCGTGAATAGCGCGATTGCCGTTTTACTGGAAGATGGCGAACCCTCCTCAGAGGTCGACGCAGCGCCCAGCGCGCCTGCAAGCCCTGCCCCGGCCGCCGAAGCAGCCACATCAAGCCCAGCAAAGTCCGCAACGCTCGCCTCCTCTCCCGCATCGGCGCCCCCCGCCGCCGCAGATAAGGCGGCGGAGGGGGTACGCATTTTTGCAACGCCTTTGGCGCGCAAATTGGCAGCGCAGAACAATGTTGATTTAACCAGATTATCGGGTAGCGGGCCGCGCGGGCGGATCGTAAAAGCCGATATTGAAGCGGCAGGGAGCGCTGTGTCTGCCGACATAACAGTGGCTTCAATGGCCAGTGCGGCAAGCACAAGCGGCGCGGCCTCTGCGCCCCAATCGGCTAATTTTGAAACCATCTCTAAACTATATGCTGAGCGTGCCTATGAAGAAATCTCATTGGATCGTATGCGCAAGACCATCGCGGCCAGATTAACCGAAGCCAAGCAAACGGTCCCGCATTTCTATCTTCGCCGTGATGTTATGCTTGATAATTTGCTCGGCTTTCGCGGTGAGATGAACGCCGCGCTTGCAGAACGTGACGTGAAGTTATCGGTCAATGATTTTGTGATCAAAGCCTGCGCGCTGGCCCTAACGACGGTGCCAACCGCCAATGCCATTTGGGCCGGTGATCGTATATTGCAATTCACCCCTGCTGATATTGCGGTGGCTGTGGCCATCGATGGGGGGCTGATCACGCCCGTGCTAAAAGATGCGGATCAAAAAAGCCTCTCCGTGCTCAGCACCGAGATGAAAGATCTCGCAACACGGGCAAAGGGGCGAAAATTGGCCCCGGATGAGTATCAGGGGGGCAGCTTTGCGATTTCAAACCTTGGAATGTTTGGCATTGATAATTTTGATGCCGTGATCAATCCCCCCCATGGCGCGATCTTAGCCGTGGGCGCGGGCAAGAAAAAGCCCGTCGTAACCGCGTCGGGCGAGTTGGGCGTAGCAACCGTGATGTCCTTGACATTATCGGTGGATCATCGGGTGATTGATGGGGCTTTGGGCGCCGAACTTTTAAATGTAATCGTCAAAAACCTTGAAAACCCAATGGCGATGCTGGCCTAAGCGCCGCACGGGCTCACGCCACATTAAAAAAGCCCCGCTTTATCAGCCGGGGCTTTTTACATCTCAACCATATAGGCCCTCAAAACCCTAAGGTTTTACACTATCAGTCGAGGCTCGCCTCGCCCGAAAGCAATTGATCCATCGATATTGAAGGCGTGCTGCACCCTGCGGTGCCAACAACTTTTGCAGGCACGCCGGCAACGGTGGATTTTTCGGGAACATTATCCAGCACGACCGACCCTGCGGCGATGCGCGAGCAGCGCCCAACGTGAATATTGCCCAGCACTTTCGCACCGGCGCCAATCAACACCCCATCACCAATCTTTGGATGCCGATCTTGCTCTTCCTTGCCGGTCCCGCCCAAGGTAACGGCATGCAGCATTGAGACATTATCGCCCACCACCGCCGTTTCCCCGATCACGACCGAATGCGCGTGATCGATCATCAGACCTTTTCCAATCCGGGCATTCGGGTGGATATCGATCCCAAACACTTCGGATGTTCGAGATTGCATAACATAGGCCAGATCAATCCGGCCATCTTTCCACAGATAATGCGCAACGCGATAGGCTTGCACAGCCTGAAAGCCTTTGAAGTAGAGCAGCGGTTGCATATATCTGTGGCAGGCCGGATCTCTGTCATAGCTTGCCATAATATCTGCCCGCGCCGCCAGCGCCAATTCTGGCTCATTCGCATAGGCCAGCGCACACATATCATGCAGCGCCTGTTCAGACATCTGCGCCGAGGCCAGTTTTTGCGCCAAACTATGAGAAAGCGCAGCTTCAATATCTGAATGTTGCAAAATTATCTGATGCATGAAGCCGCCCAGAAGCGCTTCGCGCTGAATTGATTGTTCGGCTTCTTGTCGAATACGCTCCCAAACCGGATCTAGCTTGGCAAGATGGTGTTGTGGATCCCTCATTCGGCGCCTCCCCTTGACATGGGCCTTAAGTATAAATTTAATCCACAGCGTCAACCAAAGCAAGTCAAATGCAATACTTAAGGATGGCTAAATAATATTCTTTTTTGAATGCTTAGTACAGAATAATTAGCCGCGCAAAGATCACACGAACAGCAAAAACCCCTAACCGCTAACCTCAAGATTTTCTGAAATTGTTATATAGGCGCTCGGGCCTGGTCCAAAACGATCGGATAATTGGGCAACCTCAAATCTCAACCCATTCATATTATTTGTTTTTAAATCAGAAACATACCACGCCTTTTCATAGGCCCAAACCGGTCGCTCTGGATAGGCCTCGCGCAGAACCACGCTCTGTGCCAAAATGCGAACGCGATAGCGCTCTGCAGCTTCGGCAAGCGGAATTTCACCCTCTTGCCACAAATCCGCGTCAACGCGACCGCGGCGCAGCCATGTAAATTCAATCACCTCGGGCTTGATGCGTATTTCTACATGACAGGGGCGGTAGGGCCTTAATACATTATTGAGAAATACCTGTGAGGAGCTCTGAAAAATAGGATCATCAAATGGCTTGGCAGCGGGGCCGATGCGAAAATGACGCTCTATCCCCCTTTTGATGGGTGAAACCGAAAGTTGGGGCGGCGCTTGATCAAGCGTTACAAGCAAGCTGCCACTTGGTCATTCATCGGGCATGATCGCATCGCTGCCGTGTAATCCGCGCAACAGTCCTGATAGCTGATAAACCCCGCGCTGCCGAAGCGCGGCAAATTGAAATTGTACGATTTCCCAATTGCCAGCAGATCCATCGCCAATCGCCATTTTGTTTTGCCCGGCCAAGAAGGCCTCGAGTTTTATCGAGCTTAAGGGCAGGCTTGGCATTTCAACCAAAAGCTGCGTGCCCCTATCAATCAAACCCAAAGGCCCTGCGGGCAAGGGCGAGCATAACCGTCCAATGTAACTTTGCCGCGTGATCACCTGCGCCAACGCGTAATCGTCTAAGCTATACGACGCATATACCGCAACCCGCCCAGGCCATGGTTCTGCCGAGGCTGCCACATAAGGGGCTTGGGGCTGCTCATCACCGCTAAGCGACGGCAAATCAAGAAAAGTTGCAAAGACCGGCAGCGGCGGTACAAAGCGATCAAGGCGCAGGCGATCTGCCTGATAGGGCTGCGGTTGATATAATTTGGCATCGCTGCGCACGCCCGTCAAAGTTTGAAAACTCCCCAACTCCACCCGGTCAATCCGATAGCTGTCAGACCGCCCACCCACCTCAATTCGAACCCTGTCTCCCGCACTGACCTGGCGCTGCGAAGGGGGCAAGGCAAAGCGGATAGTATCTTTTGCCAAACGCGCCTCGACAAGCCAGCGCCGCATCGCCTGACGCGCCTCAGCACGGGTTAACACCAGCCCAGTTTCGGTTTGCGACACACTCAGTTCCGAATCTGAGGCAAGCTGAACCTCTTCGCTGACCACATCATAAACGCCTTGCGCCAAAACAAAGCTTTGTTGCAGACGCCCCACCCGTTCCGTCGCGCCATCGCGGCGCCATTCAATCGGGGCTTCTAGCGCTTTACTGTCAACCAAGCTTTCAAGATCAAGCGGCCGCTCCACCCCGGCCCCGCGCTGCAAAAACCGAACAACGCCCTGCCGCTCAACCGCATCGAAGCCAAAATGCAGCGCCAAGGGCTGTAACAACCCGCGCGCGCTTTCCTCTCCATTGGTTTTATAACCGCGCACATAGCCATGCAGATCGGATACATCATAATCAAACAAACCAGAGCGCTCGCAGATTTCAACCACCACCGCCGCCAAAGACACCCCCGACACTCGGCCTGTGATCCAATGCCCTCGTGCATAATTCTCCCCATCGGCCCACAGATCCTCTGCAGCGGGAAAGTACGGGAGGGGCCGCGCATCCCAGGTCCACACAAACATCCGTGAGCGATCCAGCATCCGCCCAGAATAGACATCGGATTCTGGATTATGTTCGGGCTTCGCCCAATATAAATGCAGCGCCCTCAAATATTGCATCTGAATATAATCATCCCGCTGGCCCACCGAAAAATAGGGCAAAGCGGATTCCGATGATTTTGGATCAAAGAATACATTTGGCTGATTGGTTGCTTTATCAACCGCAGCCACCCCCAATTCGGTAAACCAGATCGGCTTTGATTTGGGCTGCCACTGGGTTGGCTCTGGGCTGCGCAGGCCGTTAATGCGGTTATAATGTTTCTGCGACCACCAGCTTTTCAGATCTTTGTAGCGCCAAATCCAAGCCTCATCATGCGCCGTATCTTCGATCGGCTTACGCGATTGTACGTTTCGAGCCTCGCTTGTGGGATAATACCAATCATACCCTTCTCCACCCGCGATATTAGAGGTCAAATAGGCCAGATCGATGGGCATCTGCGCGCTTTTGGCGAACATATTGAACTGCACGCCCCCATCTTCGGATCCGCATATGTAAGGGGCGAAACCGTTGTCATCGCCTCTGTAATTCACCAAGACCTTGATATTAAAGCTCAGAAAATCGAATTTAAAGAGGGCGCTGAACTCTTGGGAAAGCTCAGATTATCAGAAACGACAGAACTCAGCGGGCCCGCCTTAACGACGCTTATCAGCGAGGATCGCGTAACCATGACCCCCGCGCCTACCGCACTTTTTGAACGCGGCAAACCGGTCCCACCAAATCTGTGGCTGTTGCAGCAAGTCGGCTTTATTTTGAAAATAGGCGTTTTGATGATCTTATTTGGCTTGTTTATGCCCCATCGTATTTTTGAAAACTCCGAAACGCTAAAAACGCGCCCCTTCAACACAGGATGGAATGGTGTTCTCGCCTTCGCCATGATTTTAGGTCTGATGCTGGTTTTCGCGCTCACGGGCGTTGGCGTAATTCTTATGCCTTTCTTCCTGCTTGCAGCGGCCATTGCCGCCGGATTTGGGGGGATTACGGCCGGATATTTACTAGGCAAAATTGCTTTGGAAAATATTTCTGGATTTGCGCCGGATCAGCGGAGTGACCAGCTGAAAGCCGCAGGTTTGGCGACCGCTCTGTTATTCATCCTCTCTTTGGTACCTTTTTTAAATTACCTGGCGTTTTTAATTCTGGCTTGTCTTGGTATGGGACTGACAATTTGGCCCCAGATCAAGCGTATGTTAAGATTAGCCCCTTGACCCTGGAATGATCTACCAGATGAAACTTGGCTTCCCTCTGGTTCGTGCCCTCGGTCTATGATAGCGGGCTGCATACGCTAAGGATAGAGCAGAGTGACATCATGAGAAAACCCAAATGGGTTGTTCAGAAAGAGCAACAAAAAAAGGCTGCCAGCCAAGAAACCATCTGGTTGTTTGGCATCCACGCTGTTCAAGATGCGCTTAGAAACCCGCAACGTGAAAAACTACGGCTGGTGGTCAGCAAAAACGCGGCCGATAAATTGGCAGAGGCAATCGCTGTGGCGGGTATCGAACCTGAATTTTCCGATCCCCGCAGCTTTGCCGCGCCCCTAGACAGCGGCTCAGTGCATCAAGGGGCTGCTTTGGAGGTGAAACCGCTTAACTGGGGTAGCCTTCAGGATGTTGCCTTGGCCGCTGGTGACGGCGCGCCGCGTTTGGTCTTGTTGGATCAAGTCACCGACCCGCATAATGTGGGCGCGATTTTGCGATCTGCAGAAGTGTTTGGTGCCAATGCGGTGATTGGCACCCAAAGGCATAGCGCCCCAGAAACTGGAGCCCTAGCAAAAACTGCCAGCGGCGCATTGGAACGCCAACCCTACCTGCGCCTGCGTAATTTAAGCGATACGATCATTGCGCTGCAAGAAATGGGATATTGGGTTATCGGGCTCGATGGAGAGGCCAATCTCACGATCGAGCAAGCGAGCGTCGGTAAACGCGACCGACCTCTTGCGCTTGTGTTGGGCGCCGAAGGGCCAGGCTTGCGACAGCGCACAAAAGAGACCGTGAATGTTTTGGCGAGAATACAGTCTGCTAAAAGCTTCGGATCGTTGAATGTTTCGAACGCAGCAGCGGTTTCGCTTTATTCCTTACAATCTTGATCCGAAAAATAAAACGTCCAGCTTCCAGCTTAAGAAAAGAAGCTGTCGGTTCAGAGTACAGTTCAAAAGCAATACTGCCTCTGGTCAAATCTTTTTAAACCCACTAAAGCAGGGCCAAAGCGCTGGAGCATAGCCATGAATTATGAAACTGCGGGCGAGGTCGAGAACGCCTATAGCGACATGATCTCTTCGATCGAGGAGATCATCGAAGACGCCCGAAACGGCAAGATGTTTGTTCTTGTTGACCATGAAGATCGTGAGAATGAAGGCGACCTCGTGATACCTGGCCAAATGGCCACACCGGATGCGATCAATTTTATGGCACAGCATGGGCGTGGGTTGGTTTGCTTATGTCTGACCTCTGATCGGATTGACCAGCTTGGGCTACAACTTATGAGTACGCATAATTCATCGCGCCACGAAACCGCGTTCACGGTCTCAATCGAGGCACGCGAAGGGGTGACGACAGGCATATCCGCGCAGGATCGGGCCCGCACCGTTTCGGTGGCGATCGACGCGTCAAAATCTGCGTCAGATATCGCGACTCCAGGCCATGTTTTTCCTTTGCGCGCACGCACAGGCGGTGTGTTGGTGCGCGCCGGTCATACTGAAGCCGCCGTTGACATCAGCCGTTTGGCCGGTTTGAACCCTTCCGGGGTAATATGCGAGATCATGAATGAGGATGGCACCATGTCGCGCCTGCCCGATTTGGTCGGTTTCGCGCAGCGTCATGGACTGAAAATTGGTACAATCAGCGATTTGATCGCCTATCGCCGGCGGCATGACAACTTGGTACGGGTTCAAAGCGAGAAAGAAATCATATCAGAATTTGGCGGCAGTTGGGTGATGCGCAGTTACGTAGATGAAACCCACGGGGATGAGCATATTGCGCTTTGCAAAGGCGATCTTTCGGGATCTGACCCTGTATTGGTGCGGATGCACGCATTGGACCCTATGCTCGACATTATTGGCACTGGCCCCAATGGGCGCGCCGCTGAATTTGGCGATGCCATGAAATTGGTCGCGCGCGAGGGTCGCGGTGTTGTGGTTTTATTGCGCGACACAGCGATGAAATTAGAAAGTAGTGAAGAAAGCTCGCCCAAGAAATTACGCCAATACGGGCTTGGCGCGCAGATATTATCTTCGCTCGGCCTGTCCAAGCTAGAACTTCTGACCAACTCTCCGATTCCTAAAGTTGTGGGTTTAGACGCCTATGGGCTGGAAATTGTGTCAACGCGCAAAATATCGGTGTTAGGGTAATGGCACAGTCAGAACAACATTACACGCTAGCCCAGCCAAGCTTTGAGCAACCGGTCAAGCTTTTGATCGTGGTGGCGCCATATTACAAAGATATTGCCGATAATCTTTTGCAAGGGGCCACGCAGCAAATCGCGGATGTGGGGGGCACGTTCGAGATGGCCGAAGTCCCTGGCGCTTTAGAGATTCCGACCGCGATCGGCATCGCCGAGCGCTTGCAGAAATTTGATGGCTATGTCGCGCTGGGCTGCGTTATTCGCGGTGAGACCACGCATTATGAAACCGTATGCAATGACAGTTCGCGGGCTATTACGCTTCTGGGTCTGCAAGGGCTTTGCATTGGCAATGGTATTTTAACGGTTGAAAACCGCCTCCAAGCCGAAACGCGCGCTGATCCGAAGGCGCAAAATAAAGGCGGAGGCGCCGCTGCCGCAGCGTTGCATCTGATCGCGCATAGCCGCGCCTGGTCAGGTGACCAAAAGAAAATCGGGTTTGCCCCCGGCCCCTTAGCCCCCAAGACAGGCCTATTATGACAAATTCCGATACCGCTTTTACGATAAGTGGAAATCAAAAGCGTAAGATGAAAAGTGCAAGCCGACTTTATGCGATGCAAGCGCTGTTTCAGATGGAAAGCTCTGGTCAAACCAGCGAAACCATCTGCACCGAATTTCTAGACCATCGCTTCGGCGCTGACTATGAGGGCGATCTGCTCGTTGAGGGCGATGTTGACCTATTTAAAAATATAATCACTAAGGCCGTAAACCTGCAGGCGCCTATCGACCAATTGACCGATCAGGCTTTGGTTGCAAAATGGCCATTGGGGCGGTTAGACCCAGCCTTGCGTGCCCTATTTCGCGCTGCCGGAGCCGAGCTTTTAGACGGTGAGGCTCCTCCGAAAGTGATTATATCCGAATATATGGAAGTTGCCTCAGCTTTTTACCCAGAAGGAAAAGAGGCAAAATTTGTAAATGCCGTTTTGGATCATATGGCGCGCAGTACCAAACCAGAGGCCTTTCCCTAAGCCTTGATATGAATGCTCTGAACACGCGTTAATCGTCACGGTGCGTCAACCGGGTAATTCCGACAAAAACATCGTTTTTTTGATGCAGGATAAACTGATTTGGACGCGTGATAAATTTCAGGTTGACCTCGTGTTTTTCCCCTTGTACGAGGCAGTGTGTTCTTTCAAGAGAGCAGTGGGCGACAGGCCGCAAGGTGTGGCAGGGGACTGTAACTCCCTCGCGGAGACGCACGCCTGGTTCGATTCCAGGGTCGCCCACCATTATCGATTGATTTGATTGGATGTTTTTGCGACAATCCTACTCTGCCTAATCATTGCCTAAATCGGATGCTCCTGCAGATCGCCCCGGAACGATCACGGGAAAGTTAGCGGTGCTTTTCGCATAGAAGTAGCCTAACCCGTGCTTGACTCCGCAGCGCCGTTGGCAGCTACGACCAATCAACAGTAACGATTTTGAATTGGCCAACCGCGTTATGAAAAAGGGCGTTCTGATACTTTCAACGATTTTTCTAGCCGGTGCGTTCGCTGTGTTCGTTGGCCGCAACGAACCAGATCCAGTCAATCCCATCACGACCGAAGCTGCCGCTAGTCCGACGGAAAACTACGATATTTCTGTCGCAGCAACCGCAATTTCTGCCTACGAAGTGTCTTTGAACATCACAACCAACATTCCGTTGCCAGTTGAAGTCATGGCTAGCGTATCCATTAAGGATCAAATCCGCAGGACACATACATCGGGGTTTCACAACCCGTCACTCTTACTACCCCAGAGCAGACGGTGACAATTGACGGACGAAATGAAGGATTGCCGACCGGCGAATATGTTGCGGAAGTAACCTTTTATCCGAGATGGGGTGCCAAAAAAGGCCCTTCCGAAGCCAAGCGCATTGACGAAGAAATCAGTGGACAGGCTGACGTTTCGTTAACAGGATCGGGCGCTAGTAAGACCCAAACCGACGAGCAAAACATTGCCCAGAAGTGGGTTATGCTAAACGTCAATATTGGAGTGCTTTGGAACGAAAACCAGTTCGTAGAGAAACTAGGGCCGTTCTCGAAGACGGATTCCGAATTGAACCACCACGATGCTTACTATTTTGAAAAAGCGGATATGACGATCATCGTAAGCCGTATCAAGAATACCGTCGCTACTTGGCGCATGGGGCGGGCAACGAAGTAAGCAATTGTAAAAATGCCTCGGCTGCGTCGGTTCGCGCAAACCGAGCTAGTTGTCGCGTGGCAGTTAGGGATGGTTTGTTAGAGGTCAAAGTGACCAATGCTGCAAAGCGCATGAATGTCTGAAATACGCCTTGCGTTGTTTGCAGATTAGCGGGCCGTCTCCAATAACGCTTCTGCCGCAAGCCTACCAAGTTTGTTGGAAGCCATAGGGCTGGCACCCGTGATTAGATTTCTATCTATGTGGCAAGTATCGTCGGCTTTTTTGTTGACGATGGTTAATCCCAGCTTTCCTAATTCCTCTCCTAACTCGTAAGGCATATGGCCCGGCAGATAACCCAGCATTGGTGTCTGCTTGTCGACTTTGTCCGGAAAAAGAGCAATTTTGTAACCATCAAAGATGAAATTTCCATCGTTTCTAGCCGACATCAATGTTCCTGGGCCATGACAAAGGGAAACGATGGAAATGTTTTTTCCGTGTGCCCAGCGCAGTATTTTACCCAGGTCTTCGTTTTCAGGAAGGCCCAACATCGCGCCGTGGCCGCCTGGAATGAAGACGCCAACATAAGGCGTATCGTCGATCAAGGAATTGACTGCGAAATTTACCAGGCTACCCGGATTTTTAATCGCATCGGCATAATCTCTAAAAAGTTTTGTAACTGCAATATCCTCTTTCGGCATAGCCCACATTTCAATAGCTGCCGGCGCACCTGTTGGGGTGACGATATCAAGCGCGAACCCGGCAGCTTGCAGATGCAGCATGGGCAGTGCCATTTCCACTGGATGATTGCCTGTCGAAAACTTCTTGCCATTCGCCATTGTCATATTGCGTTCTTCGGTCAACACCACCAGAACGCGGGACTTTCCACCCTTGTAGGGCTTGAGATATGCGCCGCCATCGTAATCCGTCTTGGAGGAGGTCGCTAATTTCAGGGCAAGACGTGATGGCATAAAGGCGCCGTCTTCGGTCGGGTTGGGCGCAATGCCCAGAAGTCTTTTAAACATGATTAAGGCTTTCTGTTTCGCGGCATTTCGTCAGCACAAATTGGCATTCACCACGTGAGTTAAATGTAAGAACAGCGATTACTTGACGGCTATAACGATCTTGCCTTTGGCACGACCGGTTGCCAGCCTGTCGAATGCTTCTGCGGCTTGATTCATCCGAAAGATGCTATCTATGACGGTTTTGACGGTGCCTTGGCTGATCAGTTTAGCCAGCTCAGAAAGCATCTTGCCATCCGGAGACATAAAAAACCATTCAAAGTGGACGCCGTATTTTTCAGCGAGGTTATCATTATCTTGGCTTTTAACCGAAACCATCGTGCCACCCTTTTTCAACACCTTAAAAGAGCGCGCGAGCGTTTCACCTCCAATAGTGTCGATAACCAAATCGTAATCAGACAACTCATCTTCAAAGTTCTGGGTCGTATAATTGATGATCAAATCAGCACCCAGCTCTTTGACAAAACCTGCATTTTTGCCACTGGTGGTCGTTGCAACGAAAGCTCCGAAGTGCTTAGCTATCTGTATGGCAAGGGTCCCAACACCGCCCGAACCGGCATGGATCAAAACTTTACTGCCTTTTTTAATCTTACCCTTGGTGACCAGCGCTTGCCACGCGGTCAACCCAGCGAGAGGGACAGAGGCCGCTTGTTCATGGGTCATGTTAGAAGGCTTGATCGCTAGTTCGTCTTCTTGAATGCGCGCAAACTCAGCAACCGAACCAGCATCCATTTGGTTAGGGCGGGCAAATACGTCATCCCCAATTTTAACGCTTTTGACATTCTTTCCGATTTCAACAACCGTACCCGACACATCATAGCCCTTCACATGCGGAAACGTGAGTTCTAACATCTGTCGCAAATAACCAGCCCGTAGAATGTTGTCGATCGGGTTCAAACTGGCAGCATATACTTCCACTAAGACGCTTGAATCTTGTAATTCGGGCTTGGCGACCTCGGCGATTTCAACCGGGCCCTCATATTCGTGAAAAACGGCTGCTTTCATGTTTTCTCTTACTTTCTATCATTGCTTAAAAGATCATAAATTTGTTTGATCTTATTGATAATATCACAAATTTAGCTATGACTGATGTCCAAAAGGCAATAATGCAAAGGTCGAGTTATGGATAGGCTTCGCGCGTTCCGCTATTTTGCAATGCTAGCGCAGACATTAAACTTCAGCGAAACAGCCAATCATTTTGGTGTACCGTCTTCCTCTGTTTCCCGGCGTATAAAAGATTTGGAGGTTGATCTTGGCGCAGCTTTGTTTATTCGAACAACGCGGTCGGTCAGTCTCACTGAGCTAGGAAAGGTCTATCTGAGCGAAATCAAAACAGCATTGCAGTCAATTGATTTGGCAGATGAGATGGTGAAGGCTCAATCTTCTGCACCAACAGGAAACGTACGCATTACCGCCATGCCTGGATATGCCGAGTTATACGTATTTCCCGCATTGCAACGATTGCGAAGTTTATACCCAGAAATAATGTTTGATTTGAATATCACGGACCAGATGCTCAATCTTTCGAATAACGATGCAGATATTGCAATTCGCGCGGCCGCAGAATTGCCAGAGCAAGTTGTCGCGCGGCGTTTGGGTGAACATCGATTTATATTGGTGGCGTCACCCGACTATATCTCCGAACACGGCGCTCCTCAGTCGTCAGATCAGCTTAATCATCACCCCGTTGTTATGTATCGCACGCCACATGGTGTGTTAAAGTGGCAAATATCTAAGAACGAAACGTGGAAAACAATAGATCTGGCACCAGTATTTGTCAGCAATCATGGACCCTCACTTATGGAGAATGTGATAGAAGGGCGAGGGCTTGCACTTCTTCCCAATTGGGCGGTTGCGGCAGAACTCGCTGATGGACGCCTACAGGCAATCGATCTTGAGGACGGCCCTCTTTCAACCAGCGGAGATACAAAAATGGCGATGTATCTGCTTTACCATCCACCCAAGTTCCGCCTTCAAAAAATCAAAGTAACCGCTGAGTTCCTAATTTCCGAGCTAAAGCGCGAAACGCTCAATTTTTAAAATTGCGTCATTAAGCATGTATCACATAGATCAGAGCGCGCGGCTTTATTCCGGATGCCACGAAACCGCGCTTTGTCCACAAAGCAGACCTTTGTGCAGCGCACAGCGACCGGCAGCTTTGCGGACGAAGCAACCATGGCTGTTTAAGATGGCAGCTTTAAAAACCGCCAGCCTTTTTCTATAATTCCGCTATGCAACGGATTACTCTGCAGCGACGGATACAGTGGCTTCATCCGCTTCACCAAAGCCTTTGGGGATTGGTAAATCTGGCAGTTCAGCTGCACGCTTTTGCAAGGCACGCCCTATAACAACGCGGCTAATTTCTGTTGTGCCATCAACTATCCGCAGCATTTGTGCGAGACGAGACAAACGGTCCAGCCCATAAGGTTGCAGCAAACCCATTCCGCCCAAAACTTGTGTACAAGTGTTTGCAGCTTTAACAGCCGCATCAGGTACAAATCGTTTTGCATGTGCGGCCATAAGTGGCCCTTTTGGTGTGCCAAGCGCTTCTGCGGCTTTGCGATACAAAAGTTTAGAAGCTTCAAGATCAGTTGCCACTTCACCTAACATCCATTGGATGCCATCTAGATCAAGGTTTGTAGCGCCGAACATTTTTCGATTTTTAGAATAAGAGAGGGCTGTGTCGAGGGCTGATTGCATCAGGCCGCAGCATCCTGAGGCTATAGAAACGCGCGCAATATCAATCGCCATCAGCGAGCCTTGAAAGCCCTGACCGATGGGTAGGATGATATTATCTTCGCTGACAACGACATTGTCTAAATACATCTCTGACATCGGTAGAAACTTATAGGATGGCGTATCATACATTGGACCAAAGCTGACCCCTGATGCATCAGCAGGTATAGCAATCATCGCCATATCTTTGTGCCCAGGTACATCGCTTGTTTTCACGACCGTGAAGTAGACATCCGCCTCAGTTGCCAAGCTTACCCATGCTTTCGCACCGCTGATTGTCCAAGTGCCATCCTCGTTTATCGTGGCGCGGGTATACATCTTCATTGGGTCAGATCCCGATTGAGGTTCGGTCAATGCGAAATTCGCCAACTTTCGACCGGAGGTGAGTTCCATTCCCCATACGTCTTTAAATGCTTCGGTGCCGTATCCACATGCAGCAAAAGTGCAAATATTATGCATCGAAAGGGCAAACGCGTAAGCGCCATCTCCTAGCCCTAGCTGTTCATAGACTTGTATACCCTCTGATAGCGGTAAGCCCTGCCCTCCAAATGCTTCGGGCGCGTATAACCCCATGAGGCCTGCAGCACCTGCCTTGTCAGAAGCAGCACGGGGCCAAGTTTTTGTTATATTCCAGTCATCAACATGCGGTAAAATCACCTCTTCTGCATGAAGACGAGCAGCTTCGAGAATTCCATTGAGTTTTTCGGACATAGAATGTTCCTTTCGATAGGCCACCCTTTCCTATCCCGCCAAATCCATGAAGAGGGCGAGTTTCAGAAAACGCAGTGGTTTACATAAATTGTTTATTTTATGGATGAATAACGTTCTTAAGTTTCTTTATCCATCTCTTCAGATGACAGGTTATTGTCAAAAAGTGACAAATTAATCTAATGCACTATTTCCCGTTTCGATAAGAGCTTGGCGTGGTGCCTGTCCAACTTTGAAAAGCGCGGTGAAAATTTGCGGCAGAAGAAAAACCAACCTCATGTGCAATCTCTTCGATACTTTTCAACCCTATTGAAAGGTGACGGATTGCGATATCGCGGCGCAAAGCGTCCTTGATGGATTGGAATGATGTGCCGTCGGCTTCTAACCGGCGGATCAAAGTGCGTGACGTCAAATGCATCGAGCGAGCAACCTCGGTCAGATTTGCAGATGCCCAACCCATCCGGCTTAAATAACTGCGGACCCGCAATGCCTCGGTATGTTCGCGAGAGCGCGTAAAAATCCAATCGCGCGGAGCATTCTCCAAAAACAAGTCAAGATCTGCTGTGCTGCGGATTTGTACAGGGCCGAGATCTGCTAGATCAAAAGAAATGAAAGTCTGCCGACAAGAAAATTTCACTAATGACGGAAAAATTACCGAATAATCATCTGCAAAGTTGGGGCTATCAAAGGCAAACCCTACCTCGCTTACAGGAACCTCCTTACGGTCTAACCAAGAAATAAGACCATGCGCCAGCTTGAGGATCAGCATATGTCCAAATCGCTGCGGCATGCTTTCATCTTGCGCCTCAAGCGCGAGCACAAGCCTGTTGTCTTTTTCGTTTAGCGTGAACTGATACTCGTCCAATAATAGGTTCCAAAACGTTGAAAACCTATAAAGCGCTGATGTGAGTGATGTCGCTTCGCGTACAGATGTCAAAAGGTGCTGCAAAGCACGTGCTCTGATAGGGCGCTTCCAAAGCCCCATCATTTCATCACCAGTTTCCACTGCAGAAAGTTGATAAAGACGAACCAGTTGATCTAATGTCACACGAGCCTGTGATAGGTTGTGTTCGATCGTTAAATCAGCGTGTTTCAAAAATGAAAGATACTTTTCTTCAGTACAAAGGAGGCGCAACGCGTATAACCAGTCTTCTATGAAAAGGTATGATACAGTTGAATACTGTGCTGATGAAACTTTAGCTTTCATATCGATGTCGCTACCACGTGATCAAAAGTTTTTGAAGCCAGCCTGAATATTAGGTGTTCACGTTTACGGATATCAATTTATCTATCATCATTGGCGTGTCTTAACCCTATCAGACGAACACGATCCCTTCGTTCGACCTAAAATATTGCGGGTTCTAAGTGGTCGACTACACCAAATCATCGACCTCAAGTTAAAGATTTTCTAAGCCCGCAGTTTTTTACCCGTGGGATCGAAGGGGGGCTGATGCAGTATTTTGGCTTTATGCGGTTGGCCAAGCACCATAACTTCCACCTCATCCCCTGGTCCTACATCTTTGACCATAGCCAGTGCTAAAGAGAGGCCAACGCTATACCCATATGCGCCAGATGTCACCCGTCCAACGCCATTACCGTCTTTGAAAACGGGCTCACCCCCTGTGGCATCAGCGTTTGAAGCGGTTACCGCGGCCTCATTAAGATGCAGCAACACCATCTGTTCGCGCGGTTCTTGCGCCAAAACCGCTTGCAGCGCGGCTTTATTGAGAAAATCTTTATCCATTTTACACAGGCGATCCATGCCCTGCTCATGCGGCCAATATTCGGGGCTGTATTCACGCGACCAGCTACCATATCCTTTTTCTACACGCATCGCCATAAGCGCGCGGCTGCCCACTGGCCCAACTCCAAATTCTTTGCCTGTCTCAAGTAAAGCTGTGTAAAGCGCCTTTTGATCCGCTGTGTTACAATGTACTTCCCAGCCGAGATCGCCGGTAAAAGACACACGCAGCATTTTCACATCAATACCGGCCAAGTCGGCACATTTTGAGCGCATAAATTGAAAATCTTCGTTATTCAGCGATGTATTTGTCAGGCGTTGCAAAATTTTGCGAGATAGGGGACCGGCCAGGTTGAACCCGCAGACTGCTTCAGTCCGACTGTCAAACCTAACGCCCTCTGGCAGTGGCACTGAATCAAAGAACCGTTTGTGATAGCGCTCCGCCATGCCTGAGCCGAAAATCCAATACTCATCCTGTGCAATCAAGGTGACGGTAAAATCCCCTGCCAGACCGCCGCGCCTTGATATCAGCGGCGTCAGGCAGGATCGCCCCACCTCAGTTGGCATTTTATTAGCAAAAACCGCATCCAACCAGTCACGCCCTTTTTTGCCTTGCACCACATATTTGGCAAAATTGGAAATATCGATAATACCGGCTTTTTCGCGCAGCATTTTACATTCTTTGCCCACTGGCTCGAACCAATTTTGACGGGTAAAACCATTGGTGTCTTTAACCCCCGGCGTCTCGGCGAACCAAAGCGGATGTTCCCAGCCATAGTTGAGCCCCATGACCGCGCCCATCTCTTTTTGCATCTGATAAATGGGGCGCGTGCGCACCGGACGACCTGCAGAGCGCTCTTCATTGGGGAAGTGGATGCTAAAACGATGGGCATATTGATCACCAACCCGCGATTTGGTGAATTCTTTGCTTGCCCATGCGCCAAAGCGTGCCACATCCCACGCAAACATATCGTATTTTGTTTCGCCCTCAATTATCCATTCAGCCGCCAAAAGCCCCAAACCGCCTGACTGGCTAAAGCCCGGAATAACACCGTTGCAACAAAAATAGTTTTTCAGTTCAGGCACTGGGCCAAACAATGCATTACTATCTGGTGACCAAATCATCGGGCCGTTGATCACCCGTTTTATTCCTGCCTCGCCCACGGCAGGTACGCGTTCGATTGCGCGCATCATATTTTCTTCGATCCGCTCCAGATCATCTTCAAACAACTCATGGCCAAATCCGGCAGGCGTTTCGCCCTCGGCCCAGAAGCGTAGGTTGCGCTCATAAGCACCAACCAGAAGGCCTTTGCCCTCTTGACGCAAATAATATTCACCATCGCGATCTGCCACCGATGGCAAACGGCGGTCCATCGCATCAATCTGGGCAATTGTTTCAGTTACAAAATACTGGTGTTCGGTGGGTTGCAGTGGCAATTCAACCCCTGCAAGCCTAGCAACTTCGCGGCCCCAAAGACCAGCGGCATTAACCACCCATTGGGTTTTAATGTCACCTTTAGATGTTCGCACGACCCAACTGCCATCAGGCTGAACTTCAGTCCCTGTTACTGGTGTAAAGCGGTATATTTCTGCCCCGTTCTGACGTGCGCCGGCGGCATACGCGGCGGTCACGCCCGAGGGGTCGACATTGCCGCCATCAGGTTCCCACATAATCGAGCGGATGCCATCAAAATTCACCAGTGGATGCAACTCTTCAGCTTCTGAACGGGTGATTTCAGAAAAATTCATTCCGTAAAGCTTCGCTTTTGCCGCCTGAAGCTGCAATTGGTGTGATCGATTCTGAGTTTGCGCAAGATAAAGGGATCCGGGCTGGAAAACGCCGCAACTCTGGCCGGTTTCCGCCTCTAGGTCTTTATAAAGCCCCATGGTGTAATGCTGTAGGCGACTTATATTGGTGCTATCGTGAAGTCCGTGGATATTGGCAGCCGCATGCCATGTTGAGCCTGAGGTCAACTCATCCCGCTCCAGCAGAATAACATCGTTCCATCCTAATTTCGTGAGGTGATAGAGGATCGAGCATCCAACAACCCCGCCGCCGATTACCACTGCCTGTGCATGCGTTTTCATTTCGTCCCCCTGTTTAAACCGATCTTGTTGCTTTGTCTGTCAACTATAGGGGTGCTGGAGCATCCCTATAGTCTATCTTTACACGTTCAACCAAGTTTCCACTGATGCCACCAAATAAAAGATTACGCATCAATTCCTGCTTAAAAACGACAAAAATCTATCAACTGCTTTTCTTGCAGCCACAAAACGTTTGGTTCAATCCACGCCTCATGCCGCACTCACCTCAAATTACGATGAACATTTTTGCAAACACATCAACTTCTGGGTAAACCATGACGCGTTCTAAGCTTCAGATGCTTAAGTTGGTTAGCCTAAGAGCGCCAAATACTACCTAATAAGGGAGTTTGGGGTATAAAAAATTTTGGTTTTTGATAGTTATATTGACCTTTTTATTCACCTTTTAAGTCTGTATGGCCTGCCCGGATGCGGATGCGGATGCGGATGCGGATGCGGATGCGGATGCGGATGCGGATGCGGATGCGGATGCGATAGACTGCGTTAAAACTGCTGGGGCAGTAAAGAACCAAAATACTCAGTACTATTGATGGACGGGTCGGTTTCGAACCTACAGATTTAAAATATTCCTATATAGCACAACCTATTACGCCCTATGGAAAAGCTATCTTCTTTGCGCTGCTATCGACTGCAGGATTTGCGATTCAAGACACTGTAGTGAAACTTCTCACTCAAGTGGGATCAATTTGGCAGTTGATGTTGCTGAGGTCTTTAGTCGTCATTGCACTTTTATGCCTGTGGGCACGCTTTAAAGACAGATGGAGTGATATTACACCCACGACCTTTAGTTGGCCGTTAGTACGCGCTTTTTTTATGTGTCTCGCTTACACACTTTTTTATGGCTGTTACCCGTTCGTATCACTTTCGGATGCGGCTGCATGTTTTTTTATGGCCCCAATTTTTGTTTGTGTGTTCGCCCACTTATTTTTAAAAGAAACGATAGGCCGTTGGCGTATTTTTTCGATAATCATAGGGTTTCTCGGAGCCTTGTTAATAATTCAACCGGGCTCTACGGCGTTTCGGCCAATTTTGTTTATGCCCGTTTTAGCGGGCGCTTGCTATGCAGCAGGAGTAATTGTCACTCGTGGCTTTTGCAAAACCCAACCCAGTCTTGCTTTGACCAGTGTACACAATCTATTTTATGCAGGCCTCGGCATATTTATGGTATCTTTCTTGCCAATCTTTCCGATTACGCCTGATGTCGCTTTAAAAAATCCGTTTTTATTCCAGGAATGGGTGCCATTGGCACCACCGGTAATTATCATGATTATCGCCACTGCTGCCACCCACATCGTCGCAATGACCGCATCTATCCGAGCCTATCAGATGGCCGACGCTGCCTTTGTTGCACCAATTGAGTACTGTTACCTCGCATTTGCGGTGATAATTGACTTTGTAATTTGGGCCTTGCTTCCAAGTGGCTCAACCTTGATTGGAGTGGGCTTAATTGCAGGGTCGGGACTTTTGATTTCGCTAAGAGAACGCAGCGCCAAGCAAGCTGAACCAGATTAACTAAAAACTTACCAAATATATCTATGTGGATCATATTTATTTAGATATATTAATCAAATGTTGCCACTCTGTAAGCCTTCGTTTCGGTGGTTCAAATCCGCCCTCGGGCACCACCTTTCAAACAGGTGTCATTGACTTAAATTTTCGACACTCATGCTATGCGTGTGTATTTCAAAAGACCAACTACGCAGGGTGTCGCATGTTAGATGGGCTTGACTATAGGTACAAACACTGTGTCGAAACCATATTGGAAGTACAAAGCTTTTATGTTGTTCATTATTTTGCAAAATGCAGGGTCGTCGAAAGCAGAAACACCGCTGCACGTGGAGTTGAAAGATGGCATGGCTGCGCCTATTGCGATTGTGCAAGCCAACTTTTAGGAAACTGAAATGTATATAGCGCAATAAATGTTTCCTGCGTCACCGGTTTGAACCCAAGCTGAATGTAGTAAGCTCGATCTCCATAAATTACGGCCCGCTCTTTTGAAAACCAGTCTCAATGGTTCCCATACAACTTTAACCATAGCGGCGGCCCCACCTATTGATTGCGCCTAAGGTTGAATTGCTACTGGCCTAAGAAGAAAGACCGGTATCTTTGAATTTTTGTATCGCAAACGCGTGAATATGATACATATCAGCAGGCCATGACCTAACGTCTTGCCGTTGCGATATTGCGTGCCGTGCAAATGAAGCGCATATTTTGTGCTTACAAGCTACGGGAAGAGCCAAGGCGAGCATAGTTTTCACGACAGAGCCTTGAAATCCAGCGCTTGTATAGTGCCATGGGCTCAGCTCAGGGGTGCAAAAACTGAACGAAATGGGCTTAGGAATTATTTTTTAATTGGATGATACTATAAACTCTTTGTGTCCGGATGAATATTGCCCCTTTCATACCGTCTTAATTGGTGGGCACTTACAATGCCCAAAAGAGTAAACGTTCCAACTCCAAGAATCATCACCAAAAGTGTTCCATCAAAAAGTTGACCAACAATTGCAGCTAAAATAACTGATCCAATCGTGGCTGTAGCACTGATTAAGCTCGCAGCGGTTCCTGCAATATGGCCAACCGGTTCCATTGCAAGCGCTGTGAGATTTCCCATGGTTAAACCAGCTTGGAAAAAGATGCTAAACATCCAAAACACAAAAAGAGCAAAACCAAAATTACCAACAAAATATCCTAATGCGTAAATTAAAAGCATCATAAAACTCAGTCCCAGCTGTGCTGTAAAAGCAATATAAATGAGTTTGCGCATTCCCACCTTACGAACAAGTTGTGCGTTTAAATAACTAGATGAAGCCGCAAGCAGAGCTATTAAAGCAAACCATAATGGAAAACTCTGAGCTTGATGAAATACCTGCTCAAAGACTGGTTGGATCAAAAAGATACCCGTGAAGAGTATACTATAGGCAAAAACCAGCGTGATGATCGACATCTGTATCATAGGGTTGTGTAGAACTTCTTTGGTTGCTTGCAAAAATTGATCCAATCGAAATTCAATGCGCCGCTCAATCGTAACAGTTTCATCAATTCGAATTCCGACCCAAAGGGTACTGGCAACAACAAAAATTATGAACATAACAAAAATGGCTCGCCACTCGAACATGATTATAACAAATGAACCTAACAATGGGGCGACCGCAGGTACTAAAGCAAAAACGATCATAATAAATGACGAAATCCGAGCCATTTCACGGCCTTGATAAAAGTCTCTTACTAAAGCTTGTGCAATCACTCTTGGTGCCGAAGCTCCGACGCCTTGCAAAAATCGAGCGACTAAAATCACCTCAAAACTATGGGATATGACACATAAAATAGAGGTAAAAATATATAACGAAGTCCCAAAATAGATAACTGATTTTCGTCCAAAGCTATCAGATAATGGTCCAGTAAATAATGTGCCAGCTGCCATGCCGATGACAAAGGTAGACAAAACCATCTGCGCTTGATTAGGGCTTTGTGGCTTAAATTCTTCGGAAATAAGTGATAAAGCAGGTAATATTGCATCTATAGACATTGCCACTGTCGCAACCAGCATCGCCATCATAGCTACAAATTCTGTCGTAGACACACGCAACGATAACATCCTTTTTCCGTGAATAAAAAACGGCTGTGAAACCGCCTTCCTCCTACAAACATCCAAACTTTGCTTATGGGAGTTTAGCGTTCATTTTTTGCAATATTTGCCAATAGAAATCAATAACTTAAAATTTGATATATTAAACACCAGCAATACCCTCAATTTCGTAAAATCAGATTCAAATTAGGTGAGTAAGACCAAAAGTTGTTCATAAGCTCGCGGATAACTGCATTATGGCAAGGTATAAGGCTTGAAACCTCTTGTAATAGTTTTTAGGGATACATGCTTTTAGTTTAAACACACGGCAGATATATAGAAAAATTCGTGACTAAAGAGAAATGACCTTATTTTCGATTGATCTCAAAGAACTGGCTGAGGACATCATTACAGTCTCTTGGTCCTTATTTCGCGTAATGATTCCTACTTTGATCGTGGTAAAAATTGCGCAAGACTTGGGTGCTGTGGATATTCTTGATATTTGGCTGCAACCGGTCACTGAATTGATTGGCTTGCCGGCCACGTTATCTATTGTGCTGACAACAACAATGCTCACAAACCCCTATGCTGGCTTGATCGTTCTGGCATCTCTTGACATGATCACCGAACTTAGCGTCGCTGAAACAAGTATCCTTGCGAGCTTTATGTTATTCGCGCATGCTTTGCCAGTTGAGGCGGTGATTTCTCGACAGGCGGGAACAAAAATAATTTTTGTTGTCTGCTTGCGCGTTTTCACGGCTGTTATTTTTTGTTTTTTACTGAATCAAGTTTTAACAAGCTTTGATTTATTGCAACAAAAAGCCTTGATACATCTACCGGAATTTCAAGTTGCCCCATCCTGGTTCGAGTGGAGCGTGGATCAAATCAAAGGTCTGATCTTTATTCAAATTGTAATAATTGCGTTATTAACGGCGCTGGCAATCCTCAAGATCCTCGGCATTGAAAGGCTGATAGCGCTTTGTATGCGGCCTTTCTTGAATTTAATCAAGATCGATGAAAATGCTTCGACAATTATGGTTGTTGGATTAACCCTAGGCTTAGGCTTTGGTGGTGGTCTTATGATCAAAGAGGTAAAGGCCGGCCATGTGAATAAAATGCAGGCTTTAAGTGCCTTGGTTTTTATCAATTTATTTCACTCGGTTTTTGAAGATACAGCGCTGATGATGCTTTTGGGACCCAGTTTGCTGGTGATCTTAGTCCTACGCTTTCTGTTTTGTGTGCTGGTTGCCTTTCTCTTGATTGCGGCCTTCAGGATCTTAGCTTGGCCAATTGTTGAATGGGCGTGCGTAAGTTCCAAAAGCTTCCCACCAACTGCCAACCGTCACCCAGACCAAAAGGCTAATTTTTAGGAATGAGTGGTGTGCCACATTTTGGGTGGTCTGGGTTAATCGTTAGTACATCTTGGGCCTCTGGTCTACTGGCACGATGCTTTCCGGCGCAGGCGGACGATAGCGCTGTGCGGCCTAACTGTCTTGTAGTGGACGGGCCATTTCTCGATCAAGATTTTGGCCTCATTCAAGGTATAGAACATGTCGCCATTGAGTAATTCGTCTCGGAACCTTGCATTGAAGCTTTTGCAGTATCCGTTTTCCACGGTAAGCCTAGCTCAATGTGAGCCGTCTTGGCACCAACGGCGGCAATCAAGTCACACACATTCTGGGCGATAAATTCCGGCCGATAGTCGGATCTTATATATTCTACCGGGCCGCGCAGGATGAACAGATCTGTGAGTGCACCCAGCCTTACTCGACCCCTTCTTCCAAATATTAATAATTTACCCCAAAAAACTAACACTTATCCGATGCCTCTTGGCTGAATGGTTATATCCATTAGTTGTCATGATCGAACTGTGATCAACGGTTTGCTGAATGTACTACCCGGCTATGCCAGCTTCGAAAGCTTCATTGATAAACGTTGTTCGGGCAGAGTGGCGCGTGACTCCTTCGGGCAAGTCCTGCGATACGGGCGTATTTCATGAAAAGATAACAGGACACTTGGCGCGTAAGAGGTCCACCTCTATTTTGTTCCTACCCTCGACCGCCTGAAAAAGCTGAGAGGAAGGGTCTGCGCCGGGGCCAGAGGCCTCAAGATATTCCTGAATGGCGCCGTGGTATTTAGGATGGATCGCGACCGTGCTGGTCTTGCCACCTTTCATACCCAAGCGCGTACTTGTGTAACTATGGTTCCATGGTTGTTTTGACCGTCTGTACCAGGATTTATTGCATCAAACATACTTCCGCTTTTAGAAAAACCTTCTCTTGCGCCTTGTTTCTTGCCCTTCTTATTGGTCTAGACCATGTATTTATAATAATATTTCTCTCCAGCAATAGGTTGCTCACCCAAGTAAACATATTTAACTGCTATATTTTGAACTCTCATCTGATCCATGTGGTCCACCTCGGGCGAAATATTGGTTCCCATTTTTATTAGTGTAAACAATATATTTATAATGCCCAAAATGCTGCATCTCAGTCACAACACCGTTATAAAAAACTTGTATGGACTCTGGCATTACTTCCTCCCTAAAATCAAAATTACTTGGAAAAACAAAAATACTTTCATCGTTTCATTCAGCGTTCCAGTTTCGATAAAATGTATAACCCGTAACCATTATTTCTTTTCCTTCATATTCCTGATAATTTGGATCAAAAACTCTTGAGAAAAAGCCAACATAATCCCTATTGTAATCAGTAAGATATCTTTTACCGATATCAATTTCGTCGGCACTTAATCCGTTCAAACTGTCTGGTTTTATGTATTCTGCACTGGGTCGAATATTTTCTTTGATCAATTCCAACAACGTTTGATTATCAACGATTTGATCTTCATATAATTCAAAAATCGGAGTTAAATTCTGCGCCTAGTAACCAGTCCGATAGTTTGCAAATGCATCTGTCTGCATTGGATCTTTTTAAATGATTTCTTTCTCAATTATCTTAATAAAATTTTCAGAAGTTATCATTTTACCCTCGGCTTGTAACGCAGCTTTACAACCAAAAAGCATCAATAGAGCAGCAACGCATGGGCAAGCATTCTACGTAATACGAACGCCATAATTCCCTCCTAAAGTTGCCATCCCAACTTTTCGAAAAAACTGACCACAGACCTAGCTCTCGTTTCTTATATTTAAGGCTTCCTCTGCAACACCTGAAAGGTTTTCTTTTATCCATTCATAACGTTCTTTGCTGTCATCACCGCTTGGGGTGTAACACTTGACGATGGATGAAAGCTTTTTCTTATCGTTGCCGTAAGTGATGAAATCGAAGGGGTTTTTGCCCTTTGGCGCAGTTTTTCCATCGCTATCGAGCAGCCCATGAATGTGGATGCCGACAACACCCATTTTTCCATTCCAAGACTCAATGATCTCATGATTGATCCATTTTCGGTTGGCTGTGTCTGCCCCGATTAAAACAATGGTGCATGAACGGCCTTTCATCTGGTTGGTTATCCAGTTTTTGATAGCCGCATCACCTTTTGAAGAGATGCTTTCCCAGTCGTTGTCGGTCGCAGCTATGTTGCCCTCAATCGCCCCAATATTTCGAACCTGAGCAACCCGCCAGTTATCGGGTTTGTAGTGGAAGCTGTAAAAGCACCTGCGCATCATGATCTAAATTCCTTTTCTAAAATGATTGGTAGACACGAAACCGCAACCAACGCGGCTGCGACCGCCAAGTAAAACCAAATTACAGACCACGAAACTGCGATCCGCAGCGTCGATGAAACATCCTTGTTGAAACTGGTGGTGTTCATGCTGAACGCCTCAAAGTCTCTGCCCTCCCGAATGTGATCGTAGAGACTTCGGAATAATCGCTCCAAGCGCAGATACTTCGCATCTATTAGCCAGAAAACCACAACAGGGAAAAGGCCAACATATGAAACCGAAGCGGGGGCGTCCTGCTGCGCTCCTGCAATAGCAAGGATAGCCGCCGCAATAGTCACGGCCAGAGCTTTTAAAGCGAATGAATTTGAGGCCATCCGATTGATTACGCCCTGTATCATCCCAAGGTGCGCAATCTGCTGATCTGACAACGCTGCTGTGCTTTCCTCTGTCACCTAATCGTTCTTTCTCTATCTCAGCTTCTCTTGCGTCTTCGCCCACCTGACGAAGGCCGCGCCGGCTTTCTGGGGCGGGTTGCCCTTGGCCGTTTCCGCCTGTGCAAAGGCTAGCCATTTCTTGCGCAACACGTGGTAATCCCAGCCAAGCCCGCGCGCGATCTCCCACGCCTGTTCGTCTGCACACTCTGGCAGCTTGAGGGTGGCAGTAACCGGCATTGCCAGTTTGTTTTAAATAAATTGACCCATGACTGCGTGCCCGAATGATTTAAAACTTGCCCCACAGAGGGTGGTAGCCATAAGTATATTTAATACAACTTAAGGGTATAAAAACAACCCCTGCTGTCTTGCTATTGAGTAAGCGTAACAAACATCAACAAATACCGCCTCATATGTGTCCATTTCCAGACAAACGCGTAGCAATGCATTCGATCTATGGAGGGGATATACGCATCAACTCGTTTCAAAACACACCGGATAAAGGCAGTCATGAAAACCACCAAAAACAGCCTGGAAAAGCAAGATCACGTGATCGAGCAAGCTTGGTTGTCAAACTTACGGACAAAACAGTCAGGCTGTCGCCTGAGCTATCAAAGATTGTGCCGATCGTACCATCGCAGAAGGTGTTGGCGGATTTAATTTGTAATATCGAATTTAAAGCCATAAGCGCAGAGAGTCGGACCGCGAACGAGCCTTCTGCTGTCTTAGCCATCTTACATAAGCTGTGGCAAGTACGCGGCCCACACGATGCGTTTACTGAAGCAATCGAAACGGCACAGGACGCTCATGCAAACCCGTTACTTATCGCGATTTCTAAGCAAGCTGCCACTGATGCTGACCTCTTTAGCATTTGGCGGGATGACGCGGTAGCTGGAAAAGATCGGCGCATTATCTCGTACTTTGTTCAGCTATTCGAGACAAACCGGACCTATGCAGCTGCGGCTATTTCTTAGGCCGCATTCCCTGACTTTTGCGGCGTTGAATTTGTGGCAGGTCAATGAACACCGCCACAGCGATCATTGGGCATCATTGATGACCTGAAAATGCAGAATAAACGCCAAATGCACCAACGAAGATAAGGCTCAGCGCCCAAAGTAAATCAAGATTGAACCAACTTTTTGAAATGAATTTCAAACCAAACCAAGTGTAGACAAAGGTCGCAATCGCAGCACCTGCAAAAGTCATCGCAAAGGTGTGGGTTGCGGCCACTAAAAAGGCTGTCGTTATATTGTTGCTCATGAGCACTTGTGCAGCGGCATGACCTGTTTCTGACACACTTTCGCCCAGCACTAAAAGCCCGCAAATACCAAGATAAATAGGCACCAACATAAGTCCCGCACCATGGGCAGTGGCGGCCAGAAACGACCAGAGCCCTAGCTTGGCAGGATGGATGCGGGCCAGAATTTTCGGGTGCCGCCGATTGATCAAAAGATAGATCCCCATCGCAATCACTAGCACGCCTGCACCCATCCGAATTTCACGCTCGTTATTGACGAAGAAATACATCATTGAAAACGGCAGCAAGATGATAATCATCGCCAGAAAATGACCCGTCGCAAGCATTGCACTGGCTTTGATCATGGCGCTTTTCTTGCGTTCAAATAGAGCCGCTGAGACAGCCAGCGGCCATCCCATACCAGGGTTTACGCCATGGTATATACCCGAAAAAATGACGGCCCACCAAAGGGCCGTCGCAGTCATGGTTTCCATATTTTATACAGAGGGGTAACAGAAACTATCGGTGGAACAATCGCCGCCTTCCAGACGAATTTGGTGGGCCCGTGTGTTCTCTGGGAAGTCAATGTAGAAGTCAGGATCAAGGGCAAAACTGCCATCTTCTCCAACATTCGCCATCACCATTTGCCCGCCTTCCTGATGCGGATAGAACTGGTTGTCCCATGAAGAATAAAGCGAATTTGTCCAATACACTCTTTTTCCATCGCGGCTGATCTCGACCATTTGCGGTCCGTAGATAACCTCCTTGCCATTAGGGTGCTTATATTCGGTGGCGATACCGCCAAGCTGCACCTTACCGTTGAGCACGGGGTTCATTGGATCAGATACATCATATTGATGCATCTCGCCCAAGCCCCAACAGGCAACATAAAGGTATTTATCGTCAAGGCTCAGGTCGATATCAGTGACCAAGGGTGGCACGGCTCCGAAGCCTTTAAGCAAATCAGGAAGGTTTTCTGGATCTTCCGGGCGTGGATCGATCGTGATCGTTTTCTTGGATTGCCACACACCATCATCGCCACGCCACCAGGTAAAGATCGCGCCTTGTAAGTTTGTTGTATCAACCACGACACCGCAGAACCCATAAGATTTGGTCGGATCATGGGCAGGGCGGATCTCTAACGCCATCTGGTAGTTTTCACCAAAATCCATCGTTTGGATATTTTTGCGCGCGCGCAGATCCCAGAAGTGAATCGAATGGCCATATTTGTTTGACAGTAAATCTTCTGGTACGACGCCGTTTTCATATTGCGGTGGAAGACCCCATTCTGAGCTTACCATATAGTCTTGTGGCAAGTTCCACCAGAAATCATAGTGTTTGTCTTGCGCACCGCGATCCATTTCGTAGCGACCGATAATTTCAAATGTTTCACAATCCATAATAAAAATACCTGGAGGGCCGTCTGTGCCATCAGGTCCGCCCCCACCAAGCGTCGATACATAGATCCCTTCAGGCCCGCAATGAATTGTATGAGGGCGCGAATACCCCGTCTTTTCGAACAGTTCTTCCGGTTCAATAATTTTATGAATATGAGCCTTTAGTGGATCTTTGACGTCAAAGATAAATATACGCGACGAACGGATGCCTGGCACAATCAGATAGCGGCGTTCTAAAAACGCGTGGCCCGATAGAGGCGAGAGAGATGATGAACACGCGTTCCAGCCGAAATGGTGAAATTCATCTCCGGTGGTTTCAGTCATCACCTTATGAACGATCTCGCCATAGGTTTTCGACCCTTTGCGCAGGTCAATAACGGCTAGTCCGTCGTGTTGATCAGCGTCTTTGCCCAGCATTACCGTAAAGGCAAAATTTTCAGGCGGTGCTTCCATCGCTAGTTTTGCGGATGCATGAAATGTTGGATCCGGCTTCATCGGTTTATTCATCGATCTTCCTCCCTAAAGTTATTCCCCGCTCATTGGGGTTTGATACAACATTTCCGCGGTTCCTCCTTAGACCTCGGCGACGTTGCATAGTTGAATGGCACCGCTGATCTTTGTTGCAAGCTGTGTCAGCTGACGGCCGATATTATGTCTGTAATCTGTGCCAAACCTGCGTACGGGTCCGACTGCGCCGACGCTAAATGTCGCACCGATATTCCCGATTGTGATTGGGGCGGCAACGCTTGAGATGCCAATGTCAATCTCTTGATCGCAATCGGCAAAACCTTGCTTTCGGATGATATCGAACTCTGCAAGCAGGTCTTCTCGCGTCGCCTTTGTGTGGTCTGTATAGGCTTGGAGACTTCCTTGCAAAATTTTGTCTTGAAAGTTTTGTTCTGTGAAGGCTGCGATTGCATTTGAACAAGAACAGGCATGCATCGGGCGTT
>Ga0228609_1000158_pt1 | contig 34996 bp, 26 predicted proteins | sample 10DmetaG_FD_190068 | JGI IMG/M metagenome (GOLD analysis project Ga0228609, IMG submission 190068) | Seawater microbial communities from Monterey Bay, California, United States - 10D | ecosystem: Environmental > Aquatic > Marine > Coastal | place: USA: California | collected 2016-11-10 | reverse complement strand
ATATTGGTTACGTTTGAAGTATCCCATTTACTTATGTCTTTGTTAAAAAGAGAAGCTCCTAAAAACATAGCCTCCATATTAGTCACATTACTAGTATCCCATGAACTAATATCAGCGTTAAAAGTTGTATTGAGAGTAAAGAGATCCCCCATATTGGTTACTTTTGTGGTACATAAATTGTAATTACCATTTGCCATTTCATCTGCAATTGTTGAATCATCTACTACAGTATATACGATTCCATTTATGGTTCCTGTGACTCCAACAGCAGCACTATCATAGGCCTTTATGGTAACTCCATTCTCGTCTAAATAAATATAATCAGTCGTCGTATCAGTTATAGTCCCACCATTAGTCGTTCCTGTTGTGGTATTAGTACTCCCTCCATTAGTCGTTCCTGTCGTGGTATTAGTACCCCCTCCATTAGTCACTCCCGTATCACTTTCCGTAGCAGTGATTTCGAAGGTAGCCGTTATGGTTTGTGAGTCCGTTATAATTAATTCAAGAGGGTTTAATGTTGGCTCTACTTCTCCGATGTCTCCTGTCCATCCTACAAAATCCCAGCCCTCATTAGGAACTGCTGTTAGCAATACTTTCGTTACTAATGCGATCTCTTCTACAATTACATTCTCTTCCGTTACCTCTCCATCTCCTTCAATGATAATCGTTAGAATTGGAACTTCCATCATCTCAAAGGTAGCCGTTACTGTTTTTGAGTCCGTTATAATTAATTCAATTGGGTTTAATGTTGGCTCTATTTCTCCAATGTCGCCCGTCCAGCCTGCGAAGACCCAGCCAACATCTGCAACAGCTGTCAATTTTACGATTGTTCCACTAAAATATTCTGTTGTCTTTCCTGAATTTTTAACCTCTTCTATAACCTCTCCTTGTCCATTTGTGTTTACTGTAAGTACATATCTATTTCGCTCAAAATTCGCGGTAATCGTTTGCATGGATCGAACAGTGATTCTTCTTGTGTCCTCTGTATTACCATCTGACCATCCGGTAAAAGAGTATCCCGTTTTTGGTGTTGCCGTAACTGTAATTATGGTTCCAGTAAGATATTTCCCTCCTTGGGTACTTACTGTTCCTCCATCACCTGCAGAAACTGTAAGATTGAATAAAGGTTGAGGTATTTCTTTGTCCTTATTACAAGCAAGAGTTAATACCAGAATTATACTGATTGATAGAATTTTTTTCATGCGTGAGGTATGTATTTTAGGGTATAGGATATTTCAATTAATTTATTTTGAACCTCCAACACTTACTGCAGAATAGGTTCAAAAACAGCAGTGATGGTATTATCTTGGGTAATTTTTATCTCAATTTTTTTATCCGTTCCCACATAATCTCCCGTCCAGCCACTAAAGAACCAGCCTGTAGCAGGATCAGCTTCTAAGCGAACAACACTTCCTGAACCGTATTTATTTTGACCCAATACAAACACATTTCCCGGAGTTGAATTGGGATGTGGATCTGAAATTAAACTTTCATAAACCTCTCCTTGTCCCTCAGAAGTTGATCTTAAGGTAAATTGTATTCTTTCAAAATTCGCCACTATATTTCTATCCTCAATTACGACCAGATTGATTTGAGATTCAGAATCTCCTGCCCCTGTCCATCCTGTGAACGCATACCCTTCATCTGGAATAGCGAAAAAGCTAATAATCGTCATTCGATCATGAACATAAGTCCCGCTCGGAATGTTTAAACTCCCTCCATCAGACGAATCAAGGGTGATCGCGAATTTCTGTACCTCTTCTTCTTTGGAACAAGCTATCGACAATAAACAAAGTATTATTAGAGAGAAGAACTTTTTCATTTTATCTGAATAGTTTAGTTGTTAATGACACTCCTCAATGAGAAAAACGTATTGCGCTTATTTCCATTACTTTAATTTCAAAAAATTCTTGGAGGCTTATGATTAATTAAAATTGTGATGAAAGGAAGGCTGTTTTTTTAAAAAAAGTGTAACTGTAATTAATATCTCAAAAGTAGATTTAATCAAAATTTTTAAACTTGACTATGGGTAAGAAATAAACCTTTTATTTTTGAAAAAGTCTTTTTCTTAATCTGCTTAAAGATTCCGCAGTAATGCCAATGTAGGTAGCAAGAAATTTCAAAGGGATTGTTTGGACAAGGTTTGGTTTTCTCTTAAGAAGTTTTAGATATCTTTCATCTGGTGTATCCATAACGAAAGAACGCAACCTTTCCGTTTTATCATTTATAATCTGATTTACGACATAGCGCTCAAGTATAGTAAATTTTAGATTAAGAGAAGCTAAATTTGTTATACTATCCCTGTGAACACTGTAGACTTTCATATCCGTCACCGCTTGTATATATTCATCTGAAGGAAGGTTATCAGTAAATGATTTATAGGAAGAAATCCAATCGTCTTCTAATGCAATTACATAGTTGTATTCAATTCCGTTTTTAATAAAATACACTCTACATGACCCCTCCAGAATTAAATTAATATAGTTCTCAACTTTTCCTTCTGACACTAAATATTCTCCTTTTTTAAAACTACGTTCCACTAAAAGTTTTTGAAGGATATCCCACTCCTTGTCATTTAGAGCAATAATCTTGCTGAAAAGTTCTCTTAATTTCATTTCTAAAAATTAGTAGCACGGGATTATGGAAAACAAATACATTTAAAGGCTTTCATTTTTTTAGCCCAATCCTCTCCTAAACAACCATAGTGATTGATAACTAAAGGGAAAATGGCTTTTTCAAATTGTTGATATAAATTTCCTCAAATATAAGTTAAATCGCTGTAAAACAGTTGTAATAACAGGTTTTTGAACTTACTAAAAAAGACAGAAGGTCTTTAAGAAAAACCGCCACTAGAATGTAGTGGCGGTTTTATAAAATCTTTACATCCTATATGATTCAATGGATTTAGCGGTGTCTAAAACCGTTTTTTCTAAACGAATTGGCTCCCAATTGAATGTTTCCATTGTTGAGGAAACATCTCCATTGTATGTTTTGCCAATAAAAGATCTCATACTTCGCGCTTCTCTATTAAAATTACCCATAAAATTAAGTAAAAAGTTTGGAGCTAACTTTGTGCTTACTTTATTATAACCATTGGATTTAAGGATTTTTGCGACTTCTTGAAAAGCATGTGGTTTTTCTGTAGTAACAATAAATCTTTTTCCATTGGCTTTAAGGTTTTCAAGCGCTAATACATGTATTTTGGCGATATCTCTAACGTCAGACATATTAATTGAAGCTTGCGGAATCCTTGGCATTTTTCCTAACATCATTTGCTCAAACATACCCATTGAGGCACCTGATAAATCCCCCGAAAGCGTTGGGCCAAATACAGGGCCTGGATTCACAACAGTAAGTTCCATTGGGGTCGTATCCGTTTGAGCACCAATAAAGTCCCAGGCAGCTTGTTCCGCTAGCGTTTTACTTTTTGCATAAGCTGATACATTTGTTGCATTAACATTGGTCCATGATTCGAAGTTTATATCAATTGATTTGTCAGCATCTTCTAACATAGAGACCATGGAGGAAGTCAGGACAACACGCTTAATCCCTGCTTTTTTTGCTGCTTTTAAGGCTCTCATTGTGCCATCCACTGCGGGTCTAATGTATTCATTTTCATCTTTTGGCTCGATGTTAATAAACGGAGAAGCAACATGCAATACAAAATCACATCCACTCATTGCATCATCCCAACCGTCATCGCTTAAAAGATCCAGTTCACAAAACTCCAAATTATCTTTTGGATCAACTTCTTTATTAATGAGGTCAATGACTTTTTCGGTTTTAGAAAGACTTCTTACAGAACCACGTACAGAATATCCACTTTTCAATAATTCTACGGCACAGTGATTCCCGATATAACCCGAAATACCTGTTAATAATACTTTTTTATTCATTTGATATATTATTTATTATTACTTTTGTTTTGATAGTAAAAATAGTAAAAATTACTATTAATTTGATAGTAATACTTGAATTATTAATAATTATGTCATTTTTAGAAAAGTTATTTAGGTGTAATTGTCCTGTAACATCAGCAATAGATATTGTTGGAGATAAATGGACACTTGTTATTATCAAACAAATGTTGCTTGAACATAAAAAAACATTTAAAGATTTTTCTGAAAGTGATGAGTCAATCGCACCAAATATTTTGTCTGCTCGTTTAAAAACCTTGTTAAAAAATGGTTTTATTACTAAAGGGAAACTTCCCAATAACAAGAAAACTATTCTCTACAGCCTAACAGAAAAAGGACTTTCACTTACTCCAGTTATAACTGAATTAGCGTTGTGGTCTCATAATAACATTAAGGAAAGTACGATTGATATCCTTAATGAAGCGGAGGTTGATAAGAGTCTATTAAATCAACAGATTGTAGATCAATACAAAGAAAAACATCCTTAGAAAATATTATTCCCTGATGAGCATGCTGGAGAGAGTATCCCAGTGGTATAAAAGAAAACACGTATAAGATTAATCCAAGAATAATATTTTAAATTTCCTTTTTCAATCATTAAACGTCAAACTGATATATCAAATATTAAGAAAAGCTGCATCCTGTTTATGATCCTCACTTTTTTATCCTGAGGCGACTCAAATAACAATTTATAACCAAATAATGTTTCCGAACAGTAACCTAAAGATGACCGTGATCTCTGGGTTGGATTGATTATTCAGGTATGGGGCTAGGTGTAGATCAAGTAAACGTTTTTCGGGTTAGTCTCTAGAACAGAAGTTGAACTAAAAAAGAACTTATCTATTGTAAATAAACACTTATATTAGTAAACAAAAAATGGAATCCTATCCAACCTTCCTTATAAAGTCAAAGCAAATAGTAGTTCTTCATTTAAAGTCTCGTATTATCAATGTTTTACTGTGTCTAAGTACACTTGCCCTGACGGCTCAACATCACCACGATCATGAAGGACTTCAACATTGGGAAATTCCTAGCAAAAATCCAGACCGGATCATCTTGACATTTCTTGGAAATCCTGCGACCTCAAGAGCAGTAACTTGGCGAACTGATACCAGTATAAAGTATGGATATGCTCAAATTGCTGAAGCGACGGTAAACTCAGGTTTTACAGAGAATTCCAAGCTTTATATGGCCACTACAGAGCCCTTTGATTTAGGCCTTTACAAAGGGAATAACTCGTTAAAAGTACATTACCACAGCGTAATATTTAAAGCGCTCCAACCAGACAAAATTTATGCTTATCGGGTTGGAAATGGAAATGATAATTGGTCCGAATGGATCCAGTTTAAAACAGCCAAAGAAACATATGCCCCTACTAAATTTGTGTATTTTGGAGATGCTCAAAACAATGTATTATCTCATTGGTCACGAGTCATTCGAATGGCATACCAAACAGCTCCTGACGCTTCTTTTGTAATCCACGCAGGTGATCTGATCAACAATGCTCACCGTGATTATGAATGGGCGCAATGGTACAAAGCAGGCGGATTTATTCATAGTCAATGGACTGCTATTCCTGTCGTTGGAAACCATGAATTCATACCCCTAATTAAAGGAGGGGAAAGGAAACTCTCCATTCAATGGAAGCCTCAATTTACACTCCCTGTTGAAAAAGAATTGGATAAGAAATTACACGAAACAGTATATACGGTAGATTATCAGGATGTCCGAATAATTGTTCTCAATTCTAACGGGATCCTTGAAAAACAAACCAAATATATCGAGCAACAGTTAAAAACATCTACTGCTAAATGGAACATTATCACTTGTCATCATTCCGTCTTTTCTCCTGCAGAAGGCCGGGATTTTGAATATGCACGAAAAAATTGGAAACCCCTCTTTGATCAATATAATGTCGATTTAGTCCTCAATGGTCATGATCACACCTATTCGCGTGGTCATGTCCCAACAATTTCAACAACCAATGAGCCTGAAAATCTAGGCACTATTTATGTGACCTCCGTTAGTGGACCCAAACAATATTCCTTGGATAAAAAACAGATCTTAACTTATTCAAAAGAAGGGTATCAATTGGATAAATCTGCCGAACAAACTCAGTTTTTTCAAGTCATTACAGTAGAGGATAATAAATTGACTTATATCGCCTATACTGCATTAGGTGAAGAATATGACCGTGCTGAAATTATAAAAGATTTTGATACAGGAAAAAAGCAATTAGTACAAGTAAGGGAAGAAAATTAATGTCTGAAGTAACTCAACTCTTTTTACAAAAAAATATTTTGATGAAAGGATTATTCCCTTTATGGTATGGCCTTCTCTCCTTCTTTTTCCTGTCCAATTCACTCTATTAGTGTACCCATAGATGCTCCTTTTCATCATTGAATTGGTTGTGTTTTATAAAGAATCAATGCATAGAGCGTTTTTTTATTTTTGTTGGTATTCTGTTTGTAATTACCTGTCGTTTTCCGTGTTATAAAAAGTATATTAAGGAAAACCGTTGATTAATCAAATCCTAATGATAGGATTATCATTATATTAAATAGAATGTGTAGATTCAATCTATGTAATGTCTTACATTCTGGGGTTTCGGATCATTTACTAGATACAAAAGTGCGTTTCTAAACTGAAGAACGTTCTAGAAAATCACACCTCATGTTTAGGAATTTAGAATGGGATGAAAACTTTTAATTTTGAGGTGAAAACATCTGATTTGTTGCCAACATGCTGCCAAATAGGGAATAAAAAAACCGCAATTGACTGTTTTAGAGACTATTACGGTTTCTTTTTTCCGTCTAGCCTGGGATCATTACTATTTATAATCATATGATTTAAAGTGTGTTAAATGTTCTTATGGTAGTCTAGGGTACAGTTTTATTCCCTTTTATGCACTAAGTTGTATGATGGGGTACTAACAACCTCTGTTAAATCTAACAGAAGTTAAATCTACACTGCTTTTAATCTTTTTTTATCGTTTTCTAAAACTTTCTATGATTATCCGTGTACCCTTCTCTCCAACATAGGATAAAAGTAGATCACCCATGAGAGACGAATGTTAGTTGGTGGGAAAGACATCGGTTAATAATCTGTAAATAACAGATGATATTTCACCCGTAGTTACAAAAACGGTTTTATTATAAGTCTGATTTGGGTGTTGTGAACGAACTGGACAGAGAAAATAAAATTCATAATTCTGAAGGAGTAAAAACCCTCAAAGGGGATCCCTTTATCTAATAAATACTTAAATAAATCAAGTAAAAAGGATTTGATGGAACTCTATGGAGGAGACAGAAAAACGATTGAAGACTGGAAAAAAAATAGAGGATTAAAAGTATCTACGTATTCAAAATACATTACAGAAATGTATTTATTAGAGTGGGAAAATAGTTTGATAGGAGAATCTTCAATTAAGAGGTTATATATAAAAGTGTGTCAGAATAAAAAAAATACAAGAGTAGACAGACTCTCCCTTGTAATAGGATTATTCAACCTGTCTATCAGTATTTGAAAGATGAGTTTTCTTGTAACTAAAGTAAAACTTTTACCCAAAACCCCAATCGCGGTGGCTTTTATATCGGGGTTATTTCTGTCTCTTTATGAAAAATGATAGGGTAAAATTTTTAATATATTAAATGTTTTTTGGATGTATTTCTCCATACAGAATGATTTTTATACTTTACAAAAAATACATTTAATTCACTTTGATTGGGGTAATTAACAAAATATATAATCTTATCAGATTGATTTGAATTATCAACTACATAAACTTTTACATCAGGTTAATTGGAGTACTCAACAGAGTATAACTTTTGAGATTAATTTAAAAAAATAATTAATAAATTCTTCATCTAATTTTAGAAATTTTATTTCAAGGTTATATTAATTTTTCTAAACTCCTTTGAAAGAACAATTCTCTTTTGTCTTTTATCAGTGTTTGATTTTTTCTTTAGAATAGGATGATCTTTTAATTTAAAGATTGATTTAAGTTTAATGGATAATTTATCTAATTTATCATTAGATATTCGTGTGTTATGTCCATAGGAGAGCGAAGGTTTTTGATAAATAGTCATAACATCATTAAAATTCATTTCATTATGAACGATAAGTAGTTTCAACACACTCAAATCTTCAACATCAAAATCATAATTAGTTTTATTGTGTTTAAAATACGTTTCGCTTAAAATAGTTTTATTATTTTTATTTTTTTCATAAATGAAAAAACCGATTACAAACATTAATAACAGTGCAGGGTAAATAAATTTATTTATGGGGGTTTTATAAAGTACAAACTCATCTATTGGAGAGTTTAAAAATCCCCCATCCAAAATAATATTTTCTCTACCCCCTGTTTTGTTTACAACCTTCTCTATTTTAAAAACATTCTTTTCTTTATCAAACGATGAGTCAAAAACACCCAATAAAACCGATGGTTTATAATATTTAAAAATTTTGTTTTGGAAAGGATCTACCTTGTAAAAAAACTCGTTATCATAAAAAAATGATATCCTTTTAGTCGAACAGAGAAAATTTTTGTTTAAGATTTCAAAACTCAAAGTTCCTATCCGATCAAGACTTCTACTTTTTTTATTAAACAATATTATTTCTTTGGAAGGAATTATTTCAATTCTTTTATCTGGATTAACCTTTTTGCCTCCATAGAACACAATAGATTCATCCATTGAATTTTGGAATCCATAAAAACTTCCTTCAGGATTATGATTATAATTTATTCTATAGATCTCCCATTCAAAAGATGTTGTATCAAAATAATACATAAAATTTCGTTGAGACCAGAATCCATATCCTCCATATTTTATTACAGTATCATTTGTCTTGAAAATATAGGACCGGATTGTGACTCTAGAATCTACAGACTTATCAATCCTTTTTAGAGAATCACCCTCTAATTTATAAACTTCATTAAATCCTCCAAACCAATACTTTTCACCTTTTATATTGAAAGAAGAATATTTTATAGTATCAATTTCTTTTTGAACAAAAGGACTAATAAATAGTAATATTATTTGAAAATATAGATGCATTACATTGCAAGTTATCAATCTTTTTAGATTTAATACTAAATTGTGGTTTTAAAATATTCAAGATTTTATTTTTAAAAATCAATATATAATTTATGGTAAACCCAACCAAACAAACTTCAAATAAAAGTAATCCAATTGATTTAGTGGATTTATTTTATAAGGAAAAAATCGATTTTAAGGAATTATTAAAAAACAGGAGTAACTCTTCAAAAAAAGTACAAGAATTTAGTTTGGAACCTCTTGACCAAGAATTGACTTATAACCAAAAATCTCATTTATTAAGAAGATCATTAGTAGGAACATGTAAAAGACATTATGAGGATTTAAATGATTTATCCTTTGATGAAATTTTTAATTTCATTTTTATGCCTGAAACACTTGAAGAACCTGTAAATAATTATTATTACAAAAGAAGTAATCAGGAATGGAATGAACGTTATGGAAGAGATGATGTTCTTCCAGGAGAAACCTTTGTAAATAACGCGTCTACAGAGAGAAATGAAAATGATGAGTATGAAAATGGTGATTGGGTAAGAAAAGAGTCAATTGAATCTCACATGCTTACTAATATTTACTATCAAAAAACTTCTATACATTGGAAGTTGTTTTTGTTTCTTCATAATTTGGTTCCAACTGATGGAGGACAAGGAATCGATAATAAAGGAATTTGGAATTATTATAAGTTGATTTTTGATTCTTGTTTTGGAAGTTATAAAGACTTTATCTTCAATATCACATTGAATCCCGCAATGTTGGTATATCTTAATCTTGGACAGAGTCAAAAGGAGACTCCAGACGAGAATTATGCTAGAGAAGTTCAAGAACTTTTTACTGTAGGCAAAAGGCCTTTTTCAATGTTCACAGAGGATGATGTACGTGAAGCTGCGAGATTACTTGTAGGACATAGAGTAGATTATGAAACCCTGTATAAAGACGGTGAAGTTTCACATCAACACAATCCATGGGATCACGACACAGGGGACAAACAGTTTTCTTCTTTTTATGGGAATAAAAAAATTGAAGGTAGGGATACAGAAGAGGGAATGATTGAGGAATTAAATGAATTTGTAGACATGTTGTTCTACCCTGATCAATCCAAACTTTATATTACTAGAAGACTTTATCAGTTTTTTGTAAATCCTGAGATTAGTGATGAAATTGAACAAAAAGTTATTAATCCTTTATCAGAAGTTTTTAAAAGTTCTGATTATAATTTAATCGAGACTTTGAAAGTTCTTCTTAAAAGCAAACATTTTTTTGATGAATCAAACTTTTATAGTATAATAAAATCTCCATATGATTATGTTTTTGGTGTTGTCAAAGAATTAAATTTTTTCAATGGAATTATAAGAAATTATGCGCAGGAAAATGATGGAAATTTTTCGATTCCGGAAAGGTTGTCTAACCTAGAAACAAGAAATTTATATTTATCTAATCCTATAAGATGGAGTTTATCAGAACAAGGGATGGAACTAGGAAGGCCTCCGAGTGTGTCAGGTTGGCCACCATTCTATCAACAACCCGTTTATGATCTCTTTTGGATAAATAGTGTAACCCTAAAAAATAAAATACAAACCGTTGAAAGTTGCTGTAGATGGGGACTTTGGTTAGAGGATGGATATCAAATGACATGTGATAAAATTGATTATTTATTTTCCTATGAAAATATTGAGGATATTGATCTTCTTTTAGAAGAGATGTCAGAAAGACTACTTTCTAGATCTATTTCAGAAATGGATAAACAAAGGATTATAACTCACTCTTTTAACGGAGCTGATAAAATTCATTGGACTCAGTTAGTTGATGAGTTAAAAAATGGAAATGATGACTCATGGGAGATTGAGCACATTTTTGAAAAAATAATATTCCAAGTTTTTTCACTTGGGGAATACAATATGTTTTAATATGAAAAGAAGAGATTTTTTACATAATCTTGCTCACGCGGCGGCGGTACCAATGGTTTATAATTCATTGGGATTTAATAATATTGGTTTTCAAGATTTATTAAATAATTCTGACTCTACAAAAAAATTGATATTAATAAGATTGGACGGAGGGAATGATGGTTTGAATACTCTTATCCCCTTAAATAAGTACAGTGAATTATCCAATGTTAGACCACATGTAATTTTACCAGAAAACAAAATAATAGATTTAGGTGAAAAGGATTTAGGATTTCATCCTGAACTTGGAAGATTTAAGTCTCTTTTTGATGAAAAACGATTAAAAATAATCCAAAATGTGGGTTATAACACCCCTGATTTTTCACATTTTAGATCAATGGATATTTGGCAATCAGCCTCTGATTCTAATCAATATCTCACAAGTGGATGGATGGGAAGATACTTAGAAGATATCCATCCATTATACCCTGAACAATATCCAACTAGTGATTCCCCTCATCCTCTTGCGGTTGAACTAGGACAGTCATCGATACTCACAACTGGGATAAATAGTGTAACTAGCTTTACCTCTAATCAACCTTGGGATTTTAGGGAAATCATGGGTGATTTTGACAATACTTATCCAGAAGATAGTATTGGAAAAAAACTAAAGTTTATACAAATAATCACCAGACAATCAAATATTTATGGAGAAGCTTTAAAAACTTCTTATGAAAAGGGTAATAACTTCGATGATTACCCTAATTCTGATCTTGGTAGACAACTTCAAGTTGCTTCTAGTTTAATAAAAGGGGGATTAGAGTCTAAAATCTATATTGCAAATCTTGGTGGTTTTGACACCCACGATAATCAAGTCGTTACTGGTGATACAACAAAGGGTGAACACGCTAATTTAATGAAAGATTTAAATAATTCAATAGGTGCACTATTTGATGATCTTGATCTGAATTCTAAATCTGAAGATATTTTAGTAATGACATTCTCTGAATTTGGAAGGACAATTGTCTCCAACGGTTCTAACGGAACAGACCACGGTACAGCTGCCCCATTGTTTGTTTTTGGTAATAAAGTGGACTTTAATGTCTTAGGAGAAAACCCTGAAATTCCTCGAAACGCGATATGGGAAAATAATTTAGAAACTGAGTTTGATTTTAGACAAGTATATTACTCATTAATCAAACAATGGTTGGGAGGTAATGAGGATACAGCTGAAAATGTTTTATTCAAGAATTTTGATCAGCTTCCCATAATCCAATCAAAGTATATAGATACTGATGGTGATGGAGTAAGTGATGATCGTGATTTATGTAACACCACTCCTTTAGGAGCAATGGTCAATACTGATGGATGTGAGATATTCTCTCTGCCAGTTGATAATTTCTCTATTCAGACAAATGGAGTTTCTTGTTCAGGTAAGAGTAATGGTCAGATTACAATTAGTATTCAAAATACAGATCATATTTATAATCTATCGATACCAGAGATTGATAGTACTTATGTTCTAGATACAAGTAACCAACATCAACTTATAATTGATGAATTGGGAATAGATACTTACACTTTGAACTTTACTGTAGAAGGACAAGAAGGATATCTTCAAACTTTTGAAATAGGAATAACCGAACCCCCAGCATTGTCAGCGAAATCATCTGTAAATCAAAAGAGTAAGACCATACAGATTAATGTAAAAGGATCTGACCTATATTACACTGAAGTCAATGGAGAAAAAAGAAGTTATCAAATAGATAATTTCAAATTACAACTAAGATCAGGTATGAATATTATTAAGATCTCTACTCCTCAAGACTGTCAGGGTGTACATACAGAAAAAGTGTTTATTTCCGAACAAGTGAAACATTATCCAAATCCTGTTCTGAATACTTTAAATATTGTAATCCCAGGAGAAGATAATTCAACCACTGTGAAAGTTTATGACCGATCTGGAAATCTTATTAATCGTTATCAAGAGTCTATCTCTTTCTCAAGAATGATATCGATTAACACAAGTCAATTACCTAGTGATATTTATGTGGTAAAAGTCAATGGACAAACAGTAGACCAAACCTTTAAAATGATCAAGAGATGAAATTAGGATACTACTTTTTATATATTTTATCGTTTGTAATTATAGTTGGTTGTAGTGCAGAGGATGATAATAGTGGAACAACAACGCCTCCTGTTACACAGCAACCTACTCCGTCTCCAACTCCTCAAGTCCCCGCACCTGGTAAGTCTGGTTTATCTGCTCCAGAGAACAATGAGGTATGTTACGAAGGAGAAGAAGTGGATGATACTAATAGTTCGGTTACCTTCTCATGGGATGCTTCCTCAGATACAGACAGCTATGATTTGCAGATAACCAATCAAGAAACCAGTCAATCTCAAACAGAGTCAGGGATTACCACTACTTCAAAAGCAGTAACACTGGCAACAGATGTTTCTTATAGCTGGAAGGTAGTCTCTAAAGCAAATGATACCAGTGATACAACAAGCTCACATACCTGGCAGTTTTATCTAGCAGGTGATGGACAAGAGAACTATGCACCATTCCCTGCAACTATAATCAGTCCTACCTCAGGAGCTGCAGTAGATGCCAATAATGGAAATATTACATTATCATGGGAAGGTAATGATCCAGATGAAGGAGATAGTCTTACTTACACTATTTATTTTGACGAAGTTGATGGATTACAAGACCCTATTGAAGAAGATGTATTAGAACCTTCATTAGAAGTAAGTGTGGAAAGTGGAACTACCTATTACTGGAGAGTGAAAACAACTGATGGTAAGAGTAGTTCGTTTACTTTGGTTTGTAGTTTTATTATAAACTAGCTATCAAAATCAACAGTCAGAATATCTTTATTAAGGGAGGTGTCGTATTGTTTTAAATTACCTGAGGTGCTATTTGAACTACAGTTGGCAACAAAACCACTTCCAGTACCATATGAATTCCCATGATTTGCACATCTAAAATTTCCATTACTGTAAGACCATCTATTTGATGTTCCCAAATGAGGACAACAGTTACTCAATACTTTAAAATCTTCCTCAGTCTTTCTTAAAATAAGTATGTAATTATCAGTGTCATTAACAAAATTACCTACTTCTGAAAGAGAGGAATAATTGTCATTGGTAATATCCACATAAAATAGTTTTCCTTCCAAAAAGTTTCCTGTTTCAGATGTTTTATCTTTGAGTTCTTGATATAAAATATCTTCTTCACTCAGAAATTCAACTTCTTCATTACCCTCTTCTTCTCCTTCTACTGAACAAGAATCTAACAATATGTTAGAGGAGGAAACTCCAATCAAAACAAGAAAACGATTGAGGAAATCTGATCTTTTCATTTATCTAATTTAAAAAAAAATCAAATCATAACCCACAAAACTCCTCTCTAACTTATCACAAACTTTACCTGTAGTTCCACTACCCATGAATGGATCAAGAACTAAATCTCCTTCTTTTGAAGTTTGAAATATTGGTAGAATTATGATTTCTTCTGGAAAAGGAGCAGGGTGTTCTCCTTCGATATCCAACTTCTGTTAGATTTAACAGAAGTTATCTTTAAAATAAGTAATAGTGATATTTATAATCGCATTGTATTGCAACAGGGTTTTTTTTTAAAATGTAGTTATATTTTTACGATAACTAATATTTTTTTTATGAGATCTATTTTGAGTTTACTTATTATATTACTGATCCTTTCCTGTGGGGAAGATTCCCCTGAAACTGTTGATTCTGTCACGATTACATCTAATTTTCAAAATTGCCCAAATAGTTCTCAAATTGATTTAAACAAGCCATCATATGATCTATTTGATATAGAATTTCCAATGTTACCTTCTGGAGATATTAATATGGAAATGTCTTTTTGGATAGGTGAGGAACGGGAATATGGGTTTGGAGGTGCTTATGTTGATTATAATAATGATGGAATATTAGATATTGTTGGTTACAGAAATAACTACGATAATTTTTATAATTTTAGTCAAGGGTATACGGGTTACGATAGAAAACAGTTAATTAGATTTTTTATTGGAGACTGTAATGGAAAATTTTTTCCAGACAGTCAGAATGATAATCTGTATCTTGGTTTAGTTCACGGTCGAAAATTTCTTATTGGAGATTTCAATAATGACAACTATGTAGATTTCTTTTTAATTGGGCATGGGTATGATAAAAATCCTCAACCTGGTGAATTTAATAAGTCTTTGATTAGTAATGGTAATGGTGGATATACTGAGACAAACTATACAGATTTAGTGTCTTTTTATCATGGTGGTTCCTCAGGAGATTTTGACAACGATGGTGATTTAGATATTTTTGTTACTGATGCAGGTCATTCAGGTCTAGGGAAATCGGCAATTTTTTTAAACAACAACGGAGTTTTTTCTCCAACAACCGATTTAATAGATCAAAACCTCGTGGGAGGAATGTTCAACGCAGAGTTTTATGATGTTAATAAAGATGGCTTTCTTGATATTATTTGTGGTGGACATGACTGGACTGGAGATGGTTATGATAACACTCCTTTAATCATTCTTGGAGATGGAAATAATTATGTCGGAAATGAAACTATACGACTTCCAGAATCTACAATTAATGGACAAGGAGTAGTGACTGATTTTAATTTTTATGATTTGGACGGAGATAATATTGAAGAAATTATTTTAACTCGTACAGGTGACAATTCAACAGATGCTAATAACTTTTACAGAAGGTGGTCAATTCAAATTCTAAAAAAATCGGCAAATACCTATACGGATCAAACAAATAAATTTATTGATGATTTTTATGACTCAACTGGTTCATGGATTTCATGGGGTCATTTTCGCGATAAAGATAATGACGGTAAAGTTGAGTTTTTTAATACAGGTTATCCTGGGTCATCGAATTATCTTGAATGGGAATTAACAGAATCAGGTTTAGAACGACAGTGATTATGATTTAGTTCTAACAAAAACTTCAGGTTGTCATACGTTCCCACAACTGAATAATCTTTATTGGGAAAACCAAGCTGGATTTTTTACAATTAGAGATGAAGGTGGTTATAATTATGGAAGTTTTTGATAAATATTTATTTAATATAATTTAGGATTAATACCCCTTCAAATCATACCCCACAAAACTCCTCCCCAACTTATCACAAACTCTTCCAGTTGTTCCACTTCCCATAAAAGGGTCTAATACCAATTCAGACTCTTTTGAAGTTTGGAGAATGGGTAGAGTGATTATTTCCTCAGGGAAAGGAGCGGGGTGTTCTCCTTCAATATTTAGTTTTTGATTTGCAACCGATGTTCTTACAATATCCTCATTCCAATAATCTCCCATGTTCTTTCCTTTAATGTTGGGTAGATAGGGTGATATGGAATTTGAGTATTCCCCATTTACACTTCGGTGTCGTGGAGGAAGAGACGGTTTTGTTTTATCTGAGAGTTTGGTGAGTGTTGGATAATAATCATACTCCATTGATTTGATAAGATTAAAGATAAACTCATAGGAAGGAGTAAGGTTAGATTTTGATGATGAGGGTTTGGGATTAGTTTTAGACCATATAATCGTATTCCTCAATATCCATCCTTGTTCTTGAAGTTTGAGTATTACTCTGTGGGGTACATTTAGAAGGTTTCCATTATAAAAAGTATCTCCTAAGTTTAAAAAGAAACTCCCTCTATCATTTAATACTCTTTTACAATCTCTAAGATGTTCTGATAGGTTTATTACAAACTCTTCAGAGGTTTTCTCATTTCCTAATCCTTCTTCTTCTGAATACTTTCGTTTGTTCCAATAGGGTGGAGAAGTAAAGATGGTTTGAACCTCACCATCTTTTAACTCACTCATATTATGGGATGATTTCTGATAAAACCTCCACGATGAGTTCTTAATTGTTTTTGATTTATTATTGGGTTTACTTTCTTTCTCTTTAAGTTCTCGTTGTATTTGAAGATAAGATTGATTTACAGTAAGAATTCCTTTGTCTAAGAGTTCAATGTGGTCAGGGTGATGTTTATATATAAAAATCAATCTCTGTAATTGAGAAGAAGAGATTCCCATTTCTTTAGATACCCTATCTCTTGAAGAACTTCTGTTAGATTGAACAGAAGTTAAATCCGTTCTTCTCCCTTGTCCTTTTCTGTAATACTCATCAAGTATTACGTATTCATTAATAAGCTCCTTAAAACTCTTTATTCGTTGTTTATTGAAGTGGATAAGAAGTAATTCTTCTTCACCTTCTTTCACATCTTTAACCTCAACCTCAACTTCTTCCCATTCCAATCGTTTTATAGATTCAAATCTTCTATTTCCGCTGATTACTTGATGACGAGAATCAATTATCAGAGGTTGTAATAATCCAACCTCAGAAATACTTTCCATCAGTTCCTCAATAGAGGATAGGGTATAGATTTCTTTATTCTTGGGATGATGTTTTAATGAGGATACTTTAACCTTCATGGGGTGAAGGTAGCAAAGAATTTTATGGTATGCAAATAATCAGGAAATCAACTGTTTTACTTTCTCTTTCCAAATATCTTCTGGAAGTGTTCCCATTTCCTTTAACCTCAATAAGGTTCTTAATTTTGAAATAAATAAAAAAGATGCCTTTTGATTTAGTTATACAATTCTCTTTTTCTTCCTTTTTATATCATTTAATTTTGATTCATATTTCCTAAAATTATATCCTTTATCATAACATTTAATGAGTTTGGAACACTTTTTGGAACATCCAATCGGTCTAAAAAAACAAATAAAGCAACTTGTGATTAAATACATTTCTATTCAAGACTTTTTTAAATTAAATTCAACTTTTCACCATTTAAATCAATAATTTAATATTAAAAATACTTTTATTCAGCCAAGTGTCTAGAATAGATAATTTTTTATAGATAAAACTAGATTAATTTAGTAATTCCTTAATTGCTTGATTATATTTCTTTCCAATTATATAGTAGTTTCCTGATTTCACAAATAGCATATTTTTATCTATTTTTTCTATCTGTTCTGTATTTAAAGCGACTGACTTACTGATTCTAACGAATTTTGATTCAGGCAATTCACTTAAAAATCTTTTTAAATTTTTCCTAACTAGATAATATTTATTCGATAGACTCACCTTTACATAATCTTTTTTCCCTTCTATTAGTAAAATTTCGCTGAACAAGACCTTATGATCTGCTCTTTCGGATCGAATAAACAAATGCTTAGTCTCTTCTTTTAATTCTTCCTTTTGAATTGGTTTATCTGTTGTTCTATTCCTCAAAAAAAGATAAAACAACACCAAAACGAACAATAAGGATATTATATAAATTAGAAAATTACTATCATCCGCATCTTCAATTAATAAATTTTCAAAAATCAGTTCTTCTCCATCGAGATTTAAAAAACTATAGTTAGAGTTTTTGTAAAACGCTTTTGAATTATCTACAGTTTTGACAGTCACGAGCATTTGCATTTCCATCAATTTCTTATAGGACCACTCTCCTGAGATATCAACTGAATCTAAAGTATTGTATAATGATACTTTATCAGCCACTCCTCCTGGACCGTGTTTATCAATCAAAAAGAACGTAAAATTATTTTCAATACTCAAATATTCTTTGGGAATAACATATTTCCTTTCACAATAAAAACAATCCGTTGTAGCTACTAATTTTCCATTAACATAAAACTGATCAAAATCATCTATTCCTTTCGGAATAGTCAAAGTGTAATTTTCTTTAGGGATTTGATCAAGTATAATTTTTTTTCTAAAACAAAAAACACCATTTAACTCCATATCGTCAAACAATTTTTCGATAGAAACCGGAAAGTTAGTTTTAGGCCAATTTGCATCATTGTAATCAATTGAAGAGTATTCTTCTGTTTTTAAATCAACATATTGTAACAGGTCAAAGCCTTGGGTTGGTTTTCTAACAAAATTTTTTTTATTTTTTTGAAATGAAACAACATCCCAAATGCCATTTAAAAAAACTTTATCATGATCGTTTATAAGATAAATATCATTATTAAAGGCACCATACTCAGAATGACTTACGATAAGAAATGAGATTTTATTGATCCCCTTGATAAGAAGTTGAGCTGGAAGCTTAACCTCAATTGTATTATCCCCCCTGTATAAAGTGTTGTTTAAAAACTGATCGTTTAAAAGAATCATTCCTTGATCATCAAAACCATCTTCGATGACTAGAGTATAATCGAATGTATTATTTGTCAGGTAAAATGTTTTCTCAAAGGAAAATAAACCCGTTTCAAATGAAGAAGAAAAATCTTTAAAAGTACCTGGTAATTTTAACTGATAGGGGAGAGTATTTACAGAATCTTTAAATTCAAATAAAAAGGTAAAGTATTCAACATTATTATTAACATTATTTTTTTCTTGGGAATAAATATTAAATTGTGTGTAAAATGTAACTAAAATAACGATTTGATAAAATTTCATAAAAAATAATGTTAGTTTTTTTAAATGTATTACATTTTTGTATACAGAAAAAATTATTTTGTATCCAAAATGACTGTTTTATCTATTTTTTCAAAATAAAATGTTAATTTAACATCATATTTTTATTTTCAGAAAATAATAAGGCCAACATTGGGTTTTAACTTGACAGAAGAATTGGATGCGTTTTATTGTTTCAAAAAAAAAATTTAACACTATAATATCAAACAAATGAAACATAAATTGAAATTATTTTATTTACTATTATTTATGATAATCAGTAATTTTGCGTTTGCACAAATTACTGCTTCAGGAAACGTCACTGATGGATCAGGGCCACTCCCTGGAGTAACTGTCATGGAGAAAGGAACCTCAAATGGTACCGTTACGGATTTTGACGGGAATTACTCACTAACTGTTTCGAGCGGTGATGCCACTCTTGTAATTTCTTACATCGGTTTTGAAACTCAAGAACTTTCAGCAGGTGCTGACTCTTTTGACGTGGCCTTAACTGAAAGTGCAGATGAACTTGATGAAGTTGTTGTAACGGGTTATGGAACACAGAAAAAAGCGACATTAACAGGTTCTATAGCAACTATCGGAGGCGATGAGTTATAAAAATCATCTTCACCTAATTTAGGAACAGCTTTAGCGGGTAAGGTAGCGGGTCTTTTTATAGATACTGCAAATGGAGCTCCGGGTGCGGATAATCCTGCAATTCGAGTAAGAGGTACCAATACATTCAATAACTCATCAGCACTTATAGTGATTGATGGAATCCCGAATCGTGCTGGTGGACTTGCTAGAATTAATCCTGCAGATATTGAAAGCATCTCGGTACTCAAGGATGCATCAGCAGCCATTTATGGTGCTCGTGCAGCAAATGGAGTTATCTTAATTACAACTAAAAGAGGTAAAGAAGGAAAGGCTAAAGTAAAGCTTACTTCTAACTATGGTTGGCAAAACTTTACTACGACTCCTGATATGTTGACTGGTGCTGAATACATGGACTTAGTAAACGTCTTAAATGTTTACAAATTACCTGTAGGTGAATGGCAAGCAGCAAACTCAGTAAGAGGGCTGCCTTTTACTCGACCAAATGGAGAAGTTTTAAATCCAACATATTCTACAGAACGTATTCAAAATACAGCTTCGGGCACAGACCTTTGGAACTATCCTGACACAGATTGGATGGAAGAAGTACAGCGAAGAAATGCTCCAACAACAAGACAAAATATACAAATCTCTGGTGGTGATGAAAATGTTACCTATTTGGCGTCTGCTGGTTATCTAAGACAGGATGTTAATTTCAAAAATGCACCTAAAGGATTTACGCAATACGATCTGCGTTTGAATTTGGATGCTAAAATTAATGACTTCTTGAGTGTTGATGTTGGACTTTATTCTAGACAAGAAGAAAATTTGACCGCAACGAATGCTCCTTCAAATGTATTTAATGATTTGGTTCGTCAATATCCATGGTTTCCAGCATATTGGCCAACTGGTGAATTCGGTCCAGATATTGAAAATGGAAATAATCCAGCAATTCGTGTAACTGACGGTCCAGGTTACAACAACAGAAGCACCAATTTTGTACAAAGCAACATAGGTCTTGATTTTAAAGTTCCCGGTGTAGAGGGCTTATTGATTCGTGGTAATGTTTCTTATGACAAAATGAACTTTGATCAAAAGCTATGGCAACGCCCTTGGCAATTGTACACTTGGGATGGAATAAATAAAGATTCCTCTGGATTAACTGCGGCTGATCGTGGTCCGGGTGATCCAAGTTTAACCCAAGATCATACTACGCTTACAGACATTACAGCAACCATTAATGCTTCTTACGAAACTACCTTTGGTGATCACTATGTCAAGCTTTTGGGAGGTATTACTCGTGAAGAATCTGAACAAAGCTATATGAGAGCCTTCAAACGATTTTTTCTCTCAAATGATTTAGATCAATTAAGCTTTGGTGGACAAGATGGACAATTCAGTCAGGGTACTGGTTATGAAATAGCTCGTTTAAATTATTATGGTCGTATTAACTACAATTATAAAGAAAAATACCTCTTAGAATTGTTATTCCGTTATGATGGCTCCTATCTGTTTCCAGAAGAAACACGTTATGGATTCTTCCCAGGAGTATCCGCAGGATGGGTATTGTCAGAAGAATCCTTTTTTAACGTTGATTTCTTAGATTACTTTAAATTCAAAGGATCGTGGGGACAACTTGGAAATGACAATGTTGCTCCTTTTCAATTCCTAGCATCTTATGGTTTTTCTGCAACAGGTTTGGGTGATGTCGTAACTACGGCTTACGAAACAAAAGTTCCAAATCCTAACATTACTTGGGAAACACAGACATCTCAGAATTTTGGTTTCGACTTGAGAGCTGCCAATAATAGACTTTCTTTAGGGTTTGAGATTTTCAAAAACTTAAGAGAGAACATCCTTACTCTACCCAATAAAACACTTCCATCATATAGTGGTATTACTCCACCTGCGCAAAACATAGGGGAATTTGAAAACAGAGGTATTGAGGTTACTGCAGGATTTAACGGTGAAACTAATTCAGGTTTAACGTATAATTTTACTTTTAATGTGAGTGACTCAAATAATAAATTACTATTTGTAGATGAACCTGATTTGGCTGACCGCCCTTGGCAAAGAGAAACTGGTGGTGAGTTAGGTAGACCTCTACTCTATAGATTTGACGGTGTTTTCCGTTCACAGGCTGAAATTGATTCTGAAAGTCTAGACTACAGTGCAATAGCACCGCTACTCAAGCCTGGTGACGCAAGAGTTGAAGACATAAACGGCGATGGCCAAATTACACCTGCTGACAGAACACGAGTTGGAGGGAGCACTTTTGCAGACACTCAGTTTGGTTTCAACACTGCGATGTCCTACAAGAATTTTGACTTTAATATGTACTGGAACGGTGCAGCAGGAGGATATAACTCTTACGAATGGAGTTTTATGTCAGGTACGCTTGCAAATGTCCAACGTGATGTATATGATCGTGCATGGTCTTTAGATAATCCAAATGCTCCTGCTCCACGTCTAGCTGATAGAGGCGACCAGTGGTATTCAGGACAAACTGATTATGGTCTAATCACACGTGATTTTATAAGACTAAAAACTTTAGAGTTAGGATATAATTTTAGTGACTCCATTACAAGCCGAATTAATGCTGATAGCATAAGGCTTTCAGTTACTGGAACAAACTTAATAACGATAACAGATTTCCCATTTGATCCTGAAGTTATCCAAAGTGGTGTTAATATTAACAACACTAGAGCAGCTGGGGGAGGATCTGTTAATAATGGAGGTGCTTACCCACTCCTAAAAACAATAATAACCGGAATACAAATAACCTTTTAATTATATAAACATGAGAAAAATGAAGAAGACTATTTCAAAATTTGCTGTTGGATTTATGTTTGTTGCGGCACTTATAAGTTGCCAAGATGATTTTTTAAGCACAACACCGCTTAGTGAAATTGCTGAATCTAATGTTTGGTCATCATCCAAACTAGCAGAGGCAGCGGTACTTGACTTGTACCAAGGGACCTGGGCCGGAACACTGACTCGGGAGGAAACGACAGATGCGTTTACAGACCAAGCAGTATTTACGCATCCTGGTCGAGGAGTAGACGGCTATACTGAAGGAAAAATGAATCCCTCAGGAGGATATATGGATATGCAATGGATGAGCTGGACTCAACTATATCCTTATGTACGAAGTGCAAATATTGCAATTCAAAAACTAACCTCTAATGAAGGTGGACTTGAGGCAGGCCTTACAAAACGACTACTAGGAGAAGCTTACTTTATGAGAGGCTATTTTTTCAGCCAGCTAATGAGACAATACGGTGGTATTGTACTGTTAACTGAACCACTAAATTTAGATAGTGAAGCTGAAAATCCAAGATCAAGTTTTGAGGCAACTGTAAACCAAATAGTATCTGATTTAGATCAGGCCATCTCCTTATTGGCAGATGCACCAGCGAGTAAAGCAAGAGCTCATAAGTTAACAGCTCATGCGCTAAAATCTAGAGTTTTGACTCATGCTGCGAGTGATTTACACGAGCTTTCTAAATCAGGTGGAGTATCAACATTATCATCCTTTAGCAATAAAGAACTAATAGGATATACTGGAGGTTCTCAAGATCAACGTTGGCAAGCTGCCAAAGCTGCCTCTAAAGCTCTTTTAGATGCTACTACAGGTTATAAGCTTGATTATGCTGTTCCTGCTTCTTTTGAAGAAGCTCAGAAGAATTACGAAGATATATGGTTGCAAGGTGATGATAACCAAGACTTTATTTGGGGAAGATTGATCGAAGGATTTGGTTTTGGATCAAGAACTTATCCTGGAGGTGATGATTGGTCTCAAGGACCAGGAATGGTTGCTTTATACCACGGGCCTAATGGTTATCACGAATGGGCTGGGACAACACCGACAGAAGCATTAGCATCTAAATATGCTATGAACGATGGAAGTGAGTTTGACTGGAATAATCCAGCACACGCGGCTGATCCTTATTCTAACCGTGAAGCTCGTTTTTATTCAACACTTCTATTTGACGGATCTCCCTGGAAACAAAGAACTAGTGATGTAGTTAAGTTTGATAACTTTAATGAACTTCAAACAGGATATTATACTTTCTCTGACGGAACCATTGTTAATGGAGTAGATACACGTCAGGGTCCTATAGAAGATTGGAATGGATCTAGAACTGGATATTATTTTAAAAAGTTTGCTGATCCCTACCTCCCTGCTTCATGGCCAAACAACCTTCAAAAAGTTGATGCGCCTTATATAAGATACACTGAAGTACTTTTAAATTATGTTGAAGCTAGTATTAATTTAGGACAAGAAAGTGATGCAAAGGCTTGGTTAAATAAACTTCGTTATAGAAACGGATTACCAGCTGTTACTGAATCTGGAGCTGCATTAGTTGAGTTGTATAAAAGAGAACGCGATAAAGAATTAGTTAACGAAGATGATCGATTATTTGCGATGAAACGTTGGCTAGAAGGTCCTTATTCTCTTGATAAGCAAGTGCAACAGACATTGATACAAGCGACTCAAAAAGCGGGTAGCTCAATGACTCCAGCAAACTATAAAAAGAGTACTGCTGACTTTGAGTATACGTACAGACCGACTGATATCGTTTTTGAAAATAGAATATGGAGAGATCATGTATACTTCATGCCTATTCCACAAAATGAAATTGATCGTGACCCCTCTTTAATCCAAAATCCGGGTTACTAATTGTAGAAATCTTTTACTATGAAAAAAACCCCGCAAATTTGCGGGGTTTTTTTATTTTTAATAAAATTTATATTTATGAAACAGATAATTGGGTTATTCATTTTGGTGTTTATCACTTTTGCGTGTCAAACTGAGGTGAAACAATTTTCAAAATTAAATTCTAACAACACCAATATTGATTTTGTAAACAAGCTTTATGAAACCAACACAAGAAATTATTTTACCTATCCCTATATGTATTTAGGCGGTGGAGTTGCAGCGGGAGATTTTAACAACGATGGTCTGGAAGATTTGTTCTTTACCGGGAATATGGTGCCAAATAAACTCTACATAAATCAAGGAGATTTTAAATTTAAGGACATAAGTGAAGAAGCGGGAATTGAAGGAGACGATAGATGGTATTCGGGTGTAAGTCTTATCGACATCAACAAAGATGGATTTCTAGATATCTATATTGCAGTAGGCGGAGAAAATGAACCTAACAATAATGTACTCTACATAAATAATCAAGACAATACCTTTACAGAGAAAGCTGAAGCTTATGGAATCAATGACGACGGATATAGCATGCATTCAACTTTTTTTGATTACGATAAAGATGGTGATTTAGATCTATACGTAGCAAACTACCCTCCTACCAGTTTTAAAGCTCCTGTAGATTATTATAAATATATGATCGAAAATCATGAGGATCGAGATTCAGATCACCTATACAGAAATGATGGAGATCATTTTGTAGATGTTACAAACGAATCAGGAATTAGTAATTTTGGATTGAGTTTAGGTGTTGTGGCTTCAGACTTCAATAATGATGGCTATCCAGATGTATATATCTCGAATGATTTTAATGCTCCAGATTTTATGTATCTCAATAATGGAGACGGAACTTTTACAAATGACATCCTTAATTCACTTCAGCAAACCTCATTTTTCGGAATGGGTGTAGATGCTTCCGATTTTAATAACGACGGTTGGGTAGATCTATTTCAGCTCGACATGAACGCTGCAGATAATTTTAGATCTAAAGCAAATATGTCATCCATGAATCCCGAAGTTTTTTATCAATCTGTTGCACTTGGTCTTCATCATCAATACATGCAAAATTCTTTGCAATTGAACCAAGGAAATCTAAATAATTCATCTCCTGCTTTTAGTAATGTTGCTCGATGGAGTGGTGTTTCCTCTACAGACTGGAGTTGGGGAGGTTTATTTGCTGATTTTGATAATGATGGATGGAAAGATTTATATGTTTCCAATGGGATCAGACGGGATGTGAACAACAAAGATTTTTACAATGAACACCGAGCGTTTTTTGATAAAATGGAAAACGATCCTAACTATAAAAATAAAGAAGAGGAAGTGAAATTATTGTCGTATTTAGAAAAAATGCCCTCTGAAAAACTTTCAAATTATTTATTCCAAAACCAGCAAGAAAACGGCTTTGAAAACAGAAATTTAGAATGGGGACTAGATGAAAAAACATTCTCAAACGGAGTTGTTTACAGTGACTTAGACAATGATGGAGATCTTGATTTGGTGGTAAATAACCTTGAAGATTTTGCTAGTATTTACAGAAATAATAATACGAATTCAAATTTTATCGGATTTAAGCTAGAGGGAGAAGACAATCAGCTCCCTGTGGGTGCTCGAATACACTTAAAAGCCTCAGGAAAATACCAAATGCAAGAACTCAATCTTAGCAGAGGATATCTTTCATCAGTCTCGCCAAGAGTTCACTTTGGACTTGGAACCACCACAGAACTTGAAGAAGTTATAATTGAATGGCCAGATGGAAGAAAAAGTGAGCTCAAGGAGTATCAAATTAACACTTACAACAACGTTGTTTACAATGAAGGTACATCTACTGTTCCAACTAAAAAAGAAATACAGCCTAAAGCAAAACAATTTGAAACTGTCGTTCAAAAAGATGCCTTTATTCATAAAGAAAATCCATATGATGACTTTAAAGATGAAGTGTTACTACCACACAAAAACTCTACTTTAGGACCCGCTTTAGCTGTAGGAGACCTAAACAATGACGGTAAAGAGGATTATGTTATAGGGGGTGCCATTGCACAAGCTACATCACTTTATATCCAACAAGCCAATGGAATGTTTGAAAAAGTAGACGTTCCCATTTTTGAAAAAGATAAGTTTTATGAAGATTTAGGGATTCAAATTTTTGATGCCGATAATGATGGAGATCAAGATATTTATCTAGCTAGTGGTGGTAATGAGTTTAAAAGTGATTCTCAAGGTTATGAAGATCGATTTTATGAAAACAAAGGAAACCTTGTCTTTGAAAGAAATATATCAGCAATACCTGATACAAGAATCAGTGGACTTGAGGTCTCTGTGAGTGATTTTGATCATGATGGTGATTTAGATCTCTTTGTAGGAGGCAGACTAAGTCCAAAAAAATATCCATATCCTTCAAATTCAAGGATTTTAGAAAATCAAAGTACTTCAGGAAACATTCAATTTGTAGATGTTACTCAAGAAAAAAATCCAATGCTCACCAATATTGGATTGGTAACTACTTCAAAATGGGTAGATATAGATGGCGACTCATGGGAGGATTTAGTTGTTGCTGGAGAATGGATGTCTATTCGCTTTTTTAAAAACAATGAGGGTAAATCATTCAAAGAAGTTACCGAGGAAATTTATCTCCCAGACCATCGCGGATGGTGGTATGATATTGAAAAAGGAGATTTTGATAATGATGGGGATATGGATCTTATTGTTGGAAATCTCGGCTTAAACTACAAATACCAAGCCTCAGTTGAAAAACCGTTTCGAGTTTATCTAAACGATTTCGACAAAAACGCAACTTATGATATTGTGCTGAGTTACAAATCAGACAATACAGAGTATCCTGTCAGAGGGCGTCAATGCTCTTCTGAACAAATGCCTGCAATAAAAGAAAAATTCAAAAATTACAATAGTTTCGCAAATGCTTCGCTTGAAGAAATATATTCAGATAAAATGCTAGAAGAATCTTTGAAATATGAAATTACTTCTTTCTCCAGTGTTTATTTACAAAATAATGATGGAAAGTTTACTGCTAAACCCTTACCCTATCAAGCTCAATTTTCAAATATAAATGCCATGGTAGTGAAAGATGTGGATTTAGACGGAAATCTTGATGTTGTTCTCGGTGGAAATCTATATAATGCAGAAGTAGAAACCCCAAGAAACGACGCCAGCTACGGACTTTGGCTTAAAGGAGACGGATCAAATGGCTTTAGCGCTCAAGAGCCAAGAAAAACAGGTTTGGTAATCCGTGGAGATGTACGAAATATTAAACCAATAAAAGTGGGTGATCATACCCACTTGTTAGTCGCTAAAAACAACCAATCACTACAACAAATCAGAATCAATTAATGCGTTTTTTGTTAACCGTTTTTTCCGTTATACTGGTAACGGGTTGCATGAATCAAAAGTCTCGTCAATTTAACGAGTACTTAATCGGAGAGTGGAGAATTGAGAATCCCATACTACAATCTTTTATTCGATTTGAAGAAAATGGGAAAACAACATATTATCTAAATCAATTTAGTTACCGATTAGATAGTCTTGCTGAAACAGGAAAGTGGAGCTTAAATGAAATACGCAAAGGAACTCAAACCGATACTTTTGTTGTAACCATTGACAAACAACCCCAAAAAACCATTTTTCAATTTGTACCCCTGAATAATGATAGAATGAAAGTAATTGACCCAAAAGGACAGACATTTTTTACCCGTATACTAGACCCTAATCTCACAACTGATTAAATACATTGCCGAAAGTGTCAAAGGTAAAATAGTATGTGAATTGTTGCATCTCACCAGTATTGTCGGGTTTGGAAAACTTTACAATCGCAACTTGATTTTTTTCATCTGGAAGCAAGGTTACTTGAAGCGGATCAAATCCTTCAAAATCCCTGCTTTTTAATACTGATTTTAAAAGAATTTGCATCAATGCCCGATTTACACGTTGCTGCACAATTTGGACTTCTAAATTATTCTCAACTGGGATATCGTATTGATCACCATTTGCCTTTTGCCAAGAAAAAATAAAGTTTTGGGGAGCCATTGTAACTTCTTGAGAATACAAAAGAGAAGTGTTAATCAGGAATCCCAAGACGAATAGAGCACAAAAGTTAATGGAATTATTCATCATCAAATAAATTTGACTAAATTTAATGAAAATATACAATTAAACATTGTGTATAAATGAGAAAGGATATATGATGACAAGGAAACAACCATTTTATTTATTAGCGCTTTTTTTTCTTTTAATCGGTTGTTCCATTGAAGAAGACGAAAAAGAATCTACCAGTTACAGGTTAAAAACAGAGGTTTGGCCTAGCGACCAAAATGGTAAAATTATCCCTAATCAGGGAGATTATAATCCATTTACAATTAAGACCATCTATGCACGGCCTGAGCCAGGATGGGTATTTGATCGGTGGGAAGGAGCCATTAATGGATCTGACAATCCTACTGCGATTTCTTTTTATGACAATCTTGCTATCCGGGCTGTATTTACAAAAGACACATTTAACGTAAGGACTATCGCAGGAGGTCAAGGAAAAGGAAGTCAGTTAAATCAACTTTACTACCCTACTGGAATTGCTTTAGACCCCTCAGGAGATTTATTTGTAAGCGATATGTACAATCACAGAATTCAAAGATGGAAACCCGGAGCTACCGTTGGAATTACAGCGGCAGGTGGAAATGGTTTTGGCTATGGCGCTTCTCAGCTGGAAGAACCTGGAAAAATTGATATCGATAGTCAGGGTAATCTCTTTATTGCAGATACAGGAAATAACAGAATTCAAAAATGGGAATACGGAGGACTTACAGGATTTACCGTGGCTGGAGGAAATGGTATGGGGAACGAACTCAATCAATTAAATAAACCCTTTGGAATTGCAGTAGACAATGATGGGGCCATTTATATCTCTGAATTAGGAAATCACAGAGTAACCAAGTGGAGTGCAGGAGCATCAAAAGGTGAGCTAGTTGCAGGAGGCAATGGCGAGGGAAGCAATCCCAACCAACTTTCAATTCCTATGGGAATCGCCGTAAATAATAAAGGAGATGTGTTTGTCGCTGATACTTATAACCACCGTATTCAACTTTGGGAACAAGGAGCTACCAAGGGAAGAACACTAATTTCCGGAAAAGATTTTAATCCTGATTCCCAAATCAATTACTTCAGCGGGATTAGTTTAGTCAACGACTCTTTCCTTTATATAACAGATTATCAGCAAAAAAGAATAATAAGATATGATCTTGAAACTGATACTTTCAAAATTATTTCTACAAATGAGACTATAGAAAATGAGGAAGACAAACTCTCTCAACCCTATCAGACAGCTGTCAACATTATGGGAGATCTTATCATCGCTGATGCTAAAAATAATCGCATTCAAAAACGAAAAATTGAAAATGAATGAATGTAAAATATCATAAGAAATTTGGTTGTAAATTCTATACATCAATTTCCAATTTTTTATTTGTCATCCTCATGTTAAGTGTCTTTTTTTCTTGCTCCAGTGATCCCAAATTGAACCAAAACAATTTGCACCTTGAGTCAAGCGCATACCTTATTCAACACGCCAAAAATCCTATATTTTGGCAACGCTGGAATGACAATTTGTACAGTAGGTTAAACAATAAAGAGAAACTTCTTGTTGTCAGTATTGGCTATTCTAGTTGTCATTGGTGTCATGTTATGGAAAAAGAAACCTTTGAAGACAGTGAGGTTGCCGATTACATGAATGAAAATTTTATTAGTATCAAAGTGGATCGGGAAGAAAACCCTGAGATTGATAATATATACATGACTGCTACTCAAATGATGACTGGTAGTGGTGGATGGCCCTTAAATGTAGTTTGCTTGCCAAATGGGAGACCTGTTTACGGTGGTACTTATCACACCAAAGAACAGTGGCTTGAGGTTCTAGGTAAAATTCAAAAGCTTTACACCAACGATAAAAAACAACTCTATGAGTTTGCTGAAAAAGTAGAGAAAGGAATACAAGAAGTTAACCGATTTGAATACACTAAAGAAATTGAAGCTTTTGAAACTGAAATGCTTCAAAGTGAAATAGCTTTATGGTCAAGTCGTTGGGATACAATAAATGGTGGTGAGCAACAAAATCAAAAGTTTATAACCCCAGTAAAATTTAACTATATCCAACAATATCAGCATCTAAACAAAGATGAGAAAATAGGCAATTATCTAGAGGCTACTCTCCAAAATATTGCTCTTAGTGGTATTGTAGATCATTTAGAAGGGGGATTTTATCGTTATACTGTAGATCCAGAGTGGAAAATTCCACACTTTGAAAAAATGCTTTACGACAATGCACAACTTTTAACAGTTTACTCAAATGCCTATAAAGAATTTAAGAGGCCTCTATTTAAGTCAACTGTCTACAAAACATTTGAGTTTTTACAAAAACGAATGGAGAGTAATGAAGGAGCATTTTTTTCAGCTATTGATGCCGACAACGAAGAAGGTGAAGGTCAATTTTATGTTTTTAATGCAGAGGAGATAAAAAAAGTGGCTGGGAATGATCTTGAATTACTTCTTAAGTATTACCAAATTGATTTAGAGGAACCATTTGAAGACACTCATTATCATCTTAGAAAAATAAATGATCTAGCAGGTTTAATCAATCCTTTTAATATCACTGAACCTGAATTCATAGATAAAAGGTCCGCTTGGGAAACTCAATTTGAATCACTCAAAATTAATAGAGAGTTTCCATTAATTGACACCAAAATAATCACTTCCTGGAATGCTCAGATGATCTCGGGATTGATAACTGCTTTTGAAGCATTCCAAGATGACACTTTTCTAGATCAAGCAAAAGAAACTTTTAATTTTGTTCAGAAAAAACTAATTGTTAAGGGCAATTTAATGCATACTTATCAGGCTGACCAAGCAAAGATAGAGGCAAATCTTGAGGATTATGCCTTTACAGTCAGAGCAGCATTAGAGTTATATAAAAGTACTGGAGATACTAGCTATTTAGAAAAAGCGAATCAACTCAATAAAATTGTAATTAAAAACTTTGAGACAAGTGAAAATCCTTTTTTTACCTTTACTGAACACCCAGTATTATTTTCTCAAATCATTTCAGTAGACGACAATGTGATTCCCTCTGCAAATGCAATAATGGCTGAAAATCTTTGGGAATTAGGTCAACTGTTTGAGAATGAAGACTACACTATAAAAGCAAAAAAGATGCTTGATGCTGTAGTTCCTTTTTTTGATGAGGGAAGGGGTAAAGATTATAGTCAGTGGGCTCAATTATTAGCAAAAGAAGTCTTTTCTTATAAAGAAGTAGTTATCGTTGGTCCCGAAGCTCAGAAAATAAACAAACAAATCCAGCAAAATTATTTCCCCAATGTACTTTTTCAGATAAGTGAAAAAGAAAGTGACTTACCTCTTTTAGCAGACCGTTATTTCGAGGATGAAACACTCATTTATGTATGTGAAAATAAAGTATGTTTACGTCCCTCAAAAACAATAGCTGAAGCTTTAAAACAAATAGAGAATTAATAGATAGCTGTTTCACTTTTTTCCTAGATCTCCTAAAAAAAAATCTTTAGTTAGAGTCAAAGGAATTAAACCAATAGATAAAAAACTACTAAAATTTTAAAATTAAATTGGTCATTTAAAAACTCTAATTTTTATGTATTCTGAAAAAATTCTCGCTGAAAATTTTAGCTAAAACGTTTTCTGACAAACCAAGTCCTTTAGTTTTTTGATTTCTGACAACTATCGAATCACTCATAACTAAGTAGTTGAACAAAAGTTGATACTCTTTGTCTAAATTATTTAACTCAGTTTCAAGGTTCTCTTTACTAAGAAGAGTGTCCGGTTTTGAATTACCAAAATCTGTTCCAAACAAAATCCTATTCTGATAACGCTCAAAAAATGCATTTACTGTTTTTGAATCTTGCATAGCCAAATCACCAAAACGAGCACCAAGTTCTACGCTTAAATTGGGATAGTTGTCCAAACGAAGTGCTACCTCAGAAATATTGTTTGCCATGCTTGCAAGATGAGCAGCAATAATCTTTAAGTTAGGGTTCTTTTGAACCCACTGATCTCGAGCTTGAATAATCTCTTCGTAAGACGGTATATTGGGAAAATTATAAGCGTGATATTCTGGATTATTTTTATAATAATTAAAATGCGGATTGTTAGGGTCTTTTAATGGTCGCCATGCTTGCTCTGGATCGCCAATATGGGCTATTACAGGAATATTCTTTTCAACTAAAAAATCCCAGATAGGATTTAATCTTTCATCGTTGATCATGATATAGTTCCCGAAAGAATCTTGAGTAACCATCCCAAAATTTTTCCACACCTTAACCATAGTTGCACCTCTAGAGAGGTCTTTTTGAAGTTGTTCGATGGTCTTATTAATGAAATTTGGGTTTTCAATACCCGCAGCAGTAAATGTAGTACACAAGAAAAAGTACTGAGGGAATTCCTTATAATGATCTAGATAATTATCGAAATTTCTTATAAGGCTATCTTCATTTTCAAATGCCACATCAACTAATACTGTTTTCATATTCCATTTATTTAAAAATTCTGGTAGGTATTCCCTAGAATATTTATAATGAGAATGAATATCGATTTTAGGCAATTGCTCAAAAGTTTTGTAGGAAATACTATCTGACTGATTACACTTCCAAAAAACAAAAAGAACTACGATCCCTACTAGTCTTACTATCAAATTATAAGAAAATTTTGACCTCATGACTTAAAAATTTTTTATTGCGATTTGCTATCAAGATTATACAAACTAAAATCAACTTTACTTGCTGGTAGACATTAAAGATAGTGATCAAAAGTAAAAGCTCAACCTTAATAAGGAAAATTTGGTTAAATTTACTTATGTTTCCATTATTTCGTAAAAATCAAGTTTTCTCTCTTCTCGGAGGCTTATTATTATCGGCTTGTAATTCTTTCAGTTCTGAATTTGTTGATGTTGAACCTCTAGGGGTTCACCCCAATGGAAATGTCTTTATCGGAGTGGAAAGTTGTAAAGAATGTCATTTAGATATTGTTAATTCTCACTTAAGCACTTCGCATTGGTTAACGTCATCCAAGGTAAGAAGTGATAATTTGGTTCCATTCTTAAATGCAAATACTAATTCTTTTTTTCTTGAAGATAAAACTGAAGTACGTTTTACGTCCATCAATGACAGTATCTATCAGCAAGCATACAACCCTCCTTATCAATCACCCTTTTTTAGCAAATCGTTAGACGTAGTGATTGGATCTGGCACTAAGGTTGGATATTCTTTTTTGAGTTGGGAAAAAAGTTCGTTGTTCCAATTGCAAGGTTCATTTTACAAACCCAACTTGAATTGGATTAACAGTCCCGGATATCCCCCAAGATTTCAAGCATTTAGACCTATTTACCCAAGATGTTTAGAATGTCACACCACCTATAGTCAATCTGAAAATTGGGAAAGTCCAATTATCACCAACAGATACAATAAAAACAATATCGTGTTCGGAATTGATTGTCAAAGATGTCACGGGCCTGTTCTTGAACATGTAAAATATCATCGTGAAAATCAAAATGATAAAAAAGCCAAGAAAATAATCAAGTTTGCTGATTTAACACAGCAACAGAGATTAGATGTATGCGCTTTGTGTCATTCTGGGTCAAGAAGAAACATTAATCAACCCGCTTTTTCTTTTGAAGTTGGTGATTTGTTGGATAATTATTTATCCCCTCAAGTTACAGGAGAACCAGATGTACACTCAAACCAAGTTGGACTGTTATTAATAAGTAACTGTTTTATTGAATCTGAAAAAATGGATTGTATGACTTGCCATGACCCCCATTCAGACGAAACAAATAATCTTTTGAAATTCAACAATCGCTGTATAGAATGTCATCAAAATAAAGAGCACATTAGTTTCAAAACTGACCAAAATTCGGATTGTGTTGGCTGTCACATGCCCTATAGAGAAAGTAATATCATGAAAATTCAAATTAATCCTGACAGTATTAAATCCGTAATGATTCGCACCCACAAGATTGATGTTTATTGACGGAATTAAGAGGTATGCATCTAAAGTTTAATTGATGACTCCTGAAAGTCAGAAACAAAATATAATTCTTCTAATATTTTCTTTGAAATATCTAAATATTTTTGTCTGTTTTCATAATTATCCCCGACACTTTCTACGTAAAATGTAAAAGTTACTACCACAAAAAGAGCTAAAGCGTTCAATAATAATTTTTTAGTATTATCAGAGAAGGTTTTAGAACTAAATTTTTTGCCTAATGTGAATAGTTTTAAATACTTCTTTTTAGGGTCTTTAATTACAGTCATAGCTTATGGTTATCATATAAAAATACAGGTTTT
>Ga0228609_1000149_pt1 | contig 36042 bp, 40 predicted proteins | sample 10DmetaG_FD_190068 | JGI IMG/M metagenome (GOLD analysis project Ga0228609, IMG submission 190068) | Seawater microbial communities from Monterey Bay, California, United States - 10D | ecosystem: Environmental > Aquatic > Marine > Coastal | place: USA: California | collected 2016-11-10 | reverse complement strand
AATATATTTGCCTTGTTGCCGCCAGAAGACCCTTGTATTGTCATTCTGTTAAGACTGCTGCGGTCTACGTTTTTGAAAGTAGGCGTTTTCGCGGTATTTTTATTAGTCGCTATGGTTGGCTGAGCGCCGCCAGGGGACCACGTAGCGGGATTGTCTTCGCTGCTACCTACCTCATTTGCAGGCACAACTTCCGCGTTTTGCAAAGGATCACCAGGTCCTTCTCCTAGCATTTCTAGCCTTAATTGCTCTTCGCTAATATCCCCACTAATAACCTCCTTTTTTGTTTTAGAGTCTATACCAAGATACGCATATGTGCCATCTCCTTTAGATTGTATTGTGTAATCAACTTTTCCTCGGCCGCCTTTTCTAGTCGGCTTAGGGTCATTAGACCCACTAAATCCTTCTATGGTGATCCTATCACCAGCCGGCATGTTAGTTATTTGATCAAAATAAGATTGTCTTTGATCCAAGGGTATACCAGTATTGGACCCCATTACATATCCATCTTTTGTTTTTTTGTTAGGGTCTGAACCTGGACCTGAGTCTGAGTCTGAGCCTGAGTCTGAGCTGCTGGGCGTGAAAAATGAATTATTTATTTCTGTTCCTGCGTTACCTATAGTTTCTATTATAAATGACTTTAGCTGTCCTATGTTCTCTGGATTTGTTAAATCTTCTGGTATTTCTAAATCATCAAGACCAGGCAATAAGTCGTCACTTAGCATTGATAATATATCACTTCTGCTTGCCTCGTTTATAGTAGTAGCTATTTTATTTTTAAATAAACCCATTTGAGCATCTGAAAGGCCTTTTTTAGAATCTGCTATTTTTCCTATGTCGGAAAGCAGTGAATTAGCAGTATCGTAAGATTTTAAAGAATAATCAGCTAATTGAGTATAAGGTTTAAATTCTCCTAAACCATCTTCAAACATTAAATTACCGTAGTCGTCTATTTCCATGTTAGACTTACCGGAATAAATATTAACTAGGGGCATAGTAGACCCATCCGCATAATTCGCTTTTGAAATTCTGCCCTCATTAAAATCGTCCAAAAATTGCTTTTGGTTTTTTTCAATAGCCTTTTGCTGGGTTGCTAAATTTTCCAAATTATTTCTAACACCATTCATTTCTCTTACATTGTCTAAATATGCAGGATCTGTAGGCTTAAGACCTTTATTAGTTGCTCTAAAAGCAGCGTTAGAATAAATATCTGCTTGACGCTGTACATACTCTCTTTGCTTTCTTTGTTGCTCAGGCGTTAGACCTGCTTTAACAGCTCCACTTTCCGCAACAGCCAAAAACTCGCCCACTTTATCGCGATCGGTTTGTACTAGTTTATTTATATAGTCTTTATTCATTTTAAAAATATTGTATTATCCCATAATGCCCGAAGTAGCAAACCCACCGGCTAAGTTGCCAACGCCTCCTAGTATTCCTTGAGTTGCGGCGTTTCTTGCTTCATTAGCGGCTTGAACTCTTTGCCCTGACATACCCATTAAAGTAGAAACTTTATTAAGCTCTGCTTCTCTTGATTTTAATTCGCCAGCGGCCTCCATTCTTTGTAGATTAGATTCTTGCTGCATTTGAGCCATTTGGTTTTGTCTTTCTTGTTGACCAATACTTACGCTAGCTCTTTCTGCGTTCATCGAAGATTGGTTTGCCATAGCCTGTGCTAAGGCAGCAATACCTGATCCACCTGCGGCACCTTGCATTCCAGACATAGTGTTAGCCAATGATTGTTGTTGTGCTCTATTAGCAAATTCAGCTTGTTGCTGATTCACTGTTAAGTCTTCGTAAACGTTTTCGAGTCCTGCATATACATTAGATGTGTCTAAATTTTCAAACTGCGCTTTTCTTCTTTGAAATTCTTGCTGAGCTCTTCTTTGCTCTCTTTTCCTTTTGCCACTGCCTATAATCCCTCCGGCTATTCCCATTAAGCCTTGGACTCCAGACATAACTGCTCCCATTGGTATCATATCTTTATTATTTTATTATTATATTATTACACATTATTTACTGCTTTCAAATATTTCAGTACCCACAGAAAACAGCTCTGCATATTTTGTTGTATTATTTCTAAATTGAATTTCCGCGTAATAGCCCTTTAGTTGGCCCACGTGCCCAATGGGATCTTTCACATAAAACACAAAGTCTTGTGCCACAGGAGGTGCTACCCCAGCAGCCGCGTCTATAATTATTGTTGTTCCATTAATTGATGTTATAGGGCCCATCTGTATTTCTGTTCCTTCAGAAATATCGACGTACCAAGCTATATCTCCTGTTTGAATATTGACAGGAAGCGGATTTGAAAATGTTAGTGTTATATCTGGCATTATGGCGTATATGAAATTATGTTACTTAAATCTAAATCAAATGTTATACCTGCATCCCCTACATTTACAATTGCAATATCACATTTTAAATTAACAGTGGAGCTATTTACTAAAGTTACATTACTATTAAAAACTTCTATTTTGTTACCATTATCTCTATAAAAATTTATTTGTTGATTATCTAAAACAGTTATAGCTGGTGAAATTGTTAATGCTGTAGACGTATTAACACCAGAAACTGTAGATTCATACGGTGCCAATTCATCCAATAATGCAATCTTGTCACCCACAACTATCCCCGCTGTACTATCTAAAGTAAGTGAGGTTACATTTGTTTGGTTCCCATTAGCGGCAGTTATAATTTCATCTGTGTTTGTAAAATCCGAAGTTTCTATTTGTTTTATAACGGTGAACGTGCCTGTGCCGGTATAAGGTGAAAGATTATAATCTAATTTTATTAACCATATGCCAGAAGACTGCGTTAAATTTGTAAAAGGATTTTGAGTCAAAGCCGCTATTTCTGTGCGCGGATCGGTCGACGGCCAACCAGAAACAGGGGTAGGAACATTATTTACTTTACCTACTATAATTTGAACTTCATTTAATTGACTAACGGTAAAAGGGTTAGGCAATGGTATATTAGCAACATTTGACCCTGTTAGCTCTATAGTATACAGTCTATTGGGTTGCCCTTTTGTTAACGCCGGGAATGATACATCTTGCTCAAATCTTCCGTTTGCATCAAGAGGCTGATTGTTTATAATTGTTGTTGTTGTTGTACCGTCATTTAATGTAGCGCTGAAAGTTGTTGAGGGAGTTCCTAAAACCACTAAAGATCTAATTTCAGCATCATTGCCCAATACGGAAGTATTAAAGGTATATCCTGTTATTTTTGGCAAAGGATTATAAATTAAATTTGTTTTAGGTACTACTATATCAATATGATCTCCTGAAATATCAGCGGAGGGATATATGTAATTAACATCGTAAGTTATATTTGTTAATCTATTTTGCGAATCAAAAATTGGAGTTTGGATTATATTATAGTTGGATTGATTTCCTTGCGTTACATTTATTGAAGGTAGCCCATTATTAGCCCACGCAAAACCTGTTGCGGCGTTATATGTTCTTGTAAAAAGCAATTCATTATTCCCTACATTACCACTGTTAGAATAAGTAGTATCTGTCTCGCTACTATCTCCTGTAACATCAGCCCCTACAACTGCTGTAACTGTTCCCCCTATTGTTATTTCGTTAACAACACCTTGGCCCACAATACACAAAGGTATTGTAACGTTAGCGGATGGCATAGTTACAGTAGGTAAAAAAGTAGTTGTACATATAACATTAGTTCCGCTTTGCGTAAACGTTACACTTTGTACATATGCATTAGAAAACGAAGGGTCTAAACTAAAGTCAGATGCTGTAACAGTATGCCCAGACAATGGGGATATTGTTATTATAGCGCTTGTAACTTGATCGTTTATTACAGTACCCTCTTGTATATTAAACACAGCGTTTGAAAAACTATAGTTATTTATTTCCGGCATATTATTATATTAAGGTGCTACTGGAGTTATTGCGTTATATCTCATCCAGGAGGTTATTATTCCATTTGTTATTTTTATTAATCGGTATTCATTTGGTATTGGAGTAGGGTCATTTGGATCTAGGGCAAGGTTAGGATCAACAGTAGAAGATCCTACCCACAAATACATTGCATCAAAAGGCACAAATTCACATGGGTTACTTACGTGCTGCCCGTAGTTCCATATTTTAGTACCAACGTCAACCCCGTCAGATAAATTATATCTCCATTCTACATTAACATTGCCTACAGGGCCTCCATTTGGATAATCAGTAAAGTTCTCTTCAATAACATATCTAGTGTTACCAAAGTTAGTATATCCTGACCAGTTTACGCCACTATATATATCACTAGAATCAGGAGATCTAAACCAATAAAAATTAATTTCAGTATCAGGCATACAGTCGTCTTCACAGGCCGCTAATGTATTATATTGTGTCCACGATGCTATTTGGCCGCTACTATCTAATATCATTACGTAATAAGTAGAAGGTGCAACTGTTGCATTATTAGCGTCTAGCCCAGCGTGATTCACTGTTAAATCAGACATTTGTTGCCCAGCACCAACGAATAAATATGCGCCAGGCGTGGTGATAGGTTCGTTAGTTAAGCTATTATACATTTGCGTGCCAACTTGCAGCCCCTGACTAGATAAATAAGAAAATGCAGTTGCATTATTTGAAACCAAAGTATAATTTTGAAAAAGAGGATCGTAGAACTCTTCGATTAAACACTTAATATCTTGAGCAATAGTTTCATTTTCAATGTTTAACTCTATAGTCGGTTTAACACAATTCCATATATTTACAAAAGATTGTATTACATCAGGCACAGCTCCTCCGCTTCCGCTACAGCCTTCATCAATTGTAACAGTTAATATGTAATCCTGTGGGTCGCTATCTATGATATCAGGGTTACCAATTCCATCAGGTGTGTCGTCGCAGTCATTAAATATCTCCAACCCTTTTATGTAATTAAAATATTTACCCTCTTTCTTTTCAAATTCTTTAACTTCTCCTCCTTCGAGGTCAGTTTTAACAAAGTTTACATACCAACCTGGTTGCTTTTGTTGTATTGAAGTAGGTATTGCAGGTATAGCGTTTATTTCAGCTATTGAATACCATTCGGAATCATGCAGATACTCAAATCTTCTTGATCTTGTTCCTGTGTAATTTACAGTGCTAAACCCTTTTACAGATTGAGGCCCATCGTTCATTAGAACATTGAAGGAGCTGTCATATTGTTGCCTATAAAAGTTGTTATATAGTATGTTTAGCCCGTGCTCATATATTCGGCCATCTTTAAAAGTGTAATAGATATTGTTTAAACTTATACCACTTTCCGGTATAAATGACTTTCTCGAAGTCCAGCCGTCAACCATTTCTTTAAAAGAAACTGTAGTTTCGTTGCATTTAGTAAAAGCATTTATGTCACATTCCGGTGTTAATTGATATTGTTGACTAGGGCTAAGAATATTATTCCAATCCTGAGACAACCGGTCGAAAGTTATGTTATATAAGTCTTTTTCTTTATCAAAGCTGCCTATAAGCTTATTTGATACTTTTAAATTATCAGCGAAAAAGTCAGACATACCCTTTCCAGCTATATCCGTTACTCCGTCCATTGATAATCGTAAAACAGCTCCACGGTTTTTGTCTGTGAAATATATTCTATAATTATCCGCCGCAAAGCTTTCAGGGTTTTTGCTTATTCCAAACTCACCAAAAGTAGCAGGAACCATAGCTTGGCCTAAAACAGCATTATTACCGGTTAAATTAACATTGCCATCTGCATTAAATAAAGCATCTTTATTCGCTAATATTTTTACTATTTTGTCCTCACATAAAGCTAATAAATCTGTTTGTCTGGTATGTAGTTTTTGAATTGTACCATATGTTGGATTTAAATCTTTTGTTATAGGTTCTGCTTGTATAAATTGGTTGAGCCTATTTATACCGCTTGTAGAGTTAAATATTTGAGAAAATATTAAACCATTCCCCCTTCTTTCTTGAGCGTATGGCTCGTCAAGTGGAGCAGAAACCTTAGGGCCCTTATCTATTGTAAAAGCATTATAATCGTCTCTTATTCTATTAGATTCCACGCCCTGCCCATAAGAATAACAATTATAATAGCTATTTAGCTCATGTGTGCTGTTATAATTCGCTATAGGTATTGCATCAGAAGCTTCGTAATATAAATCTAAATCAATAGCCTCTTTTGGTTCAGTTTCAAAAATAGCTGGATTGTTTGATGTTAAAAGCTTATTATCGTCTTCTATTATTTCCTCTACAACTTGAATACCTGTAGGTAAAAAAGTTTCATTGTAGTTTTGATCCATTGTATAATATGAGGTTTTACGCATATTAGTATGGACTTGTCTGGGGTCACCAACAATATCTGTATAACCCCTGTAGCTTTTCTTTCTTTCGTATGCAATAATTTTGTAAACATTATCACTTACCTCTCCGGTGCTAGAGATAAATCTTAATAAAACTCCGGTACCCCTAATATGATTATACTCAAAAGGACCAATCGTTGCTGAGTGTATATAATGATCGATGTCAAAATCATGTAAAGATACATTAGTACCACCACCATAAGGCCAGCCTGCGAAATTTAATGTAAACTTATTGGACCCATTTGAAGGTCTTTTAGGCAAAAAAGGCGTTGTATGCCCATAGCCTCTACTATCTAGCCAGCCCATTTTTATACCACCGTTACCTGGGCTAATACCTGTAATTGAATTTACAACATTATGCTCAGCTCTAATCGCATATCGTGGTTGCAATGCCTCAAAAGACGCAACAATATTTGTATCAAAAGCAAAGTCTCTATTTATTTTAGCAAAAAATCTACCCTCAAATTCTTGTTTATTTTCTACAACATTTTCTAGTATAGAAATGTCGATATTATCTCCAGGATTGTATGAAGACAACCAAGCTGCATCAAACCCTAAAGGCCTTTCTAGTGTAATGGTATATTGGTCACCTACTCCTGTTGGTCCTCCTGATTTTATATCGTATTTATCAGTGACATTAGCCCCTGCTACTATTTGTAATTTTCTAGTAGATTTAAATCCTTCTTTAAATAAAGTATTTGTTGTTCCGCAATTAAATATTAGTGTAATAAAATCTTGCTCAAATCCGCTTGTAATTTCAACTGTTGCTCTAGCTATGGTTGACTCAAAAGTTTTTATAAAATCTGGCGCCTCGTTTTCTATAGCTAATACCTTATATCTATTTAAATTATCTACCGCAACGTTGTTATCATGCTGCTTTTTAAGAATTAGATAGGTCTCCTCATCAAGTTTATTTCTTTCTGACGAAGGAAATGATAGCCATACATTGCCATCTTCTGCGAAATAAAACCTATCTAAGGCTAAATTATAATACTGATTAGAGGTTTCTTTTATAAAAAATTTAAAATGAGTTGCCCAGCTTGGAGAGGGTCCAGACGGGGTTATTTGAAGAACGTTTGTGCTAACAGAATTTAATATAGGTATATTTATAGAAGCTGTTTTTGTTGTTTGCACCGGGGTTTCTCTCCCATATTTGTCTTTAAATACTATTCCCGCTTGATAAGTTCTTATTGATTTTAAACTTGAGAAAGGTTGTCTTTCAAAAGGATTTGGAACGGTTTCTTGATTGATCGTTAAATTTGCGGGGTGAACTTTCGGCAAATAACTTACTGTTAAATCAATAGGATATTCTATATTATAATTTTGTAAATAATTACCATATATTATTCTATTTCCAACAATCTCTTGTGATTTAGCTTTACGTGGAACATTATCCCAAGGTCTTAATATTTGATTAGACTGTACAACCGCTCCAATTATCTCGGACTTTATTTCAAAAGATGTAGGCACACTTCCAGCGCCAGCGTTATAGGGTAAAAAATCTTTTTTCTTAATAGAATCAACAGAATAAACCGTTGTATTATGAGATTCCTTATATAATATTTCTATCTCATCTACTTCCTCTGTTCCTAATTCTAAAGAATTTATAATAAGTTTTCTAATATTGTTAGTCATCCCGACATTATACCCGTCTGAAGACAAGTATTTAAAATCATTGCCAACAAAAGCTACTTCTGAAAATGGAGAAAAACAAGAATATTCATTATCAATATATTTCCAACGATATGCAAATCTTGGGAAAATATATTCAAACATAGGCTCCTTTTCTTCAAGCAATACCTCCCATTGTATTAATATTACATCGCCATTTTCATCTGTAGGTTTATATAAATCAGATGAAATACCTAATATTTTAGCCGTTACTATACTATTATTTAAAGAATCAATTTGTACTCTAAGTTGATATTCAAATGTTTCATTAAATTGTGAGGTAAATTTACCGTTTAATAATAATATATCGTCATTTTGCCAAACAGGTCCTCCGTTGTTTGCAAATTGGTCGTATATAGGCGCAACATCAAAAGTAATTAAACCGTTCCAATTGGGTATATTACTATTTGCATAATATGTAGGGCTTTCTTCTATATTAGCTAAATATGCTCCGTATGTGTCTAAAGGAAGGGTTACAGCAGGTTCTAAGGTATTAGGTATAAATGTAAAATTTCCAGTACCTGTGCCTGCTGGGCTTTCGGCTGTAGTGTATACTGGAGTAATACCTGTGCCGTTAATATTATTACCGAAGGGAGATGCAGAAACATCTAATAATGGCGCTTTTAAAGGGGATTTTTTAATTACAGTAATATCGTCTTCTGTAAAGTTTGGTTCCGCGCTTCCGCCAAAGCCACAATTAACCTCTGTATAATTATCTTGTCCTGGGTTCCATTCAGGAATTTTCGTATGTGTATTAAAATTACAAGATCCAGCTTTAAACTTGTTAATATTAATTCTTTTTGGTTCTGTCTGATCGTCTGTCCAAAATAAAAACTTATCAATTATGTTAACTCCTGTAATTAAATAATCTGTAGAAAAATTTAATATGTTATTTGTGTCGACTAATATGGGATGTATATACCCTGTTGTGGTGTCTAATTCAGCGATAGCGCTAACATTGTCAGACGCAATAAACCAATATATTTTTTCGTTTATATCGTTTTTTATAGACGCGATACAAACAGGATTATCTAAATCTTCTATATAGTTAGCCTGCCATCCGTTTTCAGTGTCTGATATTTTGCCGCGCAATTCAACATTGCCTTTTACATTTTGTAAAGTACCTACGTTAGACCCCTCTGAGTTTGCTAAATCTAAGTTTAAAGCATCGCGATATTGGCCCTGAGGCACTAGTCGCTCGTCGAGATCTTTATTCATTTTCCCAGTCTGGAAAGAACGGATAAATTCTGGCATATATTAGTGTTTTATTTGTTTAGACTTACCTCGCATGGTTTGCGAAATTTCCTCTAATTTTATATTTGATAATCTTAATTTAGCATTTCGCTTAGCGGCTCTTGCTTCTTTTTTAAACCTCATTACAAGGTATTCTTGAGTATTTGCTCTAGTCGCTAAAATAGCATGCGCAATATGTTTATATATAGCCTCTTCAGCAAACTTATGCACAACCATATCATCTTCGCACCCTAAACCATCACTTATGTATTTTAAAGTTACAATACGATTTGTCATATCAGAACTGAAGTGTATTAGCCCTTTTATTTGGTCAATATAAAATACTCCATTTGATTGAGTATACTGCGGATCTAAACCATATCTCCCCCCAGCGAAATCAGAGCGAGTAAGTTCTCTTGCGTCTCTACTGTTAGAGTCTACCAATATGTCATCATTAGAGCTTTGGAATCTTTCCCAAGTTTCGGACTCCTGTGCATAAAGAATTTCCCCGTTATTGTCAAATGTGTATTCGTAGTTGCTATCCTGTATAATAGGTAAAGGGTTGCTGGTTTTAGAAGTTGGATAAATTATTCTTTCAACTCCGCTTTCGTCAAGCCAAGTTAGCTTTACATAGTTAACATAGTCTTGTGGTAAAATCATATACAAAGTAGGTGGAACTTCTATCTCCTGTGATTTAATAGATTGCAGGGTATCAAAATTTAACTCCTGAATACCGCGCTGTGCATGGAATGCAATGTCGGATCTTTTTACTTTAGATATTATTTTATCTTCTCCAACATAAGCTACAACAAAGTTATTTACTATGTCCTTCAGTGTTATATATTGGTAGTCCCCATAATTTTCGTCTAAGCTATTCCATACGCCGTCTGGCCCCTCGTAATATTGTTCGTTACTTATATTTATTAATGGCATATGTTATGATTTTTCTTGTTGGATAGTTTCTACTTCCTCCTGGTTGATGGCGTTGTACATGTTAAAGTCTTTAATCAATAGCCCTGACAACTCTAGTATTTTTATAACTAATTCTGTTTCTTCAGAAGGCTCAAGCTCAAAGTTTACTGAATTTGAGGCATCATACAAGGGTTCATCAAAAACAATTTGATATGCCCATTGTACAGTGGCCGGTGTTCTAATATAATTACAGCTAACGCTTGACGTAAGCTCTGCGTCGCCGTATACCTTAACGCCCTGCGTGTTTTGAGCGTATATAGGACGTCTATTAACGGGCCTTGTTAATGGAGATAAGTTTATGTATAATAATTCGTTTTGATTAATTCTTTCAGCCTCTACAAGCTCCGTTGTAGCTGTGAATCCATCTGTGATAGCATTTGTATATACAATACTTCCTAGCCTATAAAGATCAGCCGGAAGATCAAAGTGAAGAGTTGTTTGGTTATATGCTAATGACGCGGATGTTTTAAAAGGGCTTATTTTTTGATCAAGTATGGTTAGCATATCTGAATACTCGGTGTCATTACCGTGTAATCTTCCAAATTGATTTATATCATAAAAGTATTGCTCAAATAAATCTTGCTGTGCTTGATTAGCAAACAAGTTAAATTCCTGAGCGGTTACATACCCTCGCTGTTCTTTATTTAATATACCTAAAACTCTTTGATATACTGTGTTTACATTTATTGGCATATTGTTGTTTATTATTAGTTATAGTAATTAGGCCACTATTACAGCGGCCTAGCTACTATAATTAGTGACTTATAATTTTTTAATTATATGTTTGTAAACGTCCATACCTTCATCTGTTTTGAAGAATACTGCTAACGCGGAATATGGATGCTCGTCAAATGGCACTGTCATTAATTTTCGGCCGGTTTCGCCATAAGAAAATGTTCTTTGATCTTGTGATAAAGATATAATTCCTTGCTGTACCGCCTTTACACCTATATTTCTTAACTCTACATTTTCATCATTTGCAAGTTGTAAAAACAATATAGGGTTTCTTTTAGCAAAAACTAATCCATCTCTTTTTAATTCGCTAGAAGATAATAAATCTACTCTTTCACCGAACTCCACTCTTAATATTGCTTCTAATCCTTCGATGTCCATTTCTTTAGCAGCCAGCAAAGCTTGAATTTCGTAGTTAATGTATTCTACCTCATTCATTGCTTGCTCTCTTGGCTTGTCTTCAGAAAAATATTTGTTTCTTAAAGGGTGGTATAAAGATAATAATTTTTGTAAATTTTGTTGTTCTTTTGGAACATACAACCTTCCGTCTCTAAAAACTATTCTACCTAAAGTTGATTGCCCTTTTTGCTCGTCTACAAATACAGACTTTTGATTAGTGGCATATCTTAACTCTCTTTGATATCCGAGTTTTTCGTCAAAATACAGTAAAGGAAACTTAGCACTATGTTTAGAGGCTAAAGAATAAACTATAGGTTTTCCTAATCTGTCTACCAGATTATAAAGCCTATCTTTTATTTCCCACACTGGTTCTACTGGTTGTTGTATTTTTTCTTTTTTTGTAATTTTTGGTTGAGGTGCAACCTCGGGTTTTTCTACTGCTTCAGCTTTTTTCGCCATGATATAATAAAATTAAATAATTAATAAGAGTAATAATTACCCCCGTCGATATAACGAGGGTAATAATTACATTAATTTGCCTTCTTATTAGAAATTTTGTGTTTTCTTAAGAATAACAAAGTTATTAGCTCCTTGAACACATAATGCTCTTTCTGATAAGAAATTAACATTCATAGCGTCCTCTTCGCTCGTGTAGTTGCCACCAACAGAACCTGTAATCCAAGATTTCAATCTACGATCGTCAGCTTCAGAAGCTCTGTAGCGTACGTGTAAAAATGGTCGTTGAATATTTTGTCCTAAAATTTGGTCGTAAACCGTAGAGACACCTGCAGGTACAATAACTCCAAGAACGTCATTAACCATTCCTCTTGTAGTTGAATCATTTAGGTATTTCCAGTCTGTCTTATAGAAATCGTAAGATCCTCTTCGGAATCCGCTAAATCCTAAGTTAAGTGCCATATCTTCAGAATTTTCAAATACACCATAAGATGTACCTCCACTTCCGTAAGAATTTTGCGCAGCCAACATGATGTCGATATCCAAAGAAGTGCTACGATCTAAGAACAACATGTTCTCTTCAATAGCCCCTTGCTTATCTAGCTCTCCTAAAATTAAATCAAACTCTCCAATACCAGTAGCTGGTACAGCGTTTGCAAAATCAGGATCATTAAAAGTTAAGCCTCTACTTTCGATAGCAGCAAAAAGACCCTCAGATCCAGTAAAGCCATTATCACCAGCAGAATCTCCACCGCCTCCACCGTTGTCTTGTACGGCTTCAATCATAGACATTTCTAAATAATCTTCAAAACGTAACCTAGCTTCATGCTCAGACTTTAGGTACCATAGGTATCCTCCAGTTCCAGCTTCAGTAGTTACTTCAACCCACCCAATTTGAGCAACGTCTGAACCGTTTACTGCATACTTTTCTCTAAGTATGATAGGTTTGTTGCTGAATTGTGTGAATTTAGCATTTGGTTGTGCCGCAACAACAGAAGAGCCTTTTTTGTACTCAGAACCATAAACAAATACGGCAACATCAGTAATGTCCCCAGCAGGTGTTGGTAGAAGTGCATTCAAGTCTTGAGCGTTGTATGGAGCCACTGCTATAGTTGTAGCTGTGCCATCGCCTCCGGTTGTTACTCTTGCCTTAACAACAACGCCGTCTTTTGCAATAATAACTGTCTGGCCTGCGTTAATCAATTCCGCTTTTTCAGCTGCACTCTGTAACCCAGCAGTTCCCGCTGGATCAGCTGTAAATTGAATAGTGTTATTTCCAGCTTGCGCTACTGTAATTGAACAGTCATCCATTGCGATGTGTAGTCGCCCTTGTTCAGACCATACAATTTGGTCAGAAGCCATTGGCATTTCTGCTCCTACCATGCGTAAGAATCCAGAAACAGTACGGTTACCGTATCTTTCTACTTCTTTTTCGTACACTTCTGGTAAAAACTGTTGTGTAAAATCCATGTCAGCTAATGAAAGGTAGTTGTCCGCAAACAACCCTTTAGTAGGACGTGGAGTTTGGTGATTTAATTGGGCACCAATACCCGGTGTTGGAAAACTCATAGTTTTTTAATTTTAAATTGTTTATTTTTTTATTTTTATCTTTAATCTGGAAGAATCTACACCATTAACAGATCGCACTTTCCAGCCGTTCTGAAGAGTCGTGTTTTCATGAACCCCTCTCGGATCCATATTGACATTCTTCGTTCTGGCCATACTGTCTTTCATAGCGTCGGCTTTGCCTTGCTCATAAAAGTGTTTTGCGACTGCATCAGGGTTCATTGCAGTAAATAGAGATTTATGATAACCCCTAGCATCTGACATTTCATTTTTATCGTTTAAGAACTTCTTAACAAAATTATTAATGTCGCTTTGAGTAGTCTTTACCTCGCTTGCATTTTTAACATTAAACCTATACTTTTTGTCTCCAACTTGATATTCAAAACCTTTGAAATCTTTATTAAAAACCTGATTGGTCTGATTTAAAAACGTAGTTTTTTGCTGCGTTGCTTTCTCTTCCTGTTTGTTATAGCGGTTGAAAAATTCAACTGCTTTTTGCTGTTCTGGATTTAATTTTGATCCAGCTTTAATTTCTTCGTAATATTTAGACTTTAATCCATTTAAGTGATTCTTAGCCTTTGCTAGCTCTTCTTTATAAGCTATTTTCTTTTTACGGACATCTCTTTCCTCGTCTAACTCTTCGTCATAAGAAAAATTGTCTTCCATTAAAAAGTCAATTTCTTCTTTATCAAGATGAGGTTTTGTGTTTTCGTAATATTCTTTTAACAATTGTGCTTCATTTAATGACGAATAATCGGTATTTAGCTTTACATAATCCTGTAAGCTGCCGCCGGTTTCGTTCATAAAGTCAACAACTTTTTGAATATTTTCAGGTAATTCAATACCTGTTTCTTTTTGTTCCGCAATTGCTTCTGCAACATCCTCGGTTAGTTGCTCTGTTTGCTCTTGAACTTCTTCTTCTATTATTTCTTCAAGTGCTGATTCCTCGACTTGCTCGGGCTCCCGTACTTCTTGAACCACTTCTTCGCTACTTGTCTCGTTTTCGGGTTGCTCGACAACATCATTGCTGTCATCTGGGCTTTCGTTTTGAATGGCATTTTCTTCCGTGTTATTTAATTCTGATAAATTAACTTTAATCGTGCCATCTTCGTCCTTTGTTACGGGGCCTGATTCTTGCACTACTTCCTGTTTAATTTCTTCAGGATTAGTTGCTTCGTTTTCTTTGTTTTCCATGATAAAATATTATAAAATTACTACTATTACTATTATTACTTGGGCTCGAAAGAACCTAAGTCAAATCCACCTCCTAATATATCGTTTCCGCTAGATTCGAAGTTTTTTGGTGGCGTATTATTTTTTCTTTGATCAATTAGCTCGCTTTGCTGAGAGCCTTGCATTTTAATTCTTTTGTCTTTTCGGTCTTCTTTGGAATTCTCAATAGTGTCTTTTTGCTGAGTGTCCATGTTCCTAAGCTGAATATTGTATTGAAATTCTAAATTCATTAGTTGCATTTTGGACTGAACCTCTAATTGCATTTTTCTTTCAGCAAGCTGTGCTTCGATTTGTTTTAGCTCTATTTCTTGTTGTTTTAAAGCTTGATTTTTTTGCACTTCAGCTTGAGCTGCTACCTGCTGTGCTTGAGCATTAGCTTGGGCTTGGGCTTGAATATTTTGCTGTTGCATTAGCTGATCACGCTCTTGCTTTTTCTTTCTTCTTAGCTTTAATACTTGGTTAGCTAATTTAATATTTTTTATTTCCCTGATGTCTATAGCGTCAGAAAGTTCTATTAAACCTGCAGACAACGCTGTTTGAATATTATTTTCTAGCTGCTGTTTTTCTTCCTCATCTGGTGTTAGCTCTAAGAATATACCAAAATCGTACAAATGTAACCCACCCATTTCTTCAAGAGTAGCTGCATTGTGGCCGCCTATCTTCTGTATAAAAGCATCTCTTGTAGGTGAAAATTCTAATATGTCAGATATTCTAAGAGATAAGCACTCCGCTAATGTAGCCGTTAAATATAAACCTCCATTAAGAATGTGCCTTGTAGCAGTGTTACTATTTGCCGCTGCTATTTTTTGTATACCCACCAAAGCTCTTGAATCAGGCGTACTACCGTCTCTAGCTTCGTTTAGACCCGTTGTGTCTCGAATCATTTGTAGATAATAATTATACGTATTAATTAAGGCCGCCATTTTATTACCCCCAGAACCGCTTGTTATTTCTTGAATAGGCACTTTGCCCGGGTTCATATCACCTTCTTGAGTAAACGACCTACCAATTACAGAACCTGTTTGGAAAAACATATTTAATGCTTCTTGAGGATTGTAATTTGTTCCGTTACCTAGGTCGACTTCGGCTAAGCCGTCAGCGTCAAGATAAACACCATCTGGTACCATACGAGATAATACCTGCTGCAACTTTAAATGCGTAAGTTGTATCATATCAGCAAAGCCTGTTATACGACTCACTAAAGACTCAATTTTGCCTTTGTACATTCTCGGGGCAACAATACTGTAGTTCATTAATACTTTGGTATAGTCGCTTTTTGGCCTCATCATATTTTTAGCCATTTCCCACTTTAACAAATAGTCTGTACCTAGTATTAATACTCCTTCGTATAAAACCTCTAAAGACCTTGAAAGCTTACCAAATTGTTCTTCTAACATCTCTACAGGTGGATCAAATTGATCATCCCTTAAAACTATTTTACTAGCCCCTGTAGCGGTTTCCTTAATCTTGTAAACCTCGTTCATGTAGGTTTTAAAATTAAAATACAGTACCTGCACTGTATTAACGTCTGGAGACGCAGAGTTGTTTAATGGTCTGTTATAAAAACTATTGCTTTGGTAAGACGTTTTAGATATTTTTTCTAAATCATCATTTGTTAAACTTGGGAATTGCTTTTTAAGATCATTTATTGTAATGTCTTTTACTTCACCAACATAGTATATATCTTCAAAATATGGCGATTCAGTATATGAGTAAACTAAATTAGCCGGGTCTACATAATCAACCACCACACCTTCTGATAATGTAAATCTGTTTTTTACAGCTCCAATACCTATCGTAGTTAAATCATAATAAGTTCTTCTTTGCGTAAGATCATAAGAATTACCCTCTAGCAAAGTGTTTATTGCCTGCTCTTCAGCTATTTCTACAGCTTGCTTGTAGGTCAGCTGCATGTGTATTTCTAATTCTTCTTTTGTTTCAGGTAAATCCTCTACATTTGTTTTAAATATAGATATACCAAATTCATTTTGCACAAAATCTGATAGGTCCTTAGCGTGCATATCTCTAAGAACATCTTCCATATATTGTGTTCTTTTGCTCACCCCATACGGATCTTGAGAATATGCTTTTATATCAAAGTTCCTTTCCGCCATACCGTTTACTACGATATCTACAAACTTAGGAATAATAGGCACAGGCTTCCAATCTAAATTCAAATAAGATAAATCACCGTTTATTGACAACTCATCTTTGTATTTTTGTATAGGCTGTTCGCCCCTTGCGTATAATCGTAATTTATGAAAAGTGTGTTGGTTACTAACAAATCTATTTGAATTAGCTCCAGAATCTGTTTTGAACCACTCGTCTTGAATTGCTCGTCCAACTTTTAAGCCGTATTCCGAAGAAATTTTTTCAGCGTCACTAGCAACTTGACTAGGGAAAGAACTTTTTACAACTGATTCAGCCATACTTATTTTATTATTTTTGAAATATTACTGCCATTATTATATTTAGCAATATTTAAATTTAGTTTTTGTTTTTGTGTTGAAGGTATTGGTCTATAAAGGTTTTTATTACATGCCATTATAGCCAGCCCGCTACTTATTGCGGCATCAAATTTTGTTCTTTTGTTTATATCAAACTTAGACCAATCATTTAATGTTGAACTAAAATACAAGGTGCCGTAACTATTATCATCCAGCAAACCTACGTGTTTATCTATATAGCTTTCGATAGCTGCTGCGTGTGCTTGCTTTATATCCTCGCTTGAGTTCGGTATCCCGCCTATTTCCTTTTCTGCTACGGAAAGTTTATTCCATAGCTTATCTGGTCTGTTCATTGAATAGCCCCTGTATCCTCTTCTTTTTAAATAATACAGCAATCTAGGTTTATTATTTTCAGCCAATAACGGCATTCCATAAAATACTAAAGCCATAAGTACATCTTCAAAAAACATTTCAGCTGTTTGTGGCCGTGCTATATATTCTAAAAAAAAATGATTAGGAGGTGCATTTTCCATTGAAAATTTAGTTAATCCGTGCAAAGCACCTTTCGACCCACTGCCTCCTACTGTTCCTGATATGTCATAGCTATCACAGCCAAATGCCCCTATGTGATCATTACCCGGATATTTAACACCGTTTTTTATTACCTGCCTATTTTGCAGGCCACGGTCTGGAACCCAGCTAACTTTAAACCTTCCCTGGGGATTAGGCGTAAATCTTACTTTAGTATCTTTAATACCGTTTTCCCAAGAAAAACTCCCAGTGGTAACAACGCTACTATTCTTTAAGTCTTCGTTATAGTCTATTTGTTCGTATATTTTTACTAAATTAAATATACTGTTTTTAGTCTCATCCCGGAACGCATGCTCCTCTGTTCGTGGAAATTGCCTATAGAACTCATTTAGAGCATCCTGATCGCCTTTTAATCCCTCAACCTCATTATCCCAATGTTCTATAACCCCGACGTCTATAACGTCTCCATATGGTCCCTCACAATGCTTAAGTGGGGTTTCGAATACAGGCATCCCAAAAGAATCAATGAATCCTTCGTAATTCCATTCCATAGGTATGAACAAAGAATATAATCCTGACTTAGTTTGTCCGTTTCTATTTCGTTTGGTAACATCAGAATCATTATATAATTTTTTAAAGTTCTCTCCTCCCTTGTCTAATGCGTTCGACGTTGAGCCCATCATACATTTGCCAATAATCCTGGCTCCTAATCTTAGTGTCGTTTTTGTAACCCTCCAGTTATTAAGGATGTTGTCTGGCCTTTCCCACTTCCCCGATTCATCGTGGACGAGAAGTTTAAGTTTTTCCCCATCGTAGGAGTTGTCGCCTGTGTTCTTCCAGTCGATCGTGGTATCAAGCCCCTCGAGTAATTCTTTATCTTTCTTATTTTGTATAGACTTCCTAGTGAGTCTACTGGCTGGAATCCTATAGGCAAGCTCGGTCTTTGGCCTGTCCATACCGTCCTGGATGGGTTTGAAAAAGAACGGGTAGTTGACGGATATTGGTACAACCTTGTCTGTGAACATTTTCTTAGCATCCGCTCCAGACTTAGACAAGATACCGTACCGTGCATCTGACGTAATTGTCGCCAAATTAACGGTCTCTGCTGAAGACATAAATGAAAATCCTGAACGGCGGTTTTTAAGGTAACACATTCCGTAAGATCGTGCGTCGGCTTTACAAGCCTCCCAGAATATGAAGAATAGTCTGTTTGCTTCCCTAAAGTCTGGCTTCCCAACGTCAATCTTGCTCCACTGCAAGTACATAAAGTGAGCGCCAGTAATGTAAGTAGCCATGCTCTTATTATTGAACCAATGGCCTTCGTCTCTTTTTTTAAATTGTTCATCTATATATGGTTCCCATTTTTCTTTAAAATCGTCTGGATAATCGCGCCAATCAAATACACTAGATATATTTTTTAGCTCTCTAGGGTATTCCTCTGGCGTCCATTTATCGTAAGTTTTATCTAATTTAGCCGGAGCTTTTGGTAAAGCTATTTTTAACCCTTGTATTTCGTAAACTTCTCCTATTTGGCCGGTTTTACTAATAACGACGACATCATGCTCTTTGCTATACCCATACTGCCATTTTTTACTTTTATTTAGCCTAGATATAGTGTTTAATTTAATAGGAGTTATAATCTTTAATAAAGCCTGTTCGTACATTACTTAGATCTTTTTTCAGCAAACCCCTTAAACGACTTAGGCTTATCATCTTCTTTAGGTTTGTTATCAATTATTCGCTCCTCCTCGTCAATACGATTTAATATTTCAAACGCATCGAATATTGCTAATTTTTTAGTGGCTGCCGCATTTTTTAATCTATCAGCGGAAATATCATCATCAGAATCCACAATAGCCTCCTTGGCTACTTTAATTAATTCCTCAACTGCTTTATGCCCAGCTTGGATTATATTCCTCTTCGTTTCCTTGATATTCATATTTAATTGTAATTTGATTTGCAGGAACTCTATATAATTTTTCTTTGTTTATATAAAAATCGTATTCAAAACCCAGCTTATAACCTATCAAAGCGCCTTGTTCGATGGACCCATCAGTGTACTTTACAATACCAATTCCGGGTTTTTCAAAATCTATAGAAAACATTTTGTCTTCTTTTAAAGGCTTTATAAAACAAAAACCTTTTAAGCACTCCCATTCTTTTTTTTTGACTGCAAAAATTTGATTCTCGTTAACAAGATATTTATTTTCCTCAAGGTAGCTCCTGCTGTTTTTTTCTTTACCCCTAATGTCGTAGAATCTTCTAAAAACATTGTGATGCAGTATTACTTCGTCGCCTTTTTTAATGTTGGTATTATTTATAAGCGGTTCAGAAATTACAATACCTATTCTATTGACGTAATTGTGATTTTGAAGCTCGGTATTTAAAATAATATTTTTATTACCTACGTTCTTTATTGAAGTAGTGCTTTTACCTTTAGGAGTTACTATAAAATCTAATAATGAATTCATTAATAGTCTAAATTATATTCTACAGATATCGCCATATTCTTATTAAAATCTTTCCACGGCAGCACTTCGTCTTTCTTTTTAATATATATAGAGTACTTTTCGTCTTCTTCTATTATATTATATATAGTATGACCACCATACACCTCCTGACCGACAGAATAATGCATGGCGTCATTCTTATAATTTGATCCAATGCTAATCTTCCTTATTAACATTTTCTTTTATTTCTCCAGTATTTATATCAACACTAACATCTCCATAAGCTTCTTTCAGTTCGTCTTGGAATTTTTGTAAGCCCACTTGAGATTCTGAAACCCTATGCAATATTTGGTGCTTTTCAATATCTAGTCTTCCTAATTCTAATTGTAATTTATTAAAATTATTAATTAATGTTTTTAATTCTTCTAATTCTTCTTTTTTAATTTTTTTTGTTTTTGCCATTTTATTTAATTTAAGTGTTTAACATATAGTTAAGTATTACGTATTTACGCGTTACTTTAATCCTCTATCGTCATAGTTACTGAAGCCGGGTTTTCTAGTTCATCAATTTGTGAAGCAATACTGCCTTCAATAGCTTCAACTTGCTCTTCACTCATAGCTTCTTTTGTCCAGCCCGCAACAACTTCGTTTGTTAATTCGTCAAAAGGTATAAACTCAGTTTCAGGATTTAAAGTTACTATTTGAGTTCCAATATTAGTTGCTGAATAATCTTCTTTGACCCCTGTTACTCTCCAGTGTACATTATACACTACATTTGTCTCACCCTCTTCCTGAGGGTATACATCTACCGTTTTGCAATTCCAATCGTATGTTATCATTATTTTTATTTGTTTATTTTAAAATTCTAGGTATTCTTAAAGTATCTATTTGTTTTCCGGATTCTATATCTAAAATTTCATATGTTACGGTTTCATCACACACCATCATTCTGCCTAATAGCCCTATTGGCCTACCCTTACATCCAAACACAACCGTTGATCCGCTTGATCCATCTTTACCATCTTTACCATCTGCTCCAGTAGGTCCAGTAGGTCCAGTCGCGCCCTGAGGTCCCTGAGGCCCAGTGCTTCCTGTATCCCCTTTTTCCCCTTTAGAGGTAGCTGTTGTTGAATCTTTACCAAAGGCGGCTTTAACAAAAGCGTGCACCTCTTCTAGGTCTTGTCTTATATTTTCTATTTCTTTTAAAAGATATATTGATTTTGTATAGTTATCATGGTCATTTAAAAGCTCAGTTATATCTGATACTGCTGCTATTTCTGAAGCCACTTTAGATGGTACGACTATCTCTCCATTAGAATCTTTATAGGCTCTTGTTGTGTCCCCGCTTTTATAAAGCTTTTTTGTTCTTATGTTATCGTTTATATTAGCCATATCAAGTAATGTTATATTCAAGTGTTATAGTAATAGCTACGCCTCCCATGGTTTTAGATGTTCCAAAAGCCTCTGTAGTTTGATACAAAAGACCTATTAAATCTCCAGCATTAAAAGTAAAATCACTGTCTGCAAATTCATAATAAGCGGTCATGTTTGTACTAGCAGTATTAGCCACAGTTGCAGCGTATGTTGTTGCAGATGTAACATTGTTTACGTGTTTTTTAAAATTAACTGCAGTTGCAGTAGGTGTTGAACCCCCTCCGTGTCTTACATATACTTTTTTAACCCTGCCATCATAAGCAGCAACCATTCTATTGTATGCTTGAGCGCTAGTTACCGTGGCTGTAGTATTGTAAGAGGTAAAATAATAGTTAGAGTTTTCTACTTTTTCAGCCCCATAACTAATTACGTTTTGTTTAATATAACCTTTATAAGCGTCTGTAGTTGCTGTTGCTTTTACAGCCCCATTAACTTCAAGTTTTTCACTTGGGTTAGTTACCCCTATACCAGCATTGCCTGTTGAGGTTTTGATTGTAAAAACATCTGAATTATTAAGATTTACAAACATTCCGCCGCTACTAGCATCACCAATCAGCCTTATTCTAGCCAACGTATAAGGTGATGTTCGCTTATAATGCGTCCATTCAGACCCAATAAACCCTGGATTTTGGTGCCAGGAAATTCCCCCCATGTTTGGAGAACTATTGTTCGCATAAGCATAGAGGCCCTGAGTAGGATAAGTAGAGGTGGAGTTTAATCTTATGTTTCCATCTTGCACAGTAAGTTTATCGGTAGGGCTAGTAGTCCCAATGCCTACTTTGCCAGCCATATCACAAGTTAAAGCTGTACTAAAATTAGATTTTAAAGTAAGAGTAGTAGCTCCTAATATTACACCTGACTGATCTAAATTACTTGTTCCAACAGAAAATGCAGCTGAATAACTATCAAGATTTAACCTACTATTGCCCGATACATTATTAAGTCTAAAAGTATTGCTTCCTGTGTTATGAATTAAAGATCCTTCTTGAGTTCCTGATGAATTATCGAAAGAAATAGTGCAGGGCGCAACTGATAAGTCTGCTTGTAGTTTTAAAGTAGGCGCAACATCATAAATGTGTAATTTAGAGCTTGGACTAGTCGTCCCAATACCTACTCTTGATGTTCTACCGTCTACGACTAGTATCTCTGACCCTGCACCCCAGCTATTACCTATTTGTACATATCCTTTCGTAGTACCGTCTGCTATGTGCGTAACAGCCATTTTACTTGTAGTTCCTTGAGTAAACCTTAAACCGTTATATGTTTGACTTGCGTTAGAATTAACTAAGTCTAATAAAGAACCTTGACTAGTTCCCTCAAGTTTTGTAGTAACTATAGCAGTGTCTCTAACGTGCAGTCTTCTATCAGGACTAGTAGTTCCAATACCAACGTTGCCTGAAGAAGATACAATTCTCATAAACTCACTTGAGCCTGATCCAAATACTAAAGGTTTTGATGTATCACTTGATCTCATATATGCTGAGCTGATACTACCATCATATCCAAAAATAGCTCTACTTCCTACCATTGATATATAATTACTATCAGAAGAAGAACCTCCACTTTGTATTTTTATATTTCCAGCTACTTCTAATTTTTCACCTGGACTAGTAGTTCCAATACCAACGTTGCCGTCTCCTTTTACATTAAGTATAGGGCTGCCAGCATTTTTTCTAATAACAAAGTCAGGCTCTGTTACTCCACCGTCCATTCTAAAATCAAAACCACCGTAATTATCTGCTGCTTCGTCTTGAATGCTTTCAAACCTAACGTTGTCATCCATTACTTTTATAGATAGCGCTTGGCTAGTGCCTCCCAGTCTTGTTATGTAAAATGGAGTTGTTCCAGTATTAGTGTTGAATTGAGCGCCCCCGTCTACGTCTAACTTATGATCTGGACTAGCCGTTCCAATCCCTACCCTATTATTAGCAGTGTCTGTGTACAACACGCCGTTGTCCACGTCAATTCCATTAAGAATTTTAATTGACATAAATTAAATTATTATTTTAATATTAGCTATAAGCTACTGTACCCGTTGTTGCCCCTTTTAATGATGTAATAAGAACTTCTATGTTATTTGTTGGAACCGCTGAAAAGTAAATTGTAACCTTGCTTGTAGAGTTTGTACCTGCTTTGGTTTTTCTTTCTACTAAGGCAAATACCGTTTCCTTTGTTGTGGCGTCAAACAATTCAACCATTACGTCTTCAGTACCTAAGCCGTGATTGATCTCAGCGTATAAGTTTGCACCTGAAACTGAAGCCGCTGAAATTGTTGCTGTAACTGATTTACAAGCCAATGTGTCTGGTGTCAAAACTCTAGAGCCGTCCACACCAGCTAAAACTTCCGCACAAGTTGCTAATTCTACAACACCTTTATTTGTTGTACTAGCGTTTTCAGCGCTAAATGTTATTGTTTCGTTACTTGACTGGTTCAAAGTAAATGCTCCTCCTCCGTCTAATCCATCGCCAGCGTTTAGAGTTATAGTAGCGTCGTTTGGAGCAGCTCCAGCAGCAACCCAACTAAATGAACCATCGCCGTCAGAAGCTAATAAATAACCTGAAGTTCCATTACCAGAAACATTAAGCTCAGTAGCTCCTACAACATTAGCGTCTATATTAGCGTTTAAAACAACATTTGCAGCACCATTAAAACTAACCGCACTGGCTGTAATATCGCCAGTTATAGAAAAGTTTCTTGAAGTTTCTAGTCTTGTAGCTGTAACAGCATTACCTTCTAAGTCGGCAATTAATGTACCTGTAGTAGCAATTGTACCCGTGCCAGCTGGTTCTGTTGTGGCAATACCTAAAGAGAATTTAGGTGTTGAAACGCCAGTACTAGCATCATACCACATACCTGGGTATTTTGTCCCAGAAGAAACAATCTTACCGTACCAACCGATATCTGAAGCGTTAGCTGTATTATCTTTAGCGTACTTCATCATATTGTCGCCAATAGCAACAGTTGTTGAGTCTATAGTTGTTGTTGTTCCTTGAACATCTAAGTTACCACCTATTGTTACGGTTGTTCCGTCATCTGAAATAGAAGAGTCTTCTATGCCTGTTCCTCCTGTTGACCATTTTGGCACTGTGTTTGCTGTGCCAGTGCCTGTTACTGTACCCTGATTAGCAGCGTCTATAGTAATCTCATTACTTCCGTCATCCGTTAGCGTTATATTTGTTCCGGCAACAAATTTCACAACGTCCTGCGACGCATCACTACCGTTTAAAAGCAAAACAACATCGTTCCCGGACTGGTCAGATTCTAAATCATAAGTTGTGTCGTCAGAATCTGGTAATTGAAACCTAGCTAAGTTTATAGCCGTAACGTGGCCTGTTGCATTCGTGGTAACGCTTGATACAACATCAAAAGCATCACCGAAGTCTAATTGCGCGGGAAATGTATTCGTATCTGTCCTAGACGTGTTATCGTGAGATATATTTATTGTAACATTATCCGCGTCATTTGCTGTAAATGTTCCAGTGCCTCCTAAAACGCCTGTTCCTTGAACTGTTAATGTTCCATCGTTTACAGTTGGTATACTTGGAAAAGTTACTAAATTTCCTTGACCATTTACGTATTCAGAAGATGCACCATCAAAAGACAATGTTAGCGTACCATTTTGTATTATTGTATTACCAGAAGTTGCATTACCATCTGAATCCAATGTAACGCTAGTAATACCAGTATCAGTTCCATCTAAGCTAATCCAAGCGCTGCCGTTGTAATACTGCAGGGTATTCGTTCCTGTGTCGTAAATAAATTTACCCTCAACATTAGATGCGGTTGTTGTTGTTGTTTTGTGAAGTATCGCATTTTGTAATTCAGATACGCTTCGTAAGTCTAAGTGATTTAAAAATGGAATTGCCATATTTTTAGTTTAAATAAGCGTAACCACTTTCTGCGGCCGCTAGGTTAATTGTTAAGTTGTTTTGATCTATATATTGTACTCCAGCAAACGCTCCCACGTTTTCATATACCTGGTTACTGCTGGAGAATTTTATGCTAACGCTTGGAAATTTATTTAAGTTGTGATTTATAGTCCAAGTTGTCGAAGCGTTTATTTGCCTATGCGCATATGTTGCGTCCTGAGCATACATTGATATCGCATATATTTTTTCTAAAGCAAGGGAGCCGTTGCTAGATATGTGATCCAGCTCTACGTCATAATTATTTAAATTATTTACGTCTTCGGCTATGTTTGTAACATCAAATAATCCATAGACATTTGGGTCCACTATATCAACGAGTAATATTCTTTTGCCTCTATATTCTAGCAAAAAGTTTTGTATATTTTTATCACCCTTAGTAACTTCATTTAACTTTATAGTTGTTAAGCCACTTATTGAAGCACCATCTAATGGGCCATATAACCCTCCTGCTTCTATTGTGTCTACAAATTCCCAAGAATGTTGGCCATTTACGTTTACAAATCCTTTAGATAAAAACTCACCTAGATCCTCTAGTTTAAAGTTCTTAGTAAGTGACCCTGAAGAATCAGTACCTATAACCTTATCCTCTTTGGTTACGTTACTATCTATTGCATACGTACTAATCCTAGCCATTTAGTCTTTTTTTGTTATAGCTTTTGCTTTTTCCCAAGTTCTACCCACAAAGTAGGCTCCATACGCCGTTACAAGTAATGTTTGAAATATTGGTATATATTCTTCGGCTATACTAAATTCACCTATGTTACCATCAAAAAAAGCACAAACAGTAAATATAACAGTTAAGTATATAAGGACCATAGGTCTTATATTTTTAGATAAGAAGCTGTCGGACTCCATGTCCGCTTTCCACCTTGCTGTTACTTGCTCTTGTGCCTCTTTGTCAGCTTTCTCAAGAATTTCAGTTATTAGCCTATGAGCCTCCAACTTCTCTTCTTTGGTAGTAGTTAGTTTGTCAATAACATTACCAACTTCTTTGATAACGTTACCGGTTAACCATTGCCAAATTTTTTTCATTTTTTATAAGGGAATGCTTTATTTAATTTTTCTTTTCTTTTAGAACACCCGCAATCGCCCGGCATGCTATCAACAATTTTTTTAATACCCGTGGCTTTTGTGAATTTTTCTATTGAGTCTCCTAGTCCTTTTGATTCCATAATATTAACAGTTCCATCTTCGCCTCGCAGCTCTACCTCTTTCTGAGGTCCAACCTTTTGACCGGGCACAAAATGATTTTCTACGTTTCCAAGCCTTGCTACCCTTCTTTAATTTAGACGGGTCCTTAGTCACAGCTGTTTTTAGCTTGCTGCCTGGGTTATCTTTTTTATATTTGTCTACACCTTTTTTTGACATACCGCCTCCAGCGGCTGCCCCTGTGCCTGTTTTATTGGCTTTGTTATAATAGCCTTTTGATTTCTTACGCGAAGGTGCATCTCCTTTTTTAAGTAAAGGGGAAGATGGTGTCATTTGAAAAGCCATAATTTATTTTTTAGATCTGTAACCTTTCATTTTAAAAGTCCCGGCTTTGTTTGTCATTTTACCAACCCCTTTAGCCTTGCTTTGCAATCTTTGAGTCATATCCCCAAGAGAGCCTAAATTGTTAAACAATCCGCTGCCCTGAAGCTTTACGGGTTGAAAAGCATCACTACTCAATAAACTAGAAAATGAACTTACCGAACCGGTGTTTCCAGGTGGCGTTACGGTTGTAACAGCAGGTCTTGATTTACCAGCAAATTTGTTTAAGGGTTCTTCAAACTCGTCTCTAGTCTGCGTGCCCGGAGGAGCTTTCACAGGCTCTCCCCCTAACTGCTCAGACTGTAGTTTTCTGTCATATTGCATCCGCTGCGTTAGATACCTGTTACGCATACCAGTTGCTTGCTGTCCTATATTTTTACTTCTTGCAACAGCATTTTTTAATTGATCTTCGAAGGCCGTTAAGGTTTCTTGATTAATTTTACCTTTATCAAACCTTCTTTGCATTCTTTCAAGCTTTTTGGAGGCTTTCTTTACGTTCCTTGTAGCTATTAAGTTTGCGCGGGTGTTACCTCTAAGTTCTTGAGGCCCCATTAAATCTATGCTTGATCCGTATTGTTGTTCTGTTTCCTGCGGCTTATAGTCAACATTAACATCGCCCTCTGTGTTTTTAGTGCCTGTATGTCTTTCCATAAATCCGCCGCATCCTTCCGCATTTGGATTTGCCTTGCACTTATCTAGTTGTGTCTTATATTTTTTACACGCAGCTGAATTCGGGTCGTCACAGGCTTTCTTACCTGTATACGGCACCTTCTTGGTTCCTCCGCTGCTTGCGCTGCCAGTCCCTTTATAAAGATTCCCGTCGATTTCAACATCTCCTTCTGCACTTTTTGTGGTTTGTTTCAGCATAGAAGATCTAGCCTCCATAGTGCGTCTTGTAATTGGTTTATAGTTGTTCATAGTTGTTAGTTTTATATATCTCCGTCTCTGCCAATACCTCCGAACTCATCAAAATTATCCGAGTTCTCTTTAGCGTCATCAAGACCTTTTTTAAATTCTTTTCCTGGATCAATATACTTTTTACTAGAGTACATGCCTTTTAAGTCGCCGACTAGGCTCGCCATATATTTAGCCATAGAAGCTTGCTCCATGTTTTTACAAACTGAGCCCGAAGCCTTAGCCGTTATTGGTTTTGCTTTCATTGTTTAGTTATTTAGTATTGTTATATGCTTCGCGTTCCCATTCAAAATCCCCTCCTTCTTCGTTGGCTTCACCGGTTTTCATGTTTATCAAAGAACCATTCATTCTTTTATACACTCTAGACGGTGACTTCGTGTCTTTTTTCCACATTACTCGTTCGTCATCATATTGAAGTTTATTTTGCAGCATCTGTTTATGATGCTCATTTTCGTGGTCAACAACTTCTCTTTTCTTTGCTGGACTTAAATTAGGAGCAACAAATGTTGTGCCGTCCCTGTTGGCTTCCCCCATAATACCAACGCCCATATTTTTTTCAAATACAGGTCTGCCAAATTCTGATAGCTCTTCGTTTATGCCGAAAAGTTCGCCTTTAGTTTTAAGCTTAAATCCCATTAGTAATCTATATAGTCTTTTATTTCTTTTTTAGCATCGCGGAAGTCTTGGCGTGAATTACGAATCCGTTGTCTTGCTTCTCTTCTTGATATATTGCCTTCTGACTTGTCAAATTTTGCATTAGCCTGAGCAAACTTAAAATCAGCTTTCGCACGCGCCTTAGCACCTCTTTTTGCTGCTTTTAAAACTTTTTTATTTGTTTGCTTGGCAGGAGAACTACCATAATAGCCGTTTTTATAATTCTTAGCAGGAGTATCTTTACCTTCTTTAGCCGCTATAGCATTTACAATTTCTTTAGGTAAATTAGCTTTTTGCTTAGCGGTTTGTTTAGCTGGGGATTTAGCTCCGCAGCCGCAGCCCGATTCGCCTCCTTCAACTTTACCTACATTTAGCAAAGGTTCTTGAACTAAAGATTTAAATTTTTCTTTAACTCTATTTGTTATTGGGTTTGCTTTCATTTTATCGTTGTTTGTCGTTAATCATGTCGTCAATAGCCTTGTTAAAGACTTTATCCGTATATGTTTTGTTATTGTGGAATACACTTGTTGTAGCACTAGGTATATCTTCTTCGCCTAGCAGTATCTTATACATTCTAGTTATAAGTCTATTTGCTTTATACGAAACTTTATATGCCGCATATTTAGAGGTTGTTCTGTTTCTTTCTTTAAAAACGTCTATCCACCCATCACGTCGAAGTCGCTCCCACCGGTTTTTATCCCAGCTGTAGGTGTATACCCCATTAATAAAATCATTACGTGTAAAAAGACCTTTGCAATCTAAATACACTAAAAGTTCTAAATCAGCGTCTTTTAAATTATAAGTTTTACAGGCCCATCTTCTGACAAGCCTGTAATACTTTAATAGTGCAATTTCTCTTATGTGATGTGCGTCAAGCCTCATTCTACAATAACTACATCCGGTGTTTTAATAACGTAATATAATTTACCGTTAAATTCGACCCCTTGTCCAGCGTGCTTGTCATACCTTACTATATCCCCTTCTTTTATGATAGGTACTTGATCTCCTACACTTATAACTTTGGCCCTTACATACCTTTCGTCGCTGTTTTGTTTTTCTGTCAATTCTAAGCCGGCAACTTTTTTGGGAGCCTGCTTGATTTTATCTATTACTAAAAAGTGATTAATTGCTTGCATTGTCTAATCTTTTATTACTAATTACACAATCCGCTGAAACAATAGTTGTAGCAACACTAACTGCGTTTTTTAGCGCCGATTTTGTAACCAAAACCGGATCTATGATACCAGCTTTAACCATATTCACAGGCTTACCTGTTAATACGTCAACACCCCACCCTTTTCTTTTTAACTGCATATCTGGCTCTAAGCCTGCGTTATCTAGTATAATTTTATAAGGAGCTGTTATTGCATCTAGCAATATCTGTTCTCCTTCCGACTTTGCTTTTATTTTTTGAGAGGCATTTAGCAATGCAACGCCACCCCCCGGTACAATACCTTCTTGGAGTGCTGCTTTAGTGGCATAAATAGCATCTTCTATTCTGTCTTTCTTTTCTTTGAGCTCAACTTTACTGTCTGCTCCCACTTTTATTATACCCACTGTCCCAGCTAGCATACCTAATCTTTCTTGAAGCTTTACTTTTATATAGCCATTTTTTTCTAAAGCTATTTTGCTCTTTACTTCTTCTATTCTTTCTTTTAGTGCATCACCTAGATCGCCAACTTGCAATATTGTAGTGGTTGAATTAGTTACGGATTTTACTGCTTCACCAAGTACACTCGGATCAATCAAATCCAAGTCATCGCCGAGCTCCTCGTTTATAAGAGTAGCCCCTGTTAAAAAAGCCAGGTCTTCCATGCTCTCAAACTTAGTTGGCCCAAATCCCGGCGGATCCACAATGTTAACCTTGATGTTACCTTTTACTTTATTTGCTAAAAGCGTAGCATAAGGTTGCTGGTCCATATTCGCAACTATTAAGAGGCTTCTCCCTTTTTTAACAACATGCTCCAATACATTCTGTATTTTTCTTATATTTGGCACCGTTGATCCTACTATTAAAACCAAAGGGTTTTCTAATGCGCTAACTCCTTTATCTTTATCTGTAGCTAGATGAGGTGATTTTAAATTACTATTAAACTGTACGCCGTCTACAAACTCCACATAAGTTTCATTTGTATCAGACTCTTCCATTAGAACGACTCCATCTTTGCCAACTTTTTCGTAAGCTTCTCCAATCTTTTTTCCAAGCTCGATGTCGTTGTTACAAGAAATGCTAGCAACCTCTCTGAGCATTTCATTCTCAACAGGTATGCTGGTTTTATCAAGATATACCATAACTTTGTCGCAGCATTTTTGAATGCCACTTTTAATGTCTCTAATCGCTTTCTCATTTTTTAATTTCTTTATTGTATCTAACAGCGAATGGGCTAATACAGTTGCTGTAGTAGTTCCATCGCCTGCTTCTTTAACTGTATTACTAGCGGCCTCTTTTATTAAAGTTGCTCCTATATTTTCGACCGGGTCTATTAAGACTACGCTTTCTGCAACGGTTACTCCATCTTTTGTGATAACCGGTCGTCCCAGTGCATCCTCGTATATTACACACTTACCAGATGCTCCCAGTGTTGATTTCACAGCAGCTGTTAATTTCTCAACACCACTGTATACTTTGTTTGCGGCTTGTTCGCCAAATTGCAGATCTTTTACAATCTGACTCGGGTTATTAAATTCCATTTAATTAAATTTTAGTTTATGTTATTTATCAAAGGTTTTTACCACTTTAGGGCCGTTTACAAAATCAATCTTTTTTAGATAATGTTCTATTGTTTTATCTATTGATGTTTCCGCAGCTTCCATAGTTTCTCGCCTTGTTACATCGACCCATTCGTTGTCTTTGCGGAGGTCTTTGTACTCTGTTTGATAATACCCATTTGGTAACTGAACAATACGCCAGTTTGCTTTATCAGCAATGTGGTTCCATAGTTTCAAGTGGTTTTCTGTTGGTTGTGGTTGACTAGTCCACGAATTAGTCGAATAATAAACTGTCATTGGTTTTGGTTTTAAAGGTTATTAATATATATATAGTTACGCGCTTGCGCGATTTTTTTAAATTATGTTGTTACAAAGTGTCCTTGGAGCTTAAGGTCAAAGTAAGTGGTGTCGTCTTTTATCATTGTGGTGCTTAAACGTTCTGAAGGCGTGATAATCCCGGTTTTTACATTTATAGTTTTGACCATAATGTCTATAACTTTAGTGTTGCCTTGATATTGGCCACTTACCTGAATTGGTTTCATTCCATTGCCGGTTAAGGTTTCGTAGTCAATTGCAGCAAAACAGCCATGCCCATCCCATGCTACAGCTATATTTTCCGGCCAATCTGCAGAAACGGAAATTACGTTATTCCCTGCAAAAAATGTAGCTGCGGCTGCATCTATAGTTACTCTAAGATGGATACTAAATTTAGTCATTCTGTCACCATTAATAGTCATCGCGTACCATGAGTTTATATCTTGTACAGTGTACGATAATGCTGTGTAAGTAGTTCCCTCTGCGTCGACAAGTTTAGGGGTAATATTATAAGGCTTAAATTTTTCGCCCGCAGCTCCATCCTGCCCCGGTATACCCTGTAACCCCTGTATACCTTGAATTCCTTGTGGCCCTTGTGCTCCAGCTGCTCCATCCGCACCATCTGTACCATTTGTTCCCGCAATACCTTGAACACCCTGAGGTCCTCTTAATGGCCCTATGTTAAGCCAAGTGCTTTCGGCTGTCCAAACATAGCCGTCCCCCGCGTCAGCACCACCGCCAGCTTGATCTATAATCCATAAATCACCTAGAGATCCAGATGCTGGCAAATCTCCTACAGTATCTTTTGTACCTTGTATTGTAATAGACGTTCCATCTGCTCCTGGCGCACCTTGTGCTCCATCTGTGCCATTTGTTCCGTTAGCTCCATTAGCTCCAGCTGGCCCCGTAGACCCTTGTGAGCCTGCTGCACCAACTAAACTGTCAAGAAAATCTTGAATTGTGCCTGTATTTCCTTCCGATATCCAAATATCGTATGCAGAAGCTCCCGCAGCACCCGTTCCGCCTGAAAAATACTCCGCTAATGCGGATATACTGTAATTTTTAGTCTTTCCGTAGTTCACACCTAGCTGACCGTCTGATCCAATTACCTTGTCAGCGGGGTCTATTTGCGAATCTAACGCGTATGTTTTAATTCTTGCCATTATTTAGTCTGTTTTGTAGTTATTTCCTGATTCTTTTTTAGTTCCCTCGCCTTCATTTCCCCTATTTGATTTTATAGTTACACATTTTTGCCTTTTATGGTCATAATCGTAACCTTTAGGGCATGGATTTTTACGACGTTCTCTTTGTGAATGCGCTTTTTTATCTCTTCTAGCCTTGGTTTTAGCAAATGCCAAATCTCTAGCTGCTTTTGCTCGCCTTGCGGCAGGTGATAATTTCTGCGCCATATTTGTTTTGGTTATCTTAGTATGATTACGTTGTTTTCAAATTAATTAATATCACATATATAGAAGCAATGGGCTATATATTAAATATATTGATGCCACCCCATATGTAAAAGCCTTTTCTTTTTACCAGCCCCCGTGTCGTTTTACGGTTCCGGGCATTGGCTTTACCCTTTAGCGTGTATAGTATATATCTTAAGAGCTACTTGGTTCCGGCATTCTAACCAGCGTTTTGCAAGCAGCGGAGCGCGCAGCGCGTAGCGTATAGCATACGCGTATAGCATAATAAAAACGTAGCGTTCTAGATAATATAAGTGAATTTAAAAATAAATATTATGTCAAATTATTCTTACACCCTTTACAAAATAAGCATGCGAGTATACAAGAAGTGCTACTCGAAGCTAACATCTGAACAACGATCCGAAGTGTTGGATATATACTATGACTTCTACTAGGATGCTGGTTCGTATCAACACGAAGAACTGGCGCGGCAATTACAACAGTCGCGTTGTTCGGTTCAACAGCGAGCGGCATCTGGATAACTATCTGCGTGTATGCTACAGCAATGAGGTTACGAGTAAAGTGATCGGGATCGAGGTCCTGGACCAGTAACAGGTCTGGGTCCGGCTTACGGCCTGCTTTTGAAATAGGAGCGGAAGAGTGGACTCCGTGATACAACAAAGCGGAGCAACGCGGAGCGTGTATAGCAACGCGTATAGCACACCAAATACGTAGGTATTTAGATAATATATATGAATTTAAAAAATAGTAAAATGAAAAGATTAAAATACTTATTGGAATTAGAAAAGTTTTTAGTATCTAATCCAGAAATATTCAAGTACTTACCTCAACAGATATTAACGGAATTATATTACTTCCAAAGATGTCAAAGGAAATACGTAACAAACTAGATAATAACACTGTAAATAAATTATAAACTTTTAAATAAATAAATTATGACAAATCAAGAATTATTACAACAAACAATTTCAAAATTATCAAACGAAGAAAAGTTGGCAATCTATCCACCGATCGAAAGAAAGAACTTCGTAGTCCGTAAAAGTTGGATGGGTAGAAATCAAATCATTACCTTTGTCAACAACAAAAATCAAAAGATTACCTACAATCATGATGAGGTACTAAAAGTAATGTTACCTAAATTAAATATCATGCCATGTTGGATTAAACGAGGATACTGGTCACAAAGTACCGATATGCCAAGTAACGTTAGACAAACGGTAATTGAAAGAGTAGACCTTGAAAAATAGGTTTACTTTCCCTCAGGGGTGATCGGGTTGGTGAATGACCATAAAACTCTACCTCACGAAAGTGAGTGCCCGACACTACCTTGATGGGTAAATAACAAAATGCTATACATTTGGCCTGGGTATATTTGCTATACACCGGAAGAGTAGACTCCGTCCTACGAGATAATCTCGAATGCTATACATCGGGCAATCGGTGGTTTTGATCGTTTTAGAGAAGCAGGTGAATAGAAAAAAGTGCGACAATAGCGTGTTACTATATTTAACTTAACAACCTAACGTCACAGTTTTATTTTTTTCTTGAGTGAAGAGAGAGAGTGTAATACCTGTAAACCTCATTTTACTATTAAACAAAGTGTATACTTTTTACAAACTAAAAACGACACCGAATAGATAATATATATGAATTTAAAATAATAACTATGAGCACTACAAAATTTACTTGGAATGAAGACACCCTAAGCGCCTTTAGATTTGAGGCACAGTACGACACTTACGCTAATATAAAAGAACAAGTAGAATTCTTTGTAGCGGTAGATTGCCACCTAGAAGATGGCGAGACAGAAGAAATGTTAGTAAACGATTTAATAAACCAAATATACTCTAAAGATGACTAAAGAAACTTTAATACAAAGTATTTGGGGCTATTGTAAGCACACCCATAACGACCAAGACTACAAAGACTTGCAAGAGTTTTCAGTAGACGAATTAAAAGAAATATTAAACGACTTAAAAAACCAATAACACTATGATGACTATGAAACAAGCGTGTGAGTACTTAACTAACTCACGAAAAGAACGAAGCCGATCACACCGAATTGAAGTAACTAAGGGCAACTATTGCTCTGGTTTGACGAACAAAGAGTACAACCGAATGCACATTAAAGGCAAAGGTGCTGGTAGCAAAGGTAGAACTTATTCTCACACTAAACTATGGAAATCACAGGAGTATTCTAATAATATTCACACTATGTATAACGATAACACTTTTAAAACTATATAACTATGAGAACACTTAAATTAACAGAAAACGATTGCACTTTTGTACACTATGTACTACGTATGTACGCTAACCAAACTCCCGGTTTAGACAGCGAAGACAAATCAGAAATATACGAAGTTGCGGCAAAGTTCAAATAATTTTGCAAACTAAAAACGATCGAGTAAAGATAATATAAATGTAAAAAAATAATAACTATGAGAAAATTCAATCACTATGTACTAATTATGTACGCTAAATTAAAACAATTCAGAGAATTCCTCGGGCCTTGTCCTAGCGAAACTAAATGGTAAACCTTAAAAACTATTATTATGACAAACAAAATAAAATTTAAAAAAGACAGTATGACTGGTGCTATACACGCTATACTCAACGGCGTCGACTACCGACCATACACTATTGGCAACTTACCCAACACATTTGCTTTCGTATACAACGAAGACAAAGACCAAGACGGTATAACGGAATGGTTTAACCTAAAAGGCCTTACTTATGTCAGAGTTTAAGGATTACCCAGCCGATCAAATCGCCGCTAAGCTAGCGCAAATCGATCGCTTTGAAAGAACCTACAAGCCTAATGCAACAAGTAAATCTTGGCGTAAATGGTGCACCGATTATGAATATCGGAAACGCGAGTGGCAATTACGTCAATCCGTAGCAAACAGTATAAAACCGAACACTAACTATTATAAAGAAAACACAATATTATGAGATTAATTAAAGTAACTAAAGACGGAGCTCTACATTTTAAATTGAGTGATGGACGAATTGGCGCTACTTACCCTAGCGGTTATGTAAGAGTATCTACCAAACAAGATAACTATTACCACAAAAAACCGTTAATGTACCAAATAAATAGACAAAAGAAAGATTGGTAC
>Ga0228609_1000139_pt1 | contig 37354 bp, 41 predicted proteins | sample 10DmetaG_FD_190068 | JGI IMG/M metagenome (GOLD analysis project Ga0228609, IMG submission 190068) | Seawater microbial communities from Monterey Bay, California, United States - 10D | ecosystem: Environmental > Aquatic > Marine > Coastal | place: USA: California | collected 2016-11-10 | reverse complement strand
CCCTTGCGCGCATCAATCAGGATCACGGCCAATTCCGCCGTGGAGGCACCCGTGACCATGTTGCGCGTGTATTGTTCATGGCCCGGTGTATCAGCGACGATGAACTTACGCTTTTCGGTGGCAAAAAAACGGTAGGCCACGTCAATTGTGATGCCCTGTTCCCGCTCTGCGGCCAATCCATCGACCAGCAGCGCAAAATCAATCTCTTGGCCCTGCGTGCCCACTTTTTTGCTATCTGCTTCAAGCTGAGCAAGTTGGTCCTCAAAAATCATCTTGCTGTCATAAAGCAGGCGGCCAATCAGCGTTGATTTCCCGTCATCCACGGACCCACAAGTAATAAAGCGCAACAGCGATTTGTTTTGATGGCTTTCTAGGTAGGCATCAATATCCTGCGCAATCAGCGCGTCAGTTTTATAAACTTGATCTGTCATATCCAGCAGCCCCTAAAAATACCCTTGCTGTTTCTTGACTTCCATCGAGGCGCCTTGATCCTTATCGATCGCGCGACCTTGTCGTTCGGATGTCGTTGTCAAAAGCATTTCTTGGATGACGTCAGTTAGGGTCGCCGCCTCAGATTGCACAGCGCCCGTTAGGGGGTAACAGCCCAGTGTTCTAAATCGGATCGAGCGCATCACAGGTTCTTCGCCAGGTTCCAATGGAAAGCGATCATCATCCACCATCAGGATCAAACCATCCCGCTGCACAGTCGGACGTGGCGCCGCAAAATATAGCGGTACGATTTCAATGCCTTCTAAATGGATGTATTGCCAGATGTCCAATTCCGTCCAGTTGGACAATGGAAAGACACGCATGCTTTCCCCCTTGGCTTTGCGCGCATTATATAGCGACCAAAGCTCTGGGCGCTGCGCCTTGGGCTCCCATCTGTGCTGGGCGGTACGGAAGGAAAACACACGTTCCTTGGCGCGCGATTTTTCTTCATCCCGACGCGCACCCCCAAAGGCCGCATCAAACCCGTGTTTATCAAGCGCCTGTTTCAGCCCTTCGGTCTTCCACATATCGGTATGCAATGCGCCATGATCAAAGGGATTGATCCCCTGTTCCTTGGCCTCTGGGTTTTGGTGCACGATCAATTCCATCCCCGCGTCTTTCGCAGCCTTATCGCGCAATTTATACATCTCTTGGAATTTCCAAGTCGTATCCACATGCATCAATGGAAACGGAGGGGGTGAGGGATAAAAAGCCTTTTTCGCCAGATGCAGCATCACCGCGCTGTCCTTGCCAACCGAATACAGCATAACTGGATTCTCAGCCTCTGACACAACCTCGCGCAGGATCTCAATCGCCTCAGCCTCAAGGTTTGAGAGATGGGTTAACGGCATACGATATCCACTCTACCGAAAAATTTATTAGGAGATAAAGAAATAACCTATCTCGCGAGCGTCGTAAATCGTTTCTGATGCTGACATCTAAGCGCGCCCGGTTACGAAAAACGAACTAAGTCGGTTAGCTTCGGGCACGCGTTCCATGGCGCGCAAACCGTTTTGCCAAAACCATACCCACATTATAGGTAATAACAAATAAAATTGCGGCAGCAATAAAACCTAGCGCCGCCATTTGATCATTGTTTTGAAGCATCACCGCAGCAGCAATCGGCACTGAGGCCAATGGCACGATGATTAAAGTAGCCAATGGATTGGTCAGGCCTCGCAGCTTTCGAGACAGCAATGTTAATTCCAGCGCGCGCATCACCAATTGATGAAAATGAAGCCGATCCGGTTGGTCGATTGGCTTGCCAGAGCGATAGCGGCGAAATATTGAAAATATCATATCCGCAATAGGCCAAAAGAAGATCAAAAGCATTGAGAAAGGAGCAATCTCTGGATGTCTGTTGAGCAACAAAATCGCAATCCATGCCAAGATATGCCCCGTGCAATATGCACCCGCATCCCCCAAAAACAGCTTTCCAAAAGGATAGTTGAAGACCAGCAAACCCAACAATGCACCAATAATCAACAGCAATATATACGAGATTTGATAATCACCAACCGACACAGCAACAGACATGAGGCCAAGTGCAATCACAATAGACACGCCGATCGCCAATCCATTTAAACCGTCGATTAGGTTTAATGAATGGCTGATACCACCGGAAATCAAAAGCGTCAGAATAATTGCGGGGAAAGTGTAAAGCGTTAATATCTCTAAAACCGGAACGCCCATGCGAGGTATCCAAGCCCCCAAAAGCATGCCGGCCAATAAAGCAGAGGCAAAGGACAGAACCAGCCGCATTTTCGCGCTAACATTGAACCCAACATCCTCTCCCAGCCCTCCCAGAAAGACCGGCAGTGCAGAGATGGCAAGAAAAGACACCAAGTTGAACGTCGTTGCGTCTAACGTGAACGCCCCAAAAAAGCCGCCTAGTATTACCGCCAAGCCACCGATTCTTGGGGTCGGCAACCGATGAGAGGATTGAACGGCTGCATTGCCGTGGCCTTTGGCCGTGAATTGAATATGCAGCGGCCGGGTTAGGAAAATAACAAATGCGAGACACACCGCTGATGCAAAGGAAGATAAAAGTATCATGTGATTTTTATTACGCCCACCGCTTACCGCTCCACCACATACACAGCACCGCTGGGTTAATCAAGGCTTGCAGGCAAAAAAAAGTCTCCCAAAGAGACGCAGAGGCAGAAATGCCGATGGATGTGTTTATTCAATCTAAGACCACAATTTTACCACCTCCGCCCTCCAAGACAAATGAAACAAAAGATAATCTGTGAAGTATCAAACACCTCAAACCTTCTGCTTATTTATCTCTAAACTGAGATTGCAACTTGGTTAATCACGGCTCAATTCAAATACTGAAAACCCATGGCTGTTCAACCAGAGATAGGGGGGGCTACAGTAAATCAATAAACATGAATTCTACTTCAACAAAATCAAAGAGCCAATTTATAGTATTCTTTCGATACAAGTAAATGTATCCAAGCCCGTGTAAATTGCCCTCTTTGGCAAAAGCAATGATATGATTAAAGTTGAAAACTGGCCTAATATGGCGCCATTTGACGCGCCACCTTATGGACTCCATGCTCTCATCCCTTGCGTGAGGGGCGTTAACTATTTTTTTGCGGCAACGCCCATATGTTTCTTTCCCTCCGGGTAAGGGACGGCTTCATTCAAACTTTCTGAGCAGTCAAACCACTCTTAATATTATCATTTTGAAACTTAATGCGTTGAGCCGCATAACGCATAGGTTACACTTGATCAAATGCCCTAGATTGCTGCTCTGCCTTTAGCGACATCACTTAACCTTGAGTCAGCTTTAACCCATTTGACGCCGCGACAAAATGCGGGTTGTCCATAACCTCTTTGCCATATTCGAGTTCTTCAAATGTATCGATCCTATACACATTGCCGCCTGCCCCTTTAAGAACTGCATGCGCAGCGCCCGTATCCCATTCCATCGTACGACCAAGACGAGGGTACAAATCCGCTGCGCCGCGCGCGATAAGACAAAACTTCAAAGATGACCCCGCGCTTTTGGATTGAACAGGATTATATTTTCTCAAAAAAGCCTCTGTTTCCTCATTAGAGTGCGAGGCCGATTTTACCGCGGTAATCTTCTGCCCATCCACAGCGCGACAGTGGATCTGCGCAATCTGTCCACGCCTCTCAACGCGGCTTGCATCGCTTTCTACATAAGACAAACCGTCAAGATCACGATAAAATAAATCACCACTCACTGGCACATATACCACGCCCAACGCAGCTTTACCCTGCACGATCAGCGCAATATTAACGGTAAATTCTCCAGTTTTTTTTATGAATTCTTTCGTGCCGTCCAACGGATCTACCAAGAAGAATATCGCTTCTCTCAGCCGATCACCCTCCGCATAAGTTTCCTCAGAGACAATGGGAATATCTGGCACAAGCTCAGCGAGCGTGGTCGCGATTGCCTTATCTGCCCGCAAATCAGCCAGCGTCAAAGGGCTTTCATCGCTTTTAATCTGAATACCGAAATCGCTTTGAGCGTAGACATCTAAGATTTCAAGCCCCGCCAAAACCGCGGCTTTGCGCATCGAAACTACTAAATCTGGGTATTTTTCTTTTAGGCTACTGATCGACATCGCGGCGCTTTCTGCTTTTGCTCATCTTGAACAAGCGTTAATGTCGTTTTCTTTTAGTTTTGCAAGAGGTTGCGCATGCATTTCCAAGATCAAATCAACCATGGCCGATAAAATTTATCGAGCAGGGCGCGTTTCATGCGCATCAAGCCAACCAAATATCTTTTTTTGGGATCGCCGGCTCTGATCGGTGCAAACCCATCACGACAACGCCTATGATTGGGCAGTCGCAGGCTGTCTAAGCCTATGCCCTGCAAAATCCGAAGTCTCCTTATAGGCGAAAGCCCTAAAACCCATAAGTTTCATCAGGTAAATCGTTTTTTTGTTTGCAACCACCGCCATCCTAACGCCCCTCAGGCATAGGCTGAAGCTGACCATAAACTAAAAAGTTACTGCCTGCCCAAGCCGGGCCGATTCTTGCGCAGCTTGCCCCATACGCACAGCCCAAATGCCATCGTTCAAACTTACTTCCACCGCGCGTCCTTGTCGCACAACCGCTAAAAACCGCTGATGCTGATAAAAGGTGGATCCATTGTGATCCCCTGCCTCTAGCAAAGCCGGATCAACCGGAATTTCAAGCTCTTCGCGCAGGCCAGAATGGCGCGGTGAAATTACCAGCTTTGGATCGGGGGCGCGCTGCGATTGGTTCATCCAAAACCGCGTTGGTCCGGGCACGAATGCCTCGATCTTGCCGCGCGGACCCACCACGGATAATTCTTCCTGAAAATGCGCCCCTTCAGCAAACATACACAATTCTAGCAGTGCCTTCGTACCATTTTCGAAATCCACGATCACATAACCATGATCCCAAATATCAGGAACGGCGCCTGCATAAGTTTCGTCTAAATGGTTCACAGCCTGACCACCGCTAGCCATGATCCGCGTTGGATTAGATCCGGTCAACAGGCGCATCAGGTCAAAAAAATGGCAACATTTTTCGACAAAGGTGCCGCCACTATTGGCATTAAAACGGTTCCAATCACCGATTTTTTCCAAGAAAGGAAATCGGTGCTCGCGGATGCTTAACATCTTCAAACCGCCTGTCACGCTTTCAAAGCGATCTTTCAGGGCCGCAATGGGCGGCATGTAGCGATATTCCATAGCCACCCAGACAGGCGCGCCATAGTGGGTTTTAAAAGCCTCGACGCGGGCCAAATCCTGAGCATTGGTGAATAAGGGCTTTTCAACCAAAACGGGGCGCGCCGGATAGTCAGCGATGCGCTCTAATTGCTCCAAATGAACATGATTGGGCGATACGATCACCAAACAATCCAGATCCTCACGCGCCAAAAGCTGATCCAAACTCTCAACAAACACCGCATCGGGGGCGAGGCGTTGCGCAGCCGCGCGCATCGCTGCATCAGGTTCAAAAATTGCCACCACAGCCGTTGCGGGCAAAAGAGCTATATTGCGCAGATGTTCTTGCCCCATCATACCACAGCCTATAATCCCATAGCGGGTTATATCTTGCATTCTGTCACCTTATTTTATGCGCGCCACATAGCGCGCTACGTTCGTGTCAATCCAATTTTGAGAATATTCAACCGTCTCACCTGTTTGCGACCGGCTCAACCGAGCCGCAAAAAGGCACGGCGTACCGGGCGTTGGTTCAAACCCATCTGGTGCCCATTGCGGCACCGGCTCTAGCCCCAATTGATCTTCGGCTTCGGTAATCCAAAGCTTGAGAACATTCCGGTAATAAAGATAAAGCGAATGAGACAATTCGCTTGTGCTAAGCTGCGCCGCTTGATCCCCATCCAACCAAATTTCTTCAAGCACCGCCGGCTGCGCGTTAAGCGATCTTAACCTGCGAATGCGATAGGCCTTCGGCGCTGGCCCAAAGGCTGGAAATGCAGCGGGCTTTGGCAATAAATCAACACTCAAAACCCGCGCAGTTGGCAAACCCCCGCCATCGATCAGCTCAACACGGAAGAAAGAATAAACCGAATTGGGCGTGGCGCCCGTTTTCACATAATTTCCTGAGCCTTGACGCTTCTCCAAAAGCCCTTTCGCATTCATATCATCCAATGCTTTGCGCAACGTGCCCACTGAAATCTCCAATTCAGCAGCCATTTGCCTTTCCGGTGGCAAACGTGCGCCATCCAAATACCGCCCCGCCGCAATATCGCGGATAAGCATTTCGCTTATCTGAACATAGGTCGGCAGTACGGTTTTCATCGGTGTTTTGCATCCGCCTTACAAAAATTGATATACTATTGATTTACATAAACTCAGGTGTTACGCAAGGCGCAAAAGACAAAAAGGATCCCTGAAATATGACCATCGTCCCCATCACGTCAAAAGAATTAGACGCGGTCGAAGTCTCCTGGTTTTCCGCGCTTTGTTCAGATGATTTTCAATATCTTGGCGTTCCTGATGGCACGCTGCGATCCTCATGGGGGCATTGCAGTGACATTGTTAAAAAAGCCGAAGCGCAGGGTTTTCGGAACATTCTATGCCCCTCCTCGTATCAAGTTGGCCAAGATACGCTGAGCTTTGTCGCCGGCTGCGCTCCGATAACCGAAAAGATCAACCTGCTGGCCGCTGTACGATGCGGAGAAATGCAACCCATCATGCTGGCGCGCACGATTGCCACGTTAGACCATATGCTGGAAGGGCGCCTGACGGTGAATATCATCAGCAGCGATTTCCCAGGTGAAAAAGCAGACAGTGCGTTTCGGTATCAACGCTCGCGTGAAGTTGTTGAAATTCTCAAACAAGCCTGGACGCAAGATGAAATCAACTATCAGGGCCAAGTGTATACGTTTTCCGGTCTCACCACAGATCCGGCAAAACCCTATCAGACCGGTGGGCCTTTATTGTATTTTGGCGGTTATTCTCCCGCCGCGCTGGAATTATGTGGGCAACATTGCGATGTATATTTGATGTGGCCTGAGCCAAAAGAGCAAATCGCGGAGCGTATGCGCGCCGTCAACGCGGTTGCCGAACGCTATGAGCGCAGTTTGGATTACGGATTGCGCGTGCATGTGATCGTGCGCGATACTGAACAAGAAGCGCGCGAATATGCGCAACACCTGGTATCAAAGCTTGAGGATGATGCTGGCCGTGCCATTCGCGAACGGGCGCTAGACAGCACATCGCTAGGCGTGGCGCATCAAGCTAAAAATCGCGACCTTGCGGATATGGAAGGCTTTGTTGAACCGCATCTTTGGACAGGTGTGGGCCGCGCCCGCTCGGGCTGTGGTGCCGCGATTGTTGGTTCAACCGACCAAGTCTTATCTGAACTTGAAGCCTATCAAAAAATGGGAATCCGCGCCTTTATTCTTTCTGGATATCCGCATATGGAAGAATGCGAACATTTTGGAACCCGCGTTATGCCGCAATTGAACACCTGTTCCTTGCCACAAGCCTACGGTCGGCAACCAAGCACAAACCCATTAACACCCCTCGGGGCAGGAGAGCGCCGCTAATGCAACGCATTGATCTTACATCTTCTTTAAGCCTGTCGCGGGTTATCTATGGCATGTGGCGCTTGGGCGATGATTCTGACACCAGCATAAATCACATCCGCAACAAGATCGCAGCCTGCTTAGAGCAGGGCATCACCACCATGGATCAGGCAGATATTTATGGCGGCTATATGGCTGAAGAATTGCTTGGGCAGGCTTTGCAAGGAACCGATCTGCGCAATAAAATCGAAATCGTTACCAAATGCGATATTGTGGCGCCCGTGGGCCGCTATGAAACCGCATCGGTGAAATATTACGATACCAGCCGCGCACATATTCTGGCCTCGGTCGATCATTCGCTCCGCCTGATGGGGGTTGATCACATCGATTTGCTTTTATTGCATCGCCCAGACCCTTTGATGGACCACCTGGAAACCGGCGCCGCGCTGGATGAGCTGGTGGCCAGCGGCAAAATCCGCAGCGTGGGTGTGTCCAATTTCAAACCCTATGATTGGGATTTACTTCAATCCGCGATGAAGCAAAAGCTGACCACCAATCAAATTGAACTCAGCGTTCTTGAACATAACGCGCTGACAAATGGCGATGTAGCGTTTCATCAACGTCTTGGCACGCCGCTGATGGCGTGGTCGCCTTTGGCCGGCGGACGCCTGTTCCAAGATGCCCATGCTGACGTGTTGTCGGTGCTTACTGCGATTGGCGCAAAGCAAGGCAAAGCCGCCGACGCTGTGGCAATCGCGTGGCTTTTGGCGCATCCTGCCAATATCCTTCCTGTTATGGGCACCAACAATATGCAGCGCATTCAATCGTTGTCAGATTGCACCGATATCGCTTTATCGCGCGAAGAGTGGTTTGAAATCTACACCGCCGCTTTAGGGCATGAGGTGGCTTAATGAGCAACGCGGTCCGGCCCTCAGACGCATCCAACACGCCGCTTGACAGCGGTGCGTTTCGCTCGGCTTTGGGGCGCTTTGCAACGGGTATCACGATTATTACATGCTCGCATGACGGGCAGCCCATGGGCATCACGGCCAACAGCTTTGCCAGCGTATCGCTGGATCCGCCGCTGGTCCTTTGGTCGCCGGCAAAAGCCTCGCGCCGTCACCTCGCCTTCAGCAAAGCAACCCATTTTGCAATTCATATCTTAGAAGCGGGTCAAGAAGCGCTTTGCCATAGCTTTGCGCGACCAGGAGACGGCTTTAAAAACCTTGAATGGCAGGCAGGCGCACAAAATGTGCCTTTGTTTCCTGGCTGCTTGGCCCGTTTCGAATGCAGTTTATACGCACAACATGACGCGGGCGACCATACAATCATTATCGGACATGTGGACCGTTTTGAAAAAAATGAGGGCACACCACTCGTGTTCAGCCAAGGGGCTTATCTGAAAACCCGCGCGTGAAGACGGTTTACGCCTTGCGCGAACGGCCCAATCGCACTCTGCTTTTGGGCCTTTAACATCAGTTTCATCCTTGAGAGAAAATGCGCCTGTGGCACTGCTGTTTCACTGCCAGCGCCAATACCCGCTGTCAAACCTGTAAAATAAGGCAAGGGCGCGCCCGATATTTGACATTGAGACAGGCTTTGCCATTCACATAAAACACAGGATCGGCTTCGAGTGCCAGGGGCGTTTACCGCCAGGGCGGTGGCGTTTTGCTCAAGAATGCATCTATTCCCTGCGCCGCTTCTACGCCTTCCCAAACATCCGCCAGCGCCGAGATCGTATGTTCAATAATCGCATCATCAATCGGTTGGCCCAGTTTCCGCGCCAAGCGTTTGGATGCAGCCACCGCGCCGGGCGCCACCTGTAAATACGGGCTGATTTCAGCTTCAAGGCGCGCTTCGATCGCCTCTGCGGGAAGATAATCGGCGATTAAATCCAGATCTTTTGCTTCAGCCGCGTCAAAAATCTTGGCGGACATGAACACGCGGCGCGCCTTACCCTCGCCCATCCGCGCAATCACATAAGGGCTTATGGTAGCCGGAATAAGCCCCAAACGCGTTTCCGTCAGGCCGAATTTTGTGCTGTCTTCCGCGATCGCAACATCGCAAATAGCCGCCAACCCAACCCCGCCGCCATAGGCGCCGCCCTGCAAAACACCAATGAGCGGTTTCGGCAAAGTGTTGAGCTGTTTCAGCATCTGTGCCAATTTATGCGCCTCGGCCATCCGCCCTGCGCGATCCGCGGCGATCTGCGCCTTCATCCATTCCAAATCACCGCCGGCGCAAAACACGCGCCCACGACCGCGCAACACTACCACGCGCACAGCGTCCATAGCGCTCACTGTTTGGGCAAATTCAAACAGATCGGCAATCATCTGGCCAGAAAATGCGTTGCGCTTTTCAGGCCGGTTCAACGCGACGGTCAAGACGCCACGCGCATCGCAGGAAAGATCGAGCGTTTCAAATTTAGGCAGTTTCATGCACCAACCCCTTTGCCATCTGAGCCGCTTTTTCCAATTTTATCAGATCAAGGCCGGTTTCAAACCCCTGCGATTGCATCAAAGCTGCAACCGCCTCAGTGGCAACATTGCCTTTCGCGCCCGGCGCATAGGGGCACCCGCCTAGGCCGCCAACCGCGGCGTCAAACACCCGGATCCCATGCCCCAGCGACAGCGAGATATTTTCAAGCGCCCGTTGATTAGTATCATGGTAATGCCCAGCTAAGGCACTTGCCGGTACGCTGTCAAGAACCGCCTGAAGGGTTTTATCCAAGCGCTCAGGCGTGGCCTGACCAATCGTATCGCCCAAGCTAATTTCATAGCATCCCATGTCAAACAACGCCTGTGCAACCCACGCTGTGCGCTGCGGTGACACCGCCCCCTCATAGGGACAATCGGTGATACAAGACACGTATCCCCGCACCGGAATGCGCGCGGCTTTCGCCGCCGCCATCATCGGAATGAACCGGGCAAGGCTGTCCTCGATCGAGCAATTAATATTGGCTTTGCTAAAAGCGTTGGAGGCAGCGCCAAAAATAGCAATCTCATCTGCCAAGGCATTTTTTGCCGCCTCAAACCCCTTCATATTCGGGGTCAATGCCGTATAGCTTATGCCCGGCACACGGGTCAGTCCAGCCATCACCTGCGCGGCATCAGAAAGCTGCGGCACCCATTTTGCCGAGACAAAGCTGGTAACTTCGATTTTGGACAGCCCGCTTTCTGATAGCGCATTCACCAATGCAATTTTATCCGCTGTCGCAATTGGTGCAGCCTCATTTTGCAGCCCATCTCGTGGACCCATTTCAAACAGAGTGACCCGCTCGCCCATTTATCCCTACACCGCTTATCACCCGTCTCTGATGCGGGCATTCCAATCTTGCCCGCTAACGCCCAAGAGCGCAAACCTATTTCAGCAATTATCCATGACAAACCAAAAATTGAGATTGTGCTCGAAGCAGCAACCGGTCACAAAGCGGGAAGAGAAATAAATAGAGTGATAGAATGATTGAGGAACAGCCCGGACTGTTGGCGCAGATTCGCGATAAATTTGCCCATGTCGATAGCTGCCCGTTTACCGGCCCACGCGTGTTTTTCGAAAATGCAGGCGGCGCCTTAACGCTAAAATCAACCGTTGAAACATCTGCAAAATTTGCCGCTATCCCCGACAATCAAGGGCGGGATAATCCGGCAAGCCATGCGCTCATGGCGATTATAAAGAAAGCCAAAGATCAATCTCATGTGCTGTTCAACGCGCCAGATGGTCAATTTTTTGTTGGGGAAAGCGGCACTGAATTATTGTTTCGTATGGTGCGCACGGCCGTGATGGCCGCGCCTGAGGGCGGCGTTGTTCTGGGATCCAGCGTAGAGCACCCTGCCTCGCGCAGCGCCGCGCAGCATTGGGCAAAGGCGACAAACCGTCCCTATATAAGCGTGCCCCATAATCGTGAAACCGGCGCGGTTGAGGCGGCGGATTACGCAGCCCATGTGACACCCGATACGCGGGTTGCCACCATTTTGCATACCTCCCCCGTGACCGGAATGGGAATGAATGTTGCGGCTATTTCAGCAGCAATACGCGCCGTGGCGCCCGAGTGTTTTATCATCGTTGATGGGATTCAACATGCGGCCCATGGCGCGCTAAACCTTGCCAGCTATCAGGTCGATGGATATGCGATTTCGCCCTATAAAATGTTTTCGCGCCATGGGTTTGGGTATGGGTGGATTTCTGATCGTTTGAGCAAGCTTGACCATGAAACCTTGTTAAACGGCCCTGAAGAAAATTGGGAACTTGGCACGCGCGATACCGGCGCCTATGCCACAATTTCAGATATTGTTGACTATTTGGATTGGTTGGGCTGTCAGTTTAGCGACAGCGGCGATTTGCGCGTACGGCTCGAAGCCGCTTCACGGGCCATTCAGCACCACGAAAAAGCGCTGACAGATGCCATTTTATATGGGTCTGATAATTTGCCTGGTATACGAGACATAGATGGGATTGAAGTTATTGGTGGCTATGAAAACCCGCGCCGCGAGGGCTTGGTTGCGCTGCGGGTTACCGCGCAGGCCTCAAGCGATGTTGTTGCTGCGCTGAACAGCGCCGGTATTCGCACCCATACCCGCAAAGCCGATCATTATTCGGGCAATATCTTATCCCCGATGGGGTGGTCCGATTGCATCCGCATATCGCTGTGCCACTATAATTCCAAAAGCGAAATCCGCCAATTGCTATCGGCGCTGAAAGAGATCACAGAGACCGCGAACTGATTTCTACCCCCCGGGCGCAGACCACGCGAGGGAGGGCAGAAATCAACTCTGCGTTATTCGCGCCAACGCTTATTCAGATGATCGACGATCTGATCGCGCGCCTGGCGATAGGAGGCCATTTTCACCTCGCGACTTTCGCCCAATTCCGTCGGATCCATTATCGGCCAATATTCAACCTCTAGATGAAAAAAGCGGGTTAATTCCAAAGCACGTTGCTGGCTTGCAGGCGATAGAGCCACCACCAAATCAAACGCGGAAAGGTGATCGCCCCCCTGCGCCATTTCATCAAAACTGCGGGTGCGGTGACGCGACAGCTCAACGCCAATTTCTTCGCAGACGCTGATCGCAAATCCGTCAATTTCAAGATCATTCATCACGCCTGCCGATTGCACATAAATTTCAGTGCCGTAGAGCTTCTTCATAATGCCTTCCGCCATAGGAGAGCGCACGGCGTTATGGTCACAACAAAATAAAATAGATTGAGGCAGAGTATCCGACATATTATTCACCCCCAAAATGCAAAACGCAGATAAGTGTAAACAAGCGGCGCGCCGTATCATTATCAATTTCGGCCTTATCAACCAACCGCTCGCTCAGAATCCGCGCACCTTCATTATGAATACCGCGACGGGCCATATCCACGGTTTCAATCTGGCTGGGAGGCATATTCTTCACAGCATCATAATAGCTTTCACAAATCGCCCAGTAATCCTTGACCACCTGACGAAACGGAGAAAGCGACAGGTGAAATTCGGCCACTTTCACCTGCGTTTCAGTGCCCACATCAAAAACCAAGCGTTTTTCTTTGATTGAAAGACGCACGCGGTACGGCCCGGGAGCAATATCGCGCTGGCCGCGCGCCGGCAAAACAAAGTTATTTTGTTCTAACAGATCAAACATAGCCACGCGGCGCTCTTGTTCAATCTCCGGTGTGGGAACCGGCAGATTTTGATCGTCGATCTCTATATGCACAATATGGGTCATGAGACATCCATCACACGTTGGTAGTTGCGATTGCAAAAACGGGCAGAGCGCGTGCAGTCAATGACAAGCCTACCCCTTACTCGTTATTGAATTTTAATCGGATCAGATCCGAAAGGCCAGAGGAGAGACAGCCACTTAATCAGCCCCATCATTCAATTTACGCAGCCGTGCCGTGACCGACAGCGCATGCGCCTGCAAGCTTTCCGCGGTCGCCAAAATTTCAGCCGCTGGCCCAATGGCGCGTAACGCCTCTGGGTGCATCATCGCAAGCGTGGTGCGTTTGAGAAAATCCATCACAGATAGCCCACTGCTGAAACGAGCAGAGCGGGCGGTGGGCAAAACGTGATTTGGACCGCCAATATAATCGCCAATGGCTTCGGGCGTCCAACCGCCCAAAAAGATCGCCCCTGCATGAGTAATCTGTGCGCTCAACGCTTTGGGATCTGCCACACATAGTTCCAAATGTTCCGGGGCGATGCGATCGCTTAATACAACCGCCTCACGCAGGCTGGACACGGTGATGATCGCGCCAAAATCGCGCCAGCTGGCCGCGGCGATCTCGCGCCGCTCAAGCGTTTTAAGCTGGTTTTCCACCGCACCGGCAACCGCAACGGCAAATTCTGGATCATCCGTGATCAATATAGATTGCGCGTTTGCATCATGTTCGGCTTGGCTTAACAAATCCAAGGCGATCCAATTGGGATCATTTTCAGCATCCGCGATCACCAATATTTCGGAGGGGCCTGCGATCATATCAATGCCCACCTTTCCAAAAACGCGGCGCTTTGCGGCGGCAACATAGGCATTGCCTGGGCCAGTAATCTTATCAACAGGCGCGATCGTTTTGGTCCCATACGCAAGGGCAGCGATCGCTTGCGCACCACCAATGCGATACACCTCATCGACACCGGCGATTTTACAGGCCAGCAAAACCAGCGGATTTAAGATCCCCCCCGGGCAAGGCACCACAACGCTTAGGCGGCCCACCCCGGCTACTTTTGCCGGGATCGCATTCATCAAAACCGAAGAGGGATAGCTTGCAAGCCCGCCTGGAACATACAGACCGGCCGCTGATATAGGCGTCCAGCGCCAGCCTAATTCAGCGCCCGTACTATCGGTCCAATAGGCATCTTCAGGTTTTTGCTTTTCGTGATAGGCGGTGATGCGCGCCGCGGCCAATTCCAAGGCCGACCGCTCTTTTGCACCAACCTGCGCGCAAGCAGCTTCAATTTCTGCCGCAGAAATTTCCAACTCCTCTGCGCGCAGCGCAACCCCATCATATTTTTCAGTTAAGTCCAGAACCGCAGCATCACCGCGCTGTTGCACATCCGCGATGATCCGCGCGACGGTGCTATCAACATCCGGGCTGTCTTCGCGTTTTGCGGATAAAAGCGCCGTAAAATTCTTTTCAAAATCTGCGTCTTGAGTGTCTAGAAAAACTGGCATTTTGCGCTCCTACTTTCGCATAGCAATTAGCGACTCTTAGGCCAAGCCTCAAGCCCAAGACGGGTTTAAACGCTATGAGTAGGTATGTGACCCGAGGGCGCGATATAAGGTTTGGTGACATCGCGAAGCGATATCTCGAGCGCCGAAATTTGTATTTTGATCGCTGCAGATCCAGAAAATGTAAGTTGAACATCTTCCGAGGCGCCTTCACCCTCTTGATAGGACAGGGACAAAAGCGCCAAAGCGGCCTTGGGGGTGCTGCGATCAATCCCGATCGAGGCAATATGGCGCACGTGATCAATCACCAGCAATGATTGCACGCGTTCGACGGGGCGGCTTTGCTGTTGTGCATGGTCTTTATCTTCCCAGCGAAATCGGTTGAGCAAAACTGCCAATTGCCGATGTTGCTTGCGCCATTTCATTTCAGAAACCGGCACCACGGCATCCTGCAAAAAGGCTGACATCACCTCAATATCTGCCGGATCAATTGCCCCGATATATAAAGGCTTTTCAACGCCATCTTGAAAGCGGGCATCCTGCGTCATCAGGATGAAATCCTTTCCACTTTGGCCCCAACAGCTTGCAGTTTTGCCTCTAATTTCTCATAGCCGCGATCCAAATGATAGACCCGGCTCACCACAGTTTCGCCTTCCGCCGCCAGACCTGCCAGAATCAATGACACTGAAGCGCGCAAATCAGTGGCCATGACCGGCGCACCCTTTAAATGATCCACGCCGGAAACCTTTGCCACCCCGCCTTGCACATCAATCTGCGCGCCCATGCGCATCAGTTCAGGTGCATGCATAAACCGGTTTTCGAAAATGGTTTCCTCTAATACGCTGGTGCCTTTTGCCGTGCATAAAAGCGCCATCATCTGCGCCTGAAGATCCGTTGGAAACCCTGGAAACACTTCCGTTTTTACATTCACACTCTTCAAAACATCGCTGCGCCGAGACACCTGCAGACCGCCTGCAGTTTCAACAACATCCACCCCGATCGCATCTAATTTTTCGCAAAATGCAGAGAGCAAATTGATCCGCCCGCCCAATAATTCAACTTGCCCCCCCGCAATCACTGGCGCCAGCATATAGGTGCCCAGCTCGATACGATCGGTCACAACGGGATGCGTGGCGCCATGCAACCGTTCAACGCCTTGGATGGTGATGGTTTCACTACCGCCGCCGTCGATTTGCGCCCCCATTTTTCCAAGACAGTCAATCAAATCAACGATCTCGGGCTCGCGCGCGGCATTTTCTAAAACCGAAATGCCCTTGGCAAGGCTGGCCGCCATGATAAAATTCTCAGTCGCGCCAACCGAGGCAAATCGCAAGCGATGCCGCGCCCCGCGCAACCCACCTATTGGCGCTTTGGCATGCAAATAGCCCTCTTTCAAATCGATCTCGGCGCCCAGCGCTTCCAGCGCGCTGATATGTAAATCCATCGGACGCGCGCCAATCGCGCAGCCCCCCGGCAGCGATACAACAGCCTGCCCAAACCGCGCCAAAAGCGGCCCCAGCACCAGATTTGAGGCGCGCATTTTACGCACAAGATCGTAATCTGCCGTCAAATTGCCAATATTATGCGAAGATAACGCCACCACCAGCCCCTCATTCATACTGGAGACTTCTGCCCCGAACGAGCGCAGCAAAGCTGACATCGTTGCGATATCAGATAAGCGCGGTGCATTGGTCAGGGTCAGGGGTTCTTCGCTTAGCAAGGTGGCCGGCATCAAGGTTAAGCAGGCATTTTTTGCCCCTGCAATTGGAATTGCGCCATGCAAAGCGCCATTTCCAGTGACCAGAATTGAATCCATATTTTATTCCTTTTTGGCGGGCTGAGCCGCGGTTTCAACCGGCTTCCCCGCTTTGGCTTTCGCCTGCGCTTTGCGTTTCGCCAGATTTGATTTCAGCGCCTGTTTTAAGCGCTGATCGCGCTGCTCAGCGCCAGATCCGGTTCCAAAAGCTTTGGGTTTCTGCGTCATGGCGCCTGCTTACATCATCAAAGAAAACGCGTCTAGTTTTGACTTGCGTGGCAGATGATTCCCGTCTAATCACGCGCAGGCAGTTGCTGTAGTAGCTCAGTGGTAGAGCACTCCCTTGGTAAGGGAGAGGTCGGGAGTTCAATCCTCCCCTACAGCACCATAAATTTCACGCAAAAAGAAAAATAATACCAGTGATTTAGCCAGCTGACCAACGCCTGTGTGATTTGGACATCGGGGCAAGAAACTGCACGAAATTGCAGCGCAATCGATGTCGGTTTGGGCACAGGGCTAAAAAAGCCCGGGCTTAATGTTTTGGCGACTGATGCATCATTTGGCTGTCATTTTTAATGATATGTTTGACAGGGTTTGTGAAAAACCTTTGAAAACGAAAAAAGCCCGCTTGCGCGGGCTTTTCTATATTGCTTTGAGTTGCGCTTAACCTTGCAACAGGCTCAGCACGTTTTGCTTAGAGGCATTGGCCTGCGCCAGCATCGCTGTTGACGCTTGCTGCAGGATCTGCGACTTAGCCAAATTGGTTGTTTCAGCTGCAAAATCTGCATCTTCAATGCGGCCCCGCCCAGCTTGTAGGTTAGCACTCACATTAGTTAAGTTGCTGACTGTGCTGTCTAGACGATTTGAATATGATCCAAGTTTTGCTCGTTGCGTGTTTAATTCCAGAATGGCATCGTCAATTGCGTCCATGGTAGTGTTTGCGTCACTAGTGCTTGCAACACTAAGAGAGTTTGCTTTAGTGACGTCTATCTCCAGAGCGTTGCTCGTAGCCGCCGCTGTGATACCCACGATGTTTTGATCCTCAATAAATTGAATTACAGATTGCGTAAACCCAGCGTCGTCTGTAACATCGTAGCCTTTTTGAGTGCCGTGGGTAAAGGCATCGTAGGTATAACTTGTACCTTCAATGGTAAAGACCATTGTATCTTCAGCGGCAGCATCGCCCGCTACGGTTAAATGTACGAGTGTAAACTTTCCGGCTGCGCCGGTGCTCATTCCAAGTGTTTCAGTCCCTTCATCAACCACAGAGGTCACGGTAACATTTGCTTGTGTTGCGGTTCCACCGACGCCCAAACTAGTCGCGTCTACAGCATTAATTCCCACGGCAAGGGTATCAGACGTTCCTGTCTCGTTTGATGAAATCTGGAAATTGAAAGTGTTGGTATCATCAGCCGTAGTAGAAATAACGCCGTCATTTCCATCACCGTTTAATAAGGACACGCCTGCCCAAGTGGTGGTCGCAGCAATGCGATTAATCTCATCTTTCAATTGAGTCATCTCAGTTGCCATCGCGGTGCGGTCTGTTGATGAGTTTGTATCGTTGGCAGCTTGTACTGCAACTTCACGCATACGCTGTAAGATAGCTTCGATTTCTGCATGAGCACCTTCGGCTGTATCGATTAAAGCCTGACCGTCCATCGCATTCCGGATTGCCTGGTTAGTTCCGCGAATTTCAGATGTAAGGCGCGAGGCAATCGCTACGCCAGCCGCATCATCAGACGCGCCATTGATTCGTTTTCCGGTGGAAAGACGCTCCATTGAGATTTCCATCTCTTTATTCACGCTTGATGCCGCTGCTTGGGCCATCAAAGCGCCTGTCTTGGAGTGAGTAGCTCCAACCTTTCGCTAAGATATTGTAAAGACTCAACCTTATTACGAGCTGGATAATAGGCAAAAATTTGAAAGAATCATTGCCGTCATTTTAGCAGATTATTTGTTAAGTTTTACGCCAACAGCATCTTCTTCAAACAAGAATTGAATACCTCTGCTTTCTAAAAAACTGATCAGTTTTAGCATAGTAGAGACGCGATAACTCACTTCAGCTTTAGTCTGACTGCCAGAAGCCTCAAACCTGCGAATGGTTGCAATGGCTACGCCAGAACCTTCAGCCATTTTCTCTTGGTTAATCCCCAAGAGTGCTCTTGCAGCAATAATTTGCCGGGCTGAGGGAATATCCATTAAAGCTCTCCAATTTATAACGCTCATGTAACAAAAGCATTCAAAAATGCTACTAATGATATTGAATTTGATATTAAATATATTATTTATTGTATAATAAATCTAATCTAGGGCAAACGATGCATAAGTTTACCAATCAGTACCTCGAGAAAGTTAAATTGGAGCAAGGTAAATCCTTTCTTTATATTAAGGACCCCAAAACTCCCGGTCTATGGGCCGTAATTTATGCAACATCAAAGCGCTTTCACTATCGTTACCGATTTCAAAATCGTCAAAGAAATATGTCGCTTGGATCTTTCCCGGCTTTAAAAACTTCTGATGAACGAGATTTAGCCCTCAAGAATGCGCGCTTAATTTCTCAAGGAATAGATCCACTAGAGCAGAAAAAGAAAATTCTAGATATTCCTACACTGAGTGACTTCTTCTATTCTTATTATCTGCCGCATGCGAAATTGCATAAAAGAAGCTCCCACATAGATGAAAGTCTTTTTAGGATCCACCTGCAGCCAATTCTTGGAACTCGAACTCTTCTGCAAATATCACCCTATTATATACAAGCTTTTGTAAGACAAAAGTCTCAGAGCAACCTGTCCAATACAATGATAAATAGTGCCCTTACTCTGCTGGGTACAATTTTCAACAAAGCTAACCAGTGGGATTTTGCAAATGTCCCAACAAGCCGAGATCTGAAAATCGATAAATTGCCCTCGCCACCTCCTTTAACAAGATATTTAAGTGATCAAGAACATAAAAGATTGTTCGCAGAATTAGAAAAAATTGAAAATGTTATGATGAAGTTCCTTATTTCATTTTTGTTGTTAACTGGCTGCCGTAAATCTGAGGCCTTACAAGCGAAGTGGACTGATTTCGACTTTAATCATCAAATATGGGTCATTCCGAAAACAAAAAGTGGTAGCTTTCGGAAAGTGCCGATATCAAACGCTGCCGTTGATTTGTTAAATAAAGTAAAACAACATCATTTAGCGAAACTGCATGGAAACTTTTTAGAAGTTACCTTTGTTAACTTTAAAACAGGGAAAGCTTATGTAAATTGCGACAAGACTTGGCGGCGGGTACGCGAGAAGGCCAAATTAGAGGATTTCAGGCTGCATGACCTCAGACACTCTTTCGCCTCAATTTTGGTAAATAACGGCGTATCTATATATGAAGTACAGCATTTGCTTGGCCATTCTTCAATTCGGACAACTAATCGCTACGCCCATCTAGCGCCTGAGCGGCTACGCCAAAGTGCGGAGTTAGCAGCTCAATCTTACAATTTGGCTACAACAGTTTAACTTTAAGATATGCCTGACTAGGCTTAAGTATCGTCCAAAAGAGGCTAAGAAGCTCAATAGTTTTGATGGCTCTCTAAAGTAGCATGCATATAGCTTCTCAGCTCATCAACGAGTGTCTTTGGTTCAAGAATTTGAAAATTTCCAAGCCAATCTGGATGTAATAACTCGTGAATAAGCTCTCGATGCCCTTTACAAGTTAGGGTTACAAGCAAAGAACCATCTTTTTGTCTTTTAGATGTCTGACTTGAATGGAACTGGATGCTTTCAGCTCTTTTAGCAACAGTCGGTGCAAACAAGATTTTCACCTGCAGTTTTTCGTCGCCATGAAACACTCCAAAGCTTTCTTGTACCCATTGCTTGAAACTCCAAGTTTTAGGTTCTTCAAAGTAAGTCCCTAAAGCCTCAGCGTCTTCAATAAGGTCAAGTCTATAGATCCTGAGCTCTCCTTTGGTGGTAGACGCCACTAAATAGGAAAAGCGGCCAAATAAAAAACCGTGCGGATTTATAATTCGAGCGGATGCCCTTCTCTTTAGTTCTGATTTATAGCGCAAGCGAACTTGTTCGCTCCCAACCACTGCGGGCTCTAGAACCTGCATAATAGCATTGCGAACATGACTTTTAGGCCCAACACGTCCAATATGCGCATCCCGTTCAATAAATTCATCAAGATCATTAACTAGATGGCGCGATAACGGCTTTTGTACGGAAAGCATCTTGGTTAATCCTCTTTGCGCTGGGCCCCCATCCAAAGAGTTTAAAAGCCTTTCAAGCGCAACTTTTTCTAACGGTTCGATGTTCATAAATAAATGAATAGGTGCATCCGCTGAACCTTCTAGACGCCAGCGTTTGGTTAGATGATGATCACTGTCACGTATATGGTTGGCTTCAACTAAACCCAAGCCAATCAAAGTGCCCAACATTCTCTCAACTGTTTTACGACTACGCTCTGTTAATTGCATCAATTCAGTTATCGTTAAGCCCATAGATCGAGCTTGTAAGTGGCCGCATAATTCAACCATATCTCTAAATTTCGCGTAACTCATTCAAACCTCTATGAATTTTATTACCCCAATAATTGACGTAATAAATTGTTATCTTTTTAGTATGAGAAGAACAACAAACTTAACTTCTAAACCTTAATAAAAAGCAACTGAAAGGACTTACAAAATGACTTCTATCACTCGCCATAATATCAAATTTGGTTCCAAAAATCCTATCCCTGTAGAGCGTATTCAGGCACACCGTCGCACTCTTACACAAGCAGTCGATGCTATTCGCGCGCGGATAGATGAAACAATAGCTATTCTGAATGAGCAGCCAAGTTTACGTCAAATGCGTGCTAAAAGCTTCCGGTCACCAATGGCTAAGAAATATCGGCGAAATTTGCTCATTACAATCGGCTATGGACGTAACAACGAAGCTATATGCCCAGAATTCAAGTACAACTATTTTGATAGTTTGCCTCAAGCAATTGAATTTTTGCAGGAAACAAAAATTTTAATTTCTAAAGGCAAGTTAGATGTCCAAATAAACGCTCACTTGCAAAAGTTGTCAAAACGGGCTGAACATGCTCGGGAAAAACGAGCCGCCGTTGATACAGGTCCTAAAACCAAGCACACAGAGTATCAAGATGTTGCCAAGGCTTTAGGTAATCTTTCTAAAATCCAAAACTATGAAAGAAAGACTGCTGCTTAAAAGGCAAATTTATACAACTGTAGAAACCGCCCCAGAAAAAAGAATGGGGCGGTTTTTACACATGGCATTAATGCCTGGCGCGCCTCGGAACTTATGCGAAAACTTTAAGGTAAATGAGCAAAAGCTAATTCTTATTTTTGGTCAAAACTCATCCAGTTTTATATACTTAAATCATGGTATATTTTCTAACTTTACGACCTGTTAACTCCAAAACAAACAAAGAAATCAAAAAACTTGTACGTCCTATAAAGCGCGCAGCGCATGCGCATAATTATGCCGTAGAGCTACACCCAACAAACAAATACGGACAGCGCGATTTACATCTGCATATTTTGATTGAAACAACCAATATCCAACAGTTCAAACAACGTCTTCAATACTTCTTAAGTGGTTGGGAACTTGCCTACATTCAAACTGCCCGTCAGCCATTGAACGCTCTTTCTTATATGTCGCGACAAAATAATGCGGAGCCAGTTCATTATAAAGGTAATTTAGCTGCGCTATGCGAGCTTTAAGCCCTTTAGCCCATAATCCAACAAACGCTCATGCTGTTTACTCGAACTTTTCCATGAAAGTTTTGAGTTCTTTGCATGCCAGAAGTGAGCCTCAAAATGAATACAAAATTAACCCAACGTGATCGCATTGCATCTCTAATCTCAGGCACAGATCCAGAGCATATATCTCCCCGATATCTATATCTTTGGAGTTCTCTTGTGCGTCTATTTTATGAAGGATTTCCCTTAACATCCGCTCAAATCAGCGTTTTAAAAAAAACAAATCGCTACAGCGCTCAAACGCGAAGCGCGCGAAGGCGCGCTCGTCAGTACAGCTTTGAAGCAAGCGCTAATAAGTTTTTCAATGAGGCAAAACCAAGATGAAACAATTGGTCGAATGCCTTCAAAAAGGCTAATATTGAATGACAAGATCAGTCCAAAACAAAACGCAGATCTCCGTTCGATTAAGCATCTCTACAACTGGTGCTGTAAATCAAAAGTTTGATGCTTTAACGGATAATCTGCGGTTCCTTCATTCGCTGCACAATAAAACTATTAGCTTTAATCTTGCCAGCGAGAGTACCAACTCTGTATTTGTGCGCGCCGTTCCTCTTGATGCAGTAGTTTCTCACATCTTAGAGGTAAGCGATGCCGCAATTTCCCCGCAATATAGCGCTGCTCCTCGTGGACGCCCTTGGGAGCCGCGTATTGCAGCTGGTATTACAGCCTTGCAGCAACACAGACATTCACTTGCCGTTTCAGCGCTTCAAAGTTCAGGCCCTCGAATTATAACTACGCGAAAAGAAGCGCTTGTTCGCTATCTAAGTAAGCATCGCATATTTAAACAGCTTCCATCAGACGCAGAACTCAGTAGCCTTTTTAATCTTTAATTCTCAAAGACACACCTGTGTCACACTTTATAAGAAACTTAACCAGCTTAAGCAAAATGCTGCAGCTCTTAGTGTTTTTAGCACAGTTCATAAAACAATACACCAAACGTAAAAAAGCCCGCTTGCGCGGGCTTTTCTTTAGTGCTTTGAGTTGCGCTTAACCTTGCAACAGGCTCAGCACGTTTTGCTTAGAAGCATTGGCCTGCGCCAGCATCGCTGTTGAAGCTTGCTGTAAAATCTGCGACTTAGCCAATGAAGTGGTTTCAGCGGCAAAATCTGCATCTTCAATGCGGCCACGACCAGCTTGTAAATTAGAGCTGATGTTGGTCAGATTGCTGACTGTGCTGTCTAGACGGTTTGAAATTGAACCTAAAGACGCGCGTTGATTGTTTAGCGCCTTGATCGCATCATCTATGGCTGCAATCGACGTTGATGCCGCAGAGGACGTTGTTATATCCAAAGCAGAAGACGACTGACCGGCAGTAGCCGCAACATCTGATACAGCAGCTGCCAATTGATCAGAAGTTCTGCTGATCGTGAGTTTTAGGTCGTTTGTGTCGTCTTCGCCAGTGGTAGTATCGTAGTCGCCAGTGGTTACTGCGAAAGTAAGGCCAGCCAGTTTACCATCAGCTTGAAGATCAGCAAGAGTTGCCTCTAAAGCTGCTTTCATACCCGCGGTAGTATCAGCATATCCTGCAAGGCCACTCGTTAGATCTACGTCTACGGCGACATTATTTATAGACAGAGTTAGATCGTTAAGTACCTGGCCATCAAGTGTATTAATTTGCCAGACTTCTTGGTTTAACGTGCTTCTATCTACGGTCACAGTTGAAGCGGTTGGTGTACCATCGTCCATTGCCCTAGAGACCGCAACATTAATTGGATTGTTTACTGTCAACGTTCCATCTGCATTCACCGTACCGGTGATATCGCCCACTATTTCATCCGCAATTGATGTTGAGTGTATATCAGTTCCAGCACCCACTGCATCAATTGCAGCTTTCATTGCTTTTGCAATATCAGTAGTTGTTTTACCAGTCGCCCCACCTACCGTTATAGCGTGGAAATCTCCAGCCGCTCCAACCGCGTTACCGGAACCATCGTCTTTAATGTAGCTAGTAGAGGCAAAAGAATAGGTAAAGGCTGTTTCACCAGAATTTTGGCCGGTTACCTTTAAAGAAATTTCTTCACCGTGCACTTTCAACGAGTAAACATCTCCAACGGCTGGAGTGCCAGAAAACTCAAGGGTGCCTTCGCCCACTTCCTTTACAGAGGCACCGTTGACACCGACGCTTGCGTTCCCTGCACCAACACCGAGACCTGCGGCTGTCATGGCTTTGATAGAAGTACTAATTGTATTTTCATTAGCTGTACCACTACCAACTTGTAGATCGAATTTTCCGGTGCCGTGGTTTCCGCCACTGCCAGTCAATAGCTTTTGACCTGCCCAAGTTGTGGAGTTTGCAATACGGTCAATTTCGGTTGTTAATGCATCCATTTCCAGTTGCAGGTTTGCGCGATCATCTGCATCGTTCGTATCGTTGCGTGCTTGTACTGAAATTTCACGCATGCGCTGTAAAATGTTTTCGATTTCTTGATGCGCGCCTTCAGCTGTATCAATCAGCGCCTGCCCGTCCATTGCGTTGCGGATAGCCTGGTTTGTGCCTTTAATTTCAGATGTCAAACGCGAAGCAATCGCGACACCAGCCGCATCATCAGCCGCGCCATTGATTCGTTTTCCGGTCGCAAGACGCTCCATTGAGATTTCCATCTCTTTATTCACGCTCGATGCCGCTGCTTGGGCCATCAAAGCGCCTGCAGCGATCTCGTTGTTAAGCCAGCCTGTGAGACGCGCAAACCCGGCATTGCTCTTCTGTGCTGTATTATTGGATAAAGCAGTGTTCAACCAAGACGCATTTGCCCCGCGCTTACCGCCGTTCAAGATCCACAACGCGATTTTGCAGTGCCAGGTAATCTCTGAACAAATCCGCCTCAGTTACGATTCCGATCAAACTGCCCGATATACGATCAATCACAGGAATACTTTCGCCAACAAAATCTACAGCAATTTCCATGGCTTGTTGCAAAGAGGCGTCTGATTTGATTGAAATCGGATCCACCTCTTGTTCAGCTATGGCTGGCCCGTCTGGGGCGCCTTTTAACAGGGTTTGAAGCGCAACTTTGCCCAGGAAGCTTTTATCCGGGCCAAGGATATAGGCTTCGGTTGAGCCGCTTTCGATCAAAAGGTTTATCGCAGTTTGGTTGCTATCTTCCGAGTTCAGGCGGCAATAGTCTTGATGCACAATGGTTTCAATATTGCGTTCCATCATCTCAAGGCCCGTACGGCCTGACGATATATCGATGCCCCGATCCAGTAGTTGGCGGTCAAAGAAGGAATTGCCAAATAAAAGGTGAGACGTCAGCACCGAGGTTACAATGCTGATCATAGCCAGCAAGGCAAATTCATACGATCCGGTCAGCTCTAATATAATGATCGTTCCGGCGATGGGTGCGCCGATCACTGAAGAAGAAACAGCCGCAATACCACAGATCACAATTCCAACCGTGCCCGGTAAGTCCAAGCCAAGTGACGCAAGGATATGCAGGGCGATGGCGCCGCCAGCGGCCCCTATCACCAATGAGGGCGAAAATATTCCGCCAAAAAGCCCCATCCCCAAACATACCGAGGTCAGAATAATTTTCAAAAACAAAACAACAAACAAAAAGGCCAGCGTGTATTGCATTCCAATCGCACCACGTACAGTTTCGCCGCCCAAACCCAGCGTTTCGGGTACAAAGGCACCCCCGATCGCGGTGATCGTCGCCGCGATAAGAACCGCTTGTGCTGGGGTGAAACGCCCAGAGGCTGTAAAGGCAGCAACTCTGCGAACGCTTAGCATAAAGCCCACGGCGAGCACACCAAAGAAGGGCCCAAGGAGAAGCGCGATCGGCAAAAGAGTGGATAAATCGCCATCAAACCCGCCGATTTCAAAAAGGGTAGTGCCACCCCAAAACAATTCAGTGACCCCTGCTGCAACGCAAGAGGCGATGGCAATTGGGGCAATGGCTTTTAGGGAGAAATGCCTAATAATCGCTTCATGTGCAAATATGACACCGGCGATTGGAGCATTAAAACCCGCAGAAATCGCAGCAGCAACACCGCATCCGATAAAAATATCGGTCGAAATTCCGCTTCTTGAGAACCGCTTCAGCGCGCTGCCGATCACCGCGCCAAAATGCACCAGCGGACCATATTGGCCAACCGAGGCGCCACCTGAAGCGCTTAAAAAAGCCACCAGCGTCGAAGATAAGCCAGATTTTATATCCAACTCATTATCGGTGCGATGCGCTGCATGGATACTGTCAGCAGGCCCATGCCAGCGCGCGATCCCAAGGTTTTTCTTAATTGCTATTATACAAAGCGCCACGAATCCCAATGTGAAAAACTGCGCATAATGAAGCTCAAAGCCCGATATTTGTATCGGAGCGACCATACCGCGAAAGCTTGTAAAAAATTGAACGCCAAGGACAAAGAAATGGGCAACAAAGGCGACAACAAGGCCAAATACAACCCCAACAAGGATCAATTGTATGAGTCTTGATAAAGCTGCGATGAGGTTCGAATTCTCGTTCATGTCGACGTCCATTTTTACGGGGCCGATTTAAGCAGCACAGACAAACCGAGACAAACACCAACAGCTGTTTAAAGCGTCATTGTATTTTTATAGAGGGAAAAACTTGTGTTTGCAAAGTATCAACTGCGCAGATCATGACATTATGCGGATGATTAATTCCAGATGCGCGTTGCCGTCTCTTTCGCTTCAGCCAAACGTTGCTCATACATGCGCAACTTGGCAGATATATCGCTTTTCTCTTCGGGGATTTCTTCCGCCAAATCATCGGTATTTGTGGAAACACCTTTTAGCTTGTTTTTCAAGTTCGCAAAACCGCCCCCCCCAGAAGGTTCTGAAGATTTGGATTTTGCAGCTTTCTTAACCGGTTGAACGGGCGCCTCAACAGCTTCGATCGCTTCTTTGGCATCTTTTGTTTGTTTCGCCTCCGATACCTTTGCCTCCACAGCGGCTTCAGGGCTGTTTTCTACCGCCTCGGCTTTGTCTTGCACCTGCGCGGTTGCAACGGATTTGACATCCTCATGGGGCAAGTCTTCTTCAACTCCAGCCTCCTGTGGGGCAAGCCCAGCAAGCCCATCTATTTTCCAATCATCATTCAGCAATAAGGTGCTTTCGGCATCTTTCTCGCGCTCAATAAACTCTGAGAAAAGCCGCTCAAGCGTATCGACACGCGCGGTTAAAATACGATTTTGGATTTTTAGATCAGCGACTGCTTCGATCGTAAGTACGCGCCGCAAGCTGCCATTTGGTTTCGCAGGCGCGTTTGCTTGATTGGTGTCTGCGGTTGTTTCAGCATCCGACCATAGGGCGTTAAAGGAACGTTTATTGATGAAATGTTCTAAGTTTTTTTCGTCAACCTGCGCGGTATCTTCATCCCCCGTATTGGCCACGGTCGCCAGACGGCCCTCTTGAATATTCTGTTGCAGCTCCTCAAGGGTAAGGTCCGCCCGTTTTGCAGCTTCTTCTAACGAAAGTAACATCGCGGCTCCTACTGGCCTAAAAAGAGGCGTCGAAAGCATCATTATATGACACATTCATCTCCATTAAATCACCCAACCATCCAATTTTATCAACGTCTAAAACATCCCAACCACCCGGTTTGCCCAAGGTAGGATCTGACCGATATTTAAACGTGTAGACTTTAAAGCTTGTGAAGACCTCTTGCACACGCGACTCGGTATCCTCGGGCGCAAAGGCATTTTTGAAGAGAGATTTGATTTTCCTAGGGCTTCCTTTTTCGTCAAAGCTGGTCGTGTAATAAATGTAGCCATCCAAGATCTCGCCAATATCCTCTGCTTCAATCTCGACCAGCAATTTCATGATTTCTTCGCTGACCGACATGATTTTGCGCGCCGCGGCATCTTCGTAATGTTGCGCAAGCACTTGGCCATATTTAGAAGCATAGCCCGGCAACGGGATATCGTTCTGTACATATTGCTTGGTGGCCTGAACAGACACGACCCCCATAACCCATAAAGGACAAAAGCTCATTTACAAACCCTAGTTATAACGCTCTTAACTTAAAAGCGTTTCATTTATTTTCAAGCAATTATCGCGCCATAATTGCTAAGCTAACGCCAGTTCTATCTGTCTTACAACGCGTCACGTGTTTCAGATCAGATTGGTTCTATCTCTACAACGATGCTGTTTTTTGCTTCAAAGTCTAAAATATCGCCGCGTTGCGACAAGTCTTTTAACCCCTCAAGATCGGTGATTTCAAAAACGACTTCTGCAGCATGATCACCTTGCTGCAGAACCGTCTCATTCTTTATGAAACGCGCACGATCTGCTTGATAGCTGTCGTAAAACGCTTTCCATTCCTCATACACGCATCCCGAAATTGTTACCCTTGCCATGACTTTCATGCTCGCACCTCGTTCGTTTCTGCGCCAATTGATGATATTTTATAGTTTTGTTTCATTTCGAGAATAAAGCTTTGCACAAGCTTCGTAAATGAAATAATTGGGTTCATGGCCTCGAATGATAGCTTAAAAAACTTGACGGTTCAGTTGCTGTGGGACGCGGGGTATATTTCTGGGTCTGTCCTTTCCCCTCAGCCTCAAAATATGGCTCAATTAATTCAATTTATTGAGGCATTTCCTGCTGAACAGCCCATAGCCATGGATCAAATTCCAGAAACATTTGAATCCGCGCTCTTTCACTTAGCCGGATTTGATGGGGCCGCCTTCGACTTGGCAAAAAAATATATTGCCACAAAACTGCTATCTGGTGCGGGTTTGACAAAGCCTGGTTACCAATTTGCAGCGTGCCTTGTTGCGGGCTGGGTCCCGCGCTGGTCTATCGAGAGGCTCACAAAAATTGAGGATTTAAAACTGCGCCAATATGCACCTGTGATTGACCGGATAGGCATCGTTCTGACCGAACTTTTTCAGCTGCCTGCTGGCTTTGGCGGGCCCTCAAACGCGCAAATCACCGCGAGCATGGTTCTGAGTTTTGTTTTCTCAGACTTTGACCTACCCTTTTCAGAGGGCCAGATCGCAAGCATATTGCAAAGCGATAAGTAGCAAAACGCTGTCTGGCCGATGGTACGTAAACAATTGGTTCAACCGACCGTAATTATAGACTATAAGCTTATGAGGGCGATTTACTGCCCATTTTAGATTCTCTTGAAGGAAGCCGGTCTCATGACGAAGCAGTTCAATCGCCTTACGGATGATAAGAACAAAAAATCAGCCGTCTGGCATGAATTTAAAATTGTCGAGCAATATCCTTTGCATAAAATCAAAGCGATTATGGCGCGCCGTGAAAAACTTAAAACTGCAATTTCCGAGCAAATTTTAATGGCATCAGATCGCTCGTACATGCCAATGAAGTATAAATGGGTTCCTCAACCTGACGGGGATGTGAAACGGGTAACGGTGCCAACAAAGACCAAACGCTGGTGGCAACAACTTCCCGACGGAAGATACCAGATCGTAATAAAATATCGCGGTAAGATGCTCGAACTGGAAGCTGGAAAAGAGGCGATTGAAGTTTCGGATTGGAATGATCTTGTGCCAACTTTTAAGCGTATCATCACCTCTATTGACCAAGGTGATTTTGACTTATTCCTTTGATTTAAAACATATTTTAGGAATTTTTCTTTTTAAATATTTTTTATCTAAACAAAAGTTTTCTACAGCCGTATTTCACTGTGACACAAATGGAGGTGGTCATGAACAAATACGTCGGAAAGCAAGCTTACAGAAATTCTGCTGTATCAGCACCTCGCATTGAAGACGCCCATGGCGCGATCACCGTGTGTTTGGACACATTGCTGCACAATTTGAAGATCCTTGCGGAGGGTCCGGACCATACAAGCGAACTTTATGGTAAAATCACCAGCAAGTGTTTGACGGCGATTTACATTTTGCAAACCAGCCTTGATTTTGAAAAAGGCGGGGTAATTTCTGACAATCTGTTCAAGCTATATGAATATGTGAAATATCAAGTTATGGCGACGTCCAAGAAAGAAGCTGCTAATTTGGATCAAGCAATTGAAGTGGTCACTGAAATCACCACAACATGGCGGGCTATTTCCTAATGTTGGACGCGGTCGAAACCATGGGCGCATCAGATTTGGATCTGCTCACGCAAGATTTGCAATCTTGCTTGCAGAGCCAAAACATCGATGAAGCGCTAAAATTGGCCGAGAAACGTCATAATATGATCGTAGCTTTGTTTGAGGATTTGGAAGGTAAAACGGCGGACATGTCAGAGATTGCGGGCAAATCCATGCAGGACCTGTCATTTGAACGGTCCATCCTGCAGACGCAGCGCTCAGTTGACAAAACCGCCTTCGTTGCGCGCCGTACAGCTGTTAGCGCATATATGAAGCAGCCCTAAGGCCGGGCCAAAGACCAATAAATAGTCTGAAAACTAAACGGGTAAGATATACTCGAAGAATATTTTGAGCGTTTGCACATCAACGGCCTTTAAATCGCTTTGCAAACTGGGATCACCCGTCAAGGCAGCAACTTTTCCGCCCCGATTGTATAGGCTCATCAATTGCTTCGGCGATGCGCGCCCATAGTCACATTTATTGAAAATAACAGATAAATTTGCAGGTGAGACGCGCAAGATCTCATCCATAGAGCCGGCATTCATTTCTGCGGGTAAAACCATCACAACATGTACATGAGAAAAAATTTGCCCGTCGCGTTTGAAAACTGCGCAAAATTCAGGATGTTTTTCCCACGCTATCTCAGAAATTTGCGCTTGAGGGGCAAGAATGTTGGATGCGCTACATATTTTTTGGCGGCTTTGTGCAAAGTTCAACACCCGCGCGTAAAAGCTCAGCCGGTCGGTTTCAAACAAAACCTCTTCACTCACGTGGAGCACCTGCGGTTTCTCGCTAGACTGCTGCGTAATATTTTGCATTAAGCCCGCGATCAGCGTCGATTTTCCACTGCCGGGGGGGCCAATGAACACCACATTCTGCCTTGGCTGAAAAAGTTCTGCGGCTTTAGGGTCGATAAATATCTCCACCAACCGGTCCAGAAGCGCGTCTTTTTCGATCGCTCCCTCAAATTCGCTTATTTTGATTTCTGCCTTGATGAATTCTGAGCTGAGGCCAATGGCAAATAAATCTCCGAAACTGAGCCCCGGCGCATTGCTCTCAAGACTGGCTGCATGAGCGGATTTTTTTTCACTCGGTAAGTTCGCCGGCGCGGCCTCTTTAAAACCCAGCGGTGTTGCGCCATCAGCTTGGGTTTCCTCGGGCGCGGGCCCAGAAATAGGAGCGGTTTTATTTTCCACATCATCGAACAAGGATGCAGGGCTCGGATCCCCAATTTTTGCATCTGTTTGAATGTCTGGTGCGCCATCAGCAGCGCTGTCGGCGCGCGCTGCAACCGGCTTGGCTGGCGCAAGCTCGTCTGTTTGCGTTAAGCTGTTTGCCTCTATAGCCTTGCTCAACGCGGATAGATCTAGCGTTGTATCGGCGTCTAAATCAGAGGTTTGCCGCTGTTGGCGGAAATCATCCAAGCTGGTTTTTGCAGATTTCAACCAGCGTTCAGCATCGCGGCTATTTTTGACCGGTCGCTTTTTGGGCGGCTCGATTGAGGCTGTAATCTCAACAAAGCTTCCCACATTTTTAATACCGATAATGAAAGCATCTTCGCCAAGTTTGGTCTGCACCTTTTCAAGCGCAGTTGCCGTATCGGCGGCGCGAAATATCAGTTCATTGACCATAGCGTATTTCCAATATTCCTTGGCTCATTAGGTTTGCTCGGCACCTGAAACGGTCGCGATTACTTCTACCTTTTTGCTTTCAGGCAGTTCTGTAAACGATAAAATATTTAAATCACTTAGATGCGCGCGCACAAGTTTTGACAATTTTTTGCGAATAACCGGGGCCACAATCAGGAATGGAACCTTGCTTTCAGCCATTTGATCATCCACCACAGAGGATAGTTTCTGGATCATGTTCTGCGATAATTTTCCGTCGATAATCAAATCACTTTGTTGATTTTGACGGTCGGCATTGATCAATAGGTTCTCGAATTCGGGATCTAGCGTTATAACGGGAATAGCGTCTTTGTGGGGCACCATACGTTGTAAAAGCAGCGGAATTAAGTAGGGCCTCAAGGCTTCGGCTGTGTCATCAATGCTCATATTGCGGCCAGACAGCTCGGCCAAGACCTCTAAGATTTTGCGCATATCATTGATTGGAATTTGTTCTTCCAAAAGCTTTTTCATGATGGCCGTCAGATTGTGCAACGGCACCAATTTGGGAACCACAGATTCCACCAAAGAGGGGCTTGCTTCGGCCAACCGGTCAATTACCTGCTTTAATTCATCCTGGCCGATCAGCTCATGCGCATTTTGTTCGATGACTTTGGAAAGCTGCGTTGTGATAACCGCTTCCGGCTCTACCACCACATAGCCGCGGGCCTCAGCCAGCGTGCGTTGTTGTTCAGTGATCCAATAGGCTTCCAGGCCAAATGTTGGTTCAATGACCTTCTCACCCTCAAGCGCGATCGCGCTGTCGCCAGTTGGAATGGTAAGCAACCGGCCCGGATATACTTTATCTTCCGCAACGATGCGCTGGCCAATTTTAATCTGATAAAAATTCGGCTCTAAATTCAGATCATCTTTGATCCGAACGCTGGGTATGACAAAGCCGAGCGATTTTGAAATATCTTTGCGCACGCCAGCGATGCGGGTCACCAAAGGACCATTCACTTCATCTTCCACCAACGCAATCAGCGGATAGCTTAATACAACCGAAATACGAGAATTATCTGTGATTTGCTCGGCGCTCACCGTGCTATTGTCTTCTTCATATTCTTCATCTGCAAAACTATCGATCATATCGGGTGTTTCGGCCCTGCCTGCATAGCGACTGATCATAAAGCCAATCATGCCGGTGATCGCGGCCAGTGATAAAAATAAAACCGATGGCATCCCTGGAACCAGCCCCATAATGCCGATCACAACTGCAACGGGATACCAGGCTTGCGGAATGCTGATCTGCCCGCCGATATGCTCTGACATAGATCCGCTTGACGACACCCGCGTGACGATAATCGCAGTGCCAATTGACAAAAGCAGCGAAGGTATTTGCGCCACCAAGCCATCGCCAATTGACAAAATTGTATAGAGCGATGCGGCCTCTCCCAGGCTCAAGGAATATTGCGCAACGCCAATCGTGATGCCGCCCAGAATATTGATCGCCAAGATCAAAATACCGGCAACAGCATCGCCCTTCACAAATTTCGAAGCACCATCCATCGAGCCGTAAAAATCCGCTTCGCGGGCCACCTCGTTGCGCCGCTCTGTGGCTTCTTCGGGCGTTAGAATTCCAGCATTCAGGTCGGCATCAATCGCCATTTGTTTGCCAGGCATCGAATCCAATGTGAAACGCGCGGTCACTTCTGATACACGGCCCGCACCTTTGGTAATCACTACAAGATTAATGATCACAAGAATTGCAAAGACGAAAATACCCACAACAAAATTGCCTGCAATCACAAAGCTGCCAAAGGCTTCAATAACCTGCCCTGCAGCATCTGTCCCCGTATGTCCATTTGCTAGAACAATTCGTGTGGACGCCACGTTCAAAGCAAGCCTCAGGACCGTTGCAACCAATAAAAGCGTCGGAAAACTTGAGAAATCCAAAGGTCGAAACGAATGAATGGCGATCATTAAAACCAAAAGTGCCAAAAGAATATTGAAGCTGAAAAACACATCCAGCAGGAAAGTTGGGAGCGGCAGCACCATCATGGCGACGATCACTAAAATGCCGAGCGGCATTACAGAATCGCTTAAATATCGGCGGAGCGAATTTATTTTAAATGTCTCAATAAGCGCCACGGTGAAGAAACCTTTTCTACTTTACACCCTAACAGGCAAAAACTGTGCCAAAGTTCAAAACTTACCGCTTACCGCAGTTTTGGCACGAAACATGCTTGTAGTTGAGAGTGATAGCTGAGGAGTAAAGACCGTGTTCGAGAAAAACAGGAATAGGCCGCCAAGACTTTATCGTTTCCCCCTTGCAGTCTGTGCACTGTCTTTCGGGCTTCTTATGGGCTGTGACACGAATGGGGGGCTGCCCAGTTTGGCGCAGATTTTAGAGCCGTCTCCCGCCGCTCCGGCGCCGCAAACAAACGATCAAATGGCCATCGTAAATGCGGTAGATGCAACAGCCGCCGTTACCCAGCCACGCGTTGAAGTGATCCCAACACTCACCGGAATGGGCTATGCCAGTATTTCTGCCCAACCCGCAAAATCGGCAAACCAGCGACGTTTGATGGCCATTCGCTCAGCGCGGCTGCAAGCGATGCGCAATCTTACCGAGCAGGTTCACGGCGTTCAGATCGACTCGCAAACCACAATTATTGATGCCATCGTTCAAAATGACTCGTTGAGAGCTTCGGTTGATGGCGTGATTTTGGGCGCCAAAACGGTGCGCATCAACCCCGTTGGGCGCGACACATATGAGGTGGTGTTAGAGCTAGATCAAGCGCTCCTTTCCAATATTATGCGCACCGTACGAGGTTAAAATGCGGAGTGGGCGCCCCTTTTTGAAGCGGTTTCTTGCACTAGCCTTCTGTTTCATAGGGATGGCCAATAGTGGCTTTACCGCCAATATCGCCACCGTTGATGCAACTGGTCGCGCCGCGCTGTCGGGCCATAGCGAGCAAAAAGCGCGTCGGTTTGCGCTTGAAGATGCGCTATATCTTGCGGCGTTGAAAAATGGCGTGCGTATCAGCGGTACATTGGTGTCTCATAATGGCGTGCTGCTGCGCGATATAATCACCCAAAACTCAGACGCAAAGTTGGTTGATTTCAAAATTTTGAAAGAGAATAAATCATCAACGCATTACCAAGTCAGTATAAGAGCGTTTTTTGCAGAGAGCGGCACGCAAACCTGCGCCAATCCGCGCTTTGAAAAAGCCCTTGTGTTGCGTCCAAGCGTTTCCATCGGCCAAAAAGTTCATGCGCATCATGCGGCTTTGGCGCCCGAACTTGGCAAAGCAATCACGCATTATATCTCGCAAAACTATCCGGGGCCCCTGAACAGTGGCGAGATGATGAGCTTTGCGGATTTTAAGAAGCGCCAAAGCCCAAAAAAAATGCTAAATTACGCCAGTTTGCAATCCAACCAATTGGGCGCGGTTGACGCCGCACTTTTGATTTCTACGGATGTGACACTGCGTGCGGGAAGCGGTGGGGTGCATGCAATGATTTCACTTTCCGCCATTTCGGCGCGAAATTTGACCGAGGTCTTTTCATCAAACTTGCAGATTTTGGCGCCCCTCTCCCCGAAAACGCCCTTCCGAACCTTAAATCTTTTGGATGCCAGATCCCCGGTATTTGATTTAATGGCAGTTTTTGGAGCTGTCGATCAGATGATCGGCCAGTTTCGTTTGGCCTCTTGCGTACCGTTGCAAGCACCTTTGGCGTTGGCGGGAACAAATTTAATGTTCCCTCACGGCGAAAATGCGGGCATCAAAACAGGCGCGCTTGCTTATGTTACAGCGGGCGAGCATGCTTGGGTGCTTCTGGAAGTCTCTGAGGTGATGACGGGTCAAGCGATGATGCGACCGATTAATAATTTTCAAAGCTCGGAAAGTTTGGCAGGCCAAACCGTTCAACTTATCGAAGGAACGTTTTAATGCGATCAATAAACCTCCTTTTGGTATTTCTTTTGGTATCCGCAGTACCCGCAATCGCGCAAGAACCTTTCGTCGTACTGGAATATAGGTCCGGCAATAGCGCTGCTGGCGGCGCAAGCTCGCACCGGGTGCGGCGCGGCGAAACTCTGGCGATGATCGTGGCAAAATATTATGGGCGCAGCGCCGTTGGGCGGCAGATGTTTGAACAAATTGTACAATCCAATCCCAGAGCCTTTGTGGGCGCAAACCCAAATAGATTGCTATCTGGGGTCGTCTTGCGCCTTCCAGGCGGCGATACAGGCGGCGGGGGGCGCGGGGATGATATCTATTTTTTCTAAGAATAGGGTTTGCGCCGTGCTCATATGTGGGCTTATCACGGGGGTTGCCCAAGCGGCTGAGCGGATCAGTGGACACGAGATTGTGGCGCAAATAATTGTTCAGGCCAAAGAGCAGGGGCAGGATGTAATCCCGCGTTTGGCCGGTCATAAACTGTTTTATCCGTGCAAAACGAAATTAAGCATCGCCCCTAAATTTGAGGATTGGCAAACCATCAACGTATCCTGCGCGCAGCCCTATAAATGGGCTATTGCCGTGCGCGCTGATGTTATGATGCCCGCTGATGTTACGATGCCCAAAGATGTTATATCGCCCGCAATTGAGCCGAAAAAAATAACGTCAACGATGCCCATCAACGGGGTGGCTCGGCCGCAACATAGTTTTGTGGTCTATAACGCACCCTTAAAACGCGGCACCGTTATAGAAGCCAAGGACCTGATGGTTCAAACAGGGTTTTCTTCAAAAGTATATGGTGGGTATAGACAAGTGTCAGACGTGATCGGGCGCCGGCTCACCAAATCTGTCTCCGCCGGCGCTCCAAGCTTGGCGCGCCACCTGGAAATAAATTACGCGATCTTAAAAGATGCGATCATCGATGTAACATTGACTCGATCAGGAATTGAAATTATTGGTAAGGCAGTAGCTCTGTCTGATGGGCAAATTGGTGAAGTGATTACCGTCGCAAACCTTGAAACTGGCGTTAAATTAAAGGCGCTGATAAAAAATTCAAGCGAAGGCAAAATAATTTCTAAACAATTGCATTAAAGCGCCGTTGTAGTACTTGGAAGAGATAAAATGTTCTGTTGGTGCAGGTCACCTTGGAGTAAAAAAGATGGTAGATACAGTTCAAAATTTAACCGGGACAACAGCCAGTGTGGTTGTGCCTGAAGCCTCTAGCGCACCGAAAGTTTCTGTCGGAACCGGCTCAGAAACAAGCGCTGTTGAGTTGGGCAATACCGCACCGGCAACGCCTGTAACAGAAGCTGATGCTGGCAGCGTTTCGGTAGATGTGAAATCTGCGATGGGTGATGTGGTGCAAGCGATGCAAGACATGCCACCCCCAATTGATATTGAATCGGTACAAAGATTACGGGCTGAAATCGCAAATAATGAGTACCCGGTGGATTACAATAAAATTTCTGATGCGCTTTTAGCATCGGTTTCGGAATTGTCTTAACCTTACCGCCTATGGTGCAGTCAGTCTCAGACGTCCTTGTCGCGCTTGAAGCTGAAGCCCAATTGCTCAAGCTGGAACGACCATCAAGCGCCTCATATAATGAGGCGTGTCTTTC
>Ga0228609_1000138_pt1 | contig 37500 bp, 30 predicted proteins | sample 10DmetaG_FD_190068 | JGI IMG/M metagenome (GOLD analysis project Ga0228609, IMG submission 190068) | Seawater microbial communities from Monterey Bay, California, United States - 10D | ecosystem: Environmental > Aquatic > Marine > Coastal | place: USA: California | collected 2016-11-10 | reverse complement strand
CTGTAGAATATCTTGGAAACCTCAGAACTACTGCCACACATTTGGCTTCTGAAAAAACAATTATAACGGATGCGCCCCTTGATAATCATGGGAAAGGGGAAGCTTTTTCTCCCACCGATCTTGTCGCTACTGCATTGGCGTCTTGTTTAATTACCATTATGGGAATCAAAGCCCGTGACTTAGCCATTGACATCACTGGAACAAAAGCAGAAATTACAAAAATCATGGGAACCCAACCCCGAAGAATTGTTGAAATCAAAATTGATGTTATCTTTCCAACTCGCTTTGATGAAAAAACAAAAATAATTCTTGAAAAAGCGGCACTCACTTGTCCAATTGCAAATTCATTACATCCCGATCTTAATCAAAATATTCGTTTTATTTGGCCTTCCTAAATTGTTGAATTCCCATAAGTAAAAAACTGTACATCATAATTCCAACAGGCCCCAACATAAAGGTACAGAGGAGAGGAAAAATAATCGCTAAATGTGCAATTTCTTTTTTTCTACTGTGCCGAATGATCCAAGTCCCGACCCAAAAGTCAAAAGCGAGATAATGTAACCAGCCTGCAGCAGCAGATTCAGGGGTTGTTTTTTTAAATAAAGTGACGATTCCTTCTAGACTTGAAAAATCTGCCTCTGCCAAGCCTCCTGATACGATAATAAAATAGCTGTAGAAAAAACTAATCCCCAAAGGAACCCAGGGATATGAAATCAAATTCTCGGAAATTCTCCATCGAGGAAAAAAGAGAATAAAACCCCAAACTAAAAGAATTATAAGGTTGCAAAGGTCGAATAAAATAGTTGTCATAAAATGAATTGAATATCTTCAAGCCAAATTAGTATATTTAATCAAGTTAAAACCAATGCTCTTATTCAAAGACATCCACGGTAACCGTGTTGATCCTGTAAACCATACCTTAGAGGTTATCAAAAACTACCCCTATGCAGAAATTCATATCGGTACCGATTCACAAAACATTAACAAAGAATCGAGATATACAACCGTAATTGCATACCGTCTGGGATCAAGAGGTGTGCATTATATCTTAAGCAAAAAAAAGGTAAACATTATACGAGATATGTGGACGCGTTTATGGAACGAAGCCGAATTAAGTATTGACTTAGCGGAGTGGATTACCGAAAAAATAAGCATTAAAGTTCAAATTGATATGGATTATAATGAAGATGAAAATTTCAAATCCAATAAATTAATCTCCGCTGCAAAAGGTTGGGCAAATTCCCTTGGTTATAAAGTAAATGTAAAGCCCAACAATCAAATCGCTACACGAGCGGCTGATTATCACTGCAAATAATTAAGGGTTTCTGAATACCTGAGTAAAGAAGGCTAAACTGTCTTTAGTGAATGCGATGCCCACCCCCAACTCTGCGTAATCTCCAATCATATTGGTGTAATGTCCCGGTGAATTTTCCCATCCCGCTACCACGCAGCTTGAAATCGCTTCTGCTGATCTTGTGTCGCCACACCCACTCACATTTTCAAACCAAGGAACTTGTCCGATATTTTCTGCAATACTCGTCCAAGAATAAGACAAGGCATCGGCTCGCTTAGCAGGTGTTTTTCCTTCATGATCTACATGATCAAAAAAATCATACGTGACCATGTTTTCACTATGTAAAGTAGCCAAAGCATCCATTTCATCATTTTGAACTAAGGACAATTTTCCTTGAGATTTTCTAATCTCGTTGGTCTTTTCTAAAATCTTTTGAGCTATTTCCTTATTTAACGCTAGGTTCGTTTCTTGTGCATCAGAATCTTTGGTACAGCTCATTAAAGTAAAAACAATAAGAACAAAAAAACCTTTATTTAAAATGACTTTCATGAGTACAATTTAGTGTGCTTAAAAATACTCAAATTGCGGTATCTTTAAAAATAAAATTATAAACCCTTTTTCTATGCGTTTTGCTATAATAGCCCCTCCTATTCCAACTCAAAAATGGAAAGAAAACCTTGAAGAAATAGCCCCACAAATTCCTTTACTTATAGGTTCAGAAACGGATACGCCAGAAGATATCGAATGTGCAATGGTTTGGAAACAACCCAAAAACAGCCTAAAAAAATTCAAGAATTTAAAGTTAATTTTTTCAATGGGTGCTGGGGTAGATCATATTTTATCCGATGATACCCTTCCAAAAAATATCCCCATTTGCCGTGTGGTAGATCCAATGATGGCTTTTTCAATGACAAATTATATTTTGATGGCTGTTTTGAACCATCAACGTTCCTTTTATGATTTTCAAAAAGCACAACAACATAAACATTGGGCTCAATTTGAATTTGATGAAAGAGCACTAAAGATCGGTGTTCTTGGAACGGGTCACCTTGGAATGGACGCAGCAAACAAGCTAAATCATCTGGGGTTTTCTGTTTTTGGGTACAGTAATACTCCCAAGGAAACTTCTTTTCCATCCTACAGCGAAGGGGAACTTGATCTTTTTCTTTCAAAAATCAATGTGCTCATTTGCACTGTTCCCTATACTCCAAAAACTCATGGTTTATTGAATACAACACTCTTTGAAAAACTAAAGCATCCTACCTATTTAATTAATGTTTCTCGAGGTGCTGTACAAGTAGAAAAAGATATCCTTTCGGCCTTGGATTCAAACCTTCTTACGGGAGCTTTTCTTGATGTTTTTGAGCAGGAACCGCTCCCTCAATCAAGTCCCTTATGGCACCACCCCAAGGTACAAATTACCCCCCATGTCGCAAGTTTGACCTATCCCAGAGAAAGTGTATTGCAAGTTTTAGAAAGCTTTGATCTTGTCAAAAAAGGACTTCCTCCACGTTTTCAAGTTGACCCAAAAAGAATGTACTAGTTTTAAAGTAATTGCTGTCCAATCTCATCAATTCCAAACCGAACGGGATCGGTGACAAGCAAACCTGTTTTTGCTGAAGTTGCTTTCAAAAAAGTTTCAGCTTCTTCATCAGAAAGCATGCTAGTATTGGCTGCAATTCCAATCACTTTTGCTTTTGGAAAGGTACCTTCAACAGATGCTAAAGCTTCATTTAACGCGATAAAAGCATTCAAATCAGGGATACGAATCTGTTCAGGACTTCTCAATGTTTTTTTATCCGCACGCATGCACAAGATTAGATGCGTAGGGCAACTTCCCCGCATTAAGGGAAGGGTTGCTGAACTTCCTGGATGTAATAAAGAGCCTTGTCCTTCAACGAGAATAACCTCTTTATCTGCTTGTTCAAGTACAACTTGCTCCACAGCACCACAAGCGTGATCTACTTTAAATGCGTCTAAAGGAATTCCATGACCCGTAATCGTAATACCAATTTGACCTGTAGCCACAAAGCCTACATTGACCTGCTCTTTTTGGAGCCAAGAATATAATTCTAATCCCGCTGTCATTTTTCCTACAGCCATATCCGTACCCACGAATAAAACGCGTTTGTTTTCCAATTTTGCGACTTTACCCTTGGCAATAGCAGGAACGAATTGAGGTACTCGAACATCCCAAATCCATTGCTTCTCGGAGTTTTTTATTTTAACTCCCCATTGGGGTTGTAATAAATCATGTAAACCATTGACAATGGATAATCCATTTTCTAGCGCTTCACCAATCACACTATTCCAAGCGTCTGGAATCCTTCCTCCTGAAGGGGCAATTCCAAGCACTAAAACCTCTGCTCCTTTTGAAATTGCTTCTTTCAAGGAAGCTAATATGGGAACCTCCTTGGATGTGTCCATAAACTCCCTGATTTGTCTTCCTGCTAATGTTTTATCAATAACGCCAACAATAGGATTTTTTAGATAACGAACGACTCCTGTCCCCATTTTTCCATAGTCACTATCGATGTGACCTTCCATATAAACCGCAATTTTTTGTTCCGGATTAAGCATAAAATTCTTCTTTTAAATGGGCTCCGTGTCCTGGTATCTCTGGAGGGAGCGTAACCCCCTTTACCATTGGAGCCCCTTCCGAGGGATCGGGCGCCAAGTTGAAGTGTGAATCTAAATCAATATGGTCAATTCCTCCGGTCAAAGCTGCGGCAGCGGCAATAGAAACTGAAGATTCACTCATACAACCAATCATGGTTTTCAGTTCATGTGCTCTTGCTGTTGCAATAATTCTAAGGGCTTCTGTAATGCCCCCACATTTCATCAGTTTCATATTAACCCCATCTACATGGGCTGCAAAGGAGGGGATGTTTTGAGAAAAACGACACGATTCATCAACATATATAGGGAGTGCACGCCCTTTAAAAAGTATTTTTAAACCGTCTTCTTCGCCCTCTTTTAAAGGTTGTTCAATATAATCTACTTTACGGGCAGCAAGCCATTTCATCATGTGTTGAGCCTGTTTTACCTCCCAACCACCATTGGCATCTACACGAAGCTTAACAGGATATTTCTTAGTGCTTTCAACCACCTGTTCAAACATTATTTTATCCGCTTCAATCCCCTCTGGGGATCCTAATTTTATTTTTAAAGATTGTACTGTGGTTCCATCCAATAAAAGGGGGACACGCTCTTTAATTATCTCGGGAGGATTAATCCCAATGGTTACTGAAGTGGGTGTATGCGGTTTTGAAAAGCCTAATAATTGACGCAAAGGAAGTTGGGCTTTTTTAGCGGTCCAATCCCAAAAAGCAGTATCTATAGCAACATAAGCACAGGGAGGAATTTTCATTTCCCTGGCACGATCATATAACTCTTGAATAGAATAACCTTCAATGCCCGTTTCAATAAATTTTTCTAGCGCCTCTTGAATTTCTTCAGCGGTTGATGCACCTTCTGAATTACCGGGTGCAGCTTCACCCCATCCCATATACCCATCTTTTTCATAGCGAACAAATAGGTTTTCTGAATCATAGCGTACTCCTCTACTGATTGCTAAAGGAAATCTTTTTTTTAAAGAGACTTTATGGAATGTGAATGTCATTAAATAATAATTTGAATTTCGAAGATAGGAAATAATCTATTCTAAGGCGTTGTTTTTAAGGGTGAGAAGCCGCCTTGTTTCAAGGAAAAAACTACTTTTTACCTAGCTCTCGGATTAATAGATTTTCAATTTTAACGGTATTTGCGTTTGTTTTTAAACTCAAAGTTTCAAAGGGTGCATGAGTAAAAAAGATCTCTGTCATTACAGTCTCACCTTGATCAAAAAACACTTCTAAAGACATTTTATCCAGTATGAATTGAATCTCCAGCGAAGTCCCTTTTTTGGTTCTTGGAGCGATTGAAGGTTTTTGACTAAAGGTTTTAGAAAAGCTTGTCTCCCCTGCTTGGCTCCTATCAATAAAAAATTGATGCGCTTTCTCATCGAGACCAAACGAAAGTTTCTCTCCCATACTATTTTCTAGTAGGAAGGTGTATTTTTTTTCTTCAAGATCAACTAGTTTTAATTTTATTTGAGCCGTTGATAAATCAATCGCTCCCTTTTCAATTAGATGTGTTTTCTTTTGCTGTGAAAATGTTTCTTTTTCTAAGGTCTTGACGGTATACTTATCCCAGTCAGAAGGTGCTTTAGAGCGCAATCGGAAACCGTCTAGGTTTTGGATTAATTCAAGTTCACGTGGCAATGTCATCGCACTTCTCCACTTGGTGGTAGGAACTTTATTTGCATATTCCCAATTGGACATCCATCCCAAATACAAAACCCCATTAGCTTTGTTTGACCAATTTGAAAAGCTTACCCCCGCATAGTTGTCTTTTCCAAAATCAATCCAATAAGAATGATCCTTTTCCATGGCTTCTTGAAAATCTGGATCAACAATAAACTGGGTCCCATCAAAATCGCCTATAAAATATTGTGTCGCACTCCCTCCATTAGGCCCCCCTGGATTAATGCTTACCAATTGTACCCATTTACGGGCTTGCGTCCCATTAACAGGAAGTGGAAATAGATCTGGACATTCCCATACGCCATCGTGATTTCCAATACCTTGTCCAAAAGAAGATAAATAAGACCAGCTCAATAAATTTTGAGATTCAAAATACTGAATCTCTTGGCCGGCAGCCAAACTCATAATCCATTTTTGACTGCCCTCATGCCAAAAGACTTTTGGGTCTCTAAAATCAATTATTCCAGGGTTTTTTAATACCGGGTTACGTTCATACTTTGTCCATGTATACCCTTCATCTGTGGAATAGGCAATACTCTGGTTTTGAAAATCAATCGCATTCCCTTTCTTGGCTTTTTGACTATTATGATTGGTGTAAATCGCAACTATGGGTGGATTTTCTAGGGTGCCTAATTTGGACGTGTTTTTGTGATCTACTACAGCACTTCCAGAAAAGATCGTTCCTAATTCGTCTGGAAATAAAGCAATTTCATGTTCTTCCCAATGTTTTAAGTCTTTACTTGTTGCGTGTCCCCAATGCATCGGTCCCCAAACATTAGCGTCTGGATTATGTTGAAAATATAAATGGTAAACCCCTTTGTAAAAAAACATTCCGTTGGGATCGTTCATCCAATTTTTATCCGGAGTAAAATGAAATAAAGGTCGATGATAGAGTTCGTCCATTTTAAATTGATTCATTCTTTCCGAATAACTATCCAACTTTTTACAGGAAGTAAGGAGTAAAACGATTAAAAAAGCAACTAAAAAGGGTATTCTAAAAAAAATCATTTTTTTTCATTCAATTCATTATAAATTAATTTCATTAAAACAGGTTTAAATTTCTGTGTTTGGTTTTTCAATCTACGTGTTAAGATAAATAAAAACCCTTGAAAAGGAATAATCTCTACGTTAAAATGATTGAAGGAAAGTTCTTTATATTTAAAGAAAATTATTTTCATGATGTCACACCTGAAAAAAATAGTTACCATTCTCATTGTCCTTTTTTTAAATCAAGCGTGTCAATCCTTAGACACACAAAAAAAGATGGTAAAGCCGAGGATTGCCATTGCCGGTTTGGCCATTGAATCCAGTACTTTCTCCCCTGCAAAATCTGAAGTAGATGCCTTTTTAGCCAGAGAAGGTGAAGATGTCTTAAAGTATTATCCCTTTTTAACAGCCGATTCTCCTCAGAGACAAGCTGCAAAATGGATTCCAACCTTGAGAGGTCATGCGCTCCCCGGAGGAATCGTCACACGAAAAGCTTATGATTCTTTAGTTGGTAAAACCTTAACTCTTCTTGAAAAAGGCATGCCATATGACGGTCTCTTTTTTGATATCCATGGTGCCATGAGTGTAGAAGGTATAGATGATCCTGAAGGAGATTTTATAGAAAAAATAAGAGCATTAATAGGAACTCAAACACTCATTTCGACGTCCATGGATTTACATGGAAATGTCTCTGAACGTCTTGCACAACATTCTGATTTGATTACATGTTACCGTATGGCACCCCATGAAGATGCAATCGAATCAAAACAAAGAGCGGTCGATAATTTATTAGAGCGCCTAAAATCCGGTAAAGGAAAGCCAAAATACAAAGCATGGATTCCGGTACCCATTTTATTGCCCGGAGAAAAAACAAGTACACGCATTGAACCCGGAAAAAGTCTTTATGCTCAAATAGATCCCTTGACTCAAAAAGAGGGCGTCATAGATGCCGCAATTTGGATTGGATATGCTTGGGCAGATGAACCCAGAAATCATGCCGTAGTAATGGTTACTGGAGATGACCAAAAAGCAGTAACCGAAAGTGCCGAAACGTTAGCCGAATCCTTTTGGAATGTTCGAAATGAATTTGAATTTGTTGCTCCTACTGCTAGCCTTGAAAAAAGTATTTCCCTTGCTTTGAGTGCTTCAAAAAAACCCTATATAATTAGTGATATGGGTGATAACCCAACCGCTGGAGGAGCAGGAGATGTGACATGGACCTTACGAGAGTTATTGGCAAATAAAGCCTTTAAGTCCGATAAAGGACCGTCACTTATTTATGCTTCTATCCCAGGCCCAGAAATGATCTTAGCTGCTGAAGCAGCAGGTGTAGGTGGAAAGGTTTCTGCCAAAGTAGGTGCCCTGGTTGATGATCGTTTTTCTCCTCCACTCCTTATCAATGGAACTGTTGAAGCGATTCTTCAAGGGGATATGCATGCAGAAACAGAAGTGGTCGTCAAAGTCGGAAGTATCCGAATAATTGTCACTAAAAAAAGAAAGCCCTATCATTATGAAAAAGACTTTACTAATCTAGGGCTAAAACCAAGAAAATCAGATATCCTGGTTGTGAAAATTGGATACCTCGTCCCCGAGTTATATGAAATGAGAGGGGATTGGATTATGGCACTTACTCCCGGAGGTGTAGATCAAGATTTGGAACGATTGGAGTACAAACGAATTAAAAGACCAATGTTTCCTCTAGATAAGGACATGGAGGATGTCGATTTAAACGCTCGCTTGATCCCTGCTTCTGATGCATTATAAAAACCCCATTTTATGAAAATACGCAACATTCCTTTCTTTGCTCTTTTTATTTTAAGTTGCACTTCAACCCCAAGCTTTTTGGAGGAAGAAAAAAAAGTAAAGGGTCTTTCGGAATCCGTAGAAATTCTCCGCGACCAATGGGGTATTAATCACATCTATGCTAATATTCAAGAAGATCTCTTTTTTGCCCAAGGGTATGCAGCTGCACAAGATCGTTTGTTTCAATTTGAACTCTGGCGTAGACAAGCCACGGGTACCGTAGCTGAAATTCTGGGTCCTAGTGAATTAGCGCGAGATATAGGTACACGCCTTTTTAAATATAGGGGAGATTTAACTGTAGAGTTAAATCATTACCACCCAGAAGGAAAAGCAATAATCGAAGCGTATGTCGAAGGGGTAAATCGTTATATCACAGACGCTTTAAAAACTCCTGATCAACTTCCCTTAGCGTTCAAAATGCTTGGTATTGAACCTCAACTTTGGACTCCTGAAGTGGTTATATCAAGACATCAAGGCTTATTGGGGAATATTGGTCAAGAACTACAAATAGGGCGAGCTGTTGCTCTCATCGGTGTCGATAAAGTCAAAGAATTGTTGTGGTTACACCCACAGGACCCTCAAATTGATTTGGATAAAAAAATAAACACCTCCCTTTTATTTGAAGATATCCTTGCACCTTATTTTGCCTTTAGAAAGCCCATTAAATTCAAAAAAGAGCACCTTCAAGAAGCCTATCGAAAAACCGAAACCACCGCTTTTCTAAATCGATACAATGAGCTTTCAAAAGACTCCTTGGACATGGGAAGTAATAATTGGGTGGTTGCAGGTTCAAAAACAGAAAATGAAGCTACCTATATGGCAAATGATCCCCATCGAACCATCGCAGTTCCCTCCCTCCGATATATGGCACATCTAGTTGCACCGGGTTGGAATGTAATTGGAGGAGGAGAACCCGAAATCCCGGGAATATCCATTGGACATAATGAATTTGGTAGTTGGGGATTAACCGTTTTTAGAACCGATGGAGAAGACCTCTATCAATATGAACTAAATCCAAAGAATCCCTTAGAATACAAGTATAAAGGGCAATGGAAAGAGTTTACTGTAATAGAAGAAACCATCACAGTAAAAGGAGGCGCTCCTGAAAAAGTATCGCTTTATTATAGTCACCATGGGCCTGTTACCTATCGAAACGAACAAAAAAATATTGCCTATGCTATGCGTTGTGCATGGCTAGAACCAGGAGGTTCTCCCTACCTTGCCTCTTTACGAATGGACCAAGCTCAAACTTGGGAAGAATTTCGAGACGCTTGTGCCTACAGCCATATTCCGGGTGAGAACATGATTTGGGCAGATACTCAAGGAAATATTGGATGGCAGGCTGTGGGAATTGCTCCGGTAAGAAATAATTTTAGTGGCCTTGTCCCCGTGCCGGGAGATGGAAGTTACGAATGGGAACGGTACCTCCCCATTTTACAAAAACCAAATGCCTTAAATCCTACTAAAGGGTTTATTGCAACCGCCAATCAAAATGTAACTCCAGAGGACTATCCCCATTGGAATGCCATAGGATATTCTTGGTCTGATCCTTATCGGGGTGAGCGTGTCAATGAAGTTCTTGAAAATAATAATGCCTTGAGTATGGAAGATATGAAAGCGCTTCAAGTTGATGTCACTTCTATTCCAGCAAAAATCCTCGTTCCGTATTTAAAAGAGCTCAGTTTTGATGCTTTTGAAACCGTTCAAAAAAAGCGTCTTCTCAATTGGGATTCTCGTTTAAATTCATCCTCTATTGAAGCCGCTATTTATGTAAGCTGGGAAAATGAAATAAAAAAGGCTGCCTTTACTTCCTTTGTTCCTGAAAAAGTAAAACCTTACCTTACATCTCTACAGTTAAAACGGATCCTTGATTGGATTGAAAATCCGAAAAGCTCTTTCTTTGGAACAGTAAAAAAAAGAAATGCTTTTTTAAAAAAAACCTTTATCACAGCAATCGACAATCTTAAAAAAAGACTCGGTTCAAATTCCCAAAGTTGGCGTTATGGTCAAACTAAATTTAAACATAGTTTTATAGAACATGCACTAGGAGGAATAAGTAATCAAGTCTTTGCATCCAAACTTAACTTAGGGCCTCTTCCTAGGGGAGGAAATGCCTACACACCGGGATCCACCGGAGGAAATGACCGTCAAAGTAGTGGTGCTAGTTTTAGAATGATTGTGAATACTGGTGATTGGGATACTGCTATTGGCACCAATGCCCCAGGACAATCGGGAAATCCTGAAAGTCCTTTTTACAATAACCTCTACAAAGATTGGGCTGAAGATCGCTATTTTCCCATTTATTATTCAAAAGAAAAAATACAATCCGTTACCTACAAGCGGACACGGTTAGTTCCTCAGTGATCAAATTCATTTTCAAAAGCTGCTTCTTGCTCTTTTGGAACCTTAATATGGTTTCCTAAAAATAAGGCATTTAAAAACATTCGGTTGGTCCCATAAGCTGTGCCTCTAAAGTTTGGGTTTTCAGCAAATAATATTACCCTTCCTTTCCCTATTGTACTGACAATAACGGGTGCCGCTTTGGGTAGATATTTGTTGCGAATGTTTTTTGAAATATAACCATCAACGTGGGGGTTTTTATCATAAACTACAGGCGTCCCATAACTGCTTTTACTAGGCTCAAGCCAAACTAAATTATTTTTGTAAAGACTGACATTTTTTTGAGTGTATCCAAAACCTAGGGGGTGCGTTAAATCAATATTTCCTCTCAGAAAGACACCTCCTAATTTTTCACGCCCAATATTTTCTGCGGCATCTACATACGGTCTAATTGTTGCAATCGCAGTAGAATCTTTTTGAATAATAAGCCTTTTTTCATCGATGATTTTATGTTTAATCAATGCATTATTGGCTGTTCCAATAGTAATTAATGTATTGCCCTTGGCTATCCAATCTTTGACTCGCTTTGTTGTTTTCTCATCCCATTTATAGCTTCCTGAAACTAAAATCATGGTGTTATATTTTCCCAAAGAAAGGCGATCAAAGTAATTTTGTCTCACTTTTGTGATGGGCATACCCACTCGGGTATCCAGCAAATGCCATACTTCACCCGCTTCATAGGAACGTACTCCATTGCCAATAAGCATAACTGCTTTTGGAGGATCTAAAGGTCGAATCGCACTACTTCCTAAATCCACTCCTTTTGTACTGAATCCTGTAGAAAGACTGTGCATTTGTATTTTGTGTTGGTCTTGTAATTTTTTTAACCTAGTGTATAATTCTTTTTCTGAAAGCGTTTGAGAGGCTACAGGAATCATTAAGGACCCGTATGAAAAAGAGCGGTTGTTTTTTGCCATAAAGGGTTTAAAAGCAGCCGCAAGAACAATTTTGTGTTGTTGTGCATCATGAATAAAAGCAGGGAGATTGTAATCTTTAGCATCTATTGCATACGCATAAGAAGATAAAGAAAAAGGTTCTAATGCAATAAGGTCCTCTGTTGAAGTAACCGTTGTTCCCTGTTTCACCTTGGTTGAAGCCTCGTATTTAATGTTGTAAAAATTAGCCACCGACCATGCCGATGCATCATAATACACACTGTCTCGATATGACGCATAGGTTTCAAAAAAAGTTTGAACCATACGGTATTGAGGCTGTTTTACTGGAACAGAATAAGAATGCTCTCCCGTCTTTACTAAGTGTATTTTATGGCGCAATAATTTATCAATAAAAGCTTTATTTCGATTTTGATCCCTTTCAGTAAAGTCATACGCCTTGATTTTACTTTTTGCACTTCTTTCTATGGCACTTTTAAAAAAGTCTTGTTGATACTTTCGTAACAGACTCTTGTTTTCTATTGCAGCTTGAACCGTTGCTAAACTTGAAATGAACTGATTTCTAATGGTAAAAGGAAACGTAATGTATCCATATTTGGTTTTCTGTTTTAAACCCCTAGAACTGGCCTGCTCAAATAAAAGCCCCAAGCCTCCTTGCAAATCGGGATATGAAGAGCCATATCCTGGATAGGTCCCATCAAATGCTTCTTTTGTAAAATAGAGTGAGCCGATACTGTCTAAACCTTTTGAAAAATAGGTTGCAAAGAGATTGTTAAGTTTCACGTAATTGTCTTTAGGCATGATAGGATCAAGGGAGCCGTTGGGTTTCATTGGTTCAAAGAAATAGGTGCTTTGTGTTCCCATTTCATGAAAATCAGTAACCACATTAGGATACCATTGGTGATACCAGGCTAGCTTTCCTTGACTTTCGGGGTTTATTGCCAATAACCAATCTCTATTTAAATCAAACCAATAGTGATTCGTTCTTGCTCCTGGCCATACCTCGTTGTGTTCTGCATCCATGGGATCAGAAACTAAAGGGGTTCCTTTGTACATATTGGCCCATTGCGTATGTCGATCACGTCCGTCAGGATTAATGGTTGGGTCGATGAATATAATCGCATTTTCTCTAAAGGAAGCTATTTGTGTATCTTGAGATGCCATTAATGTATAAGCGGCCAATAGTGCTGCTTCTGAGCTAGAGGGTTCATTCCCATGAACATTGTATGCTAAATTGATAATTAGAGGAACATTTGGCTCTTCCACTGTCCGTCCTTGTGCATAATCCAAATGCGCTTTTTGAATGGTTTCGATTTGGTTTAGGTTTTCTTTTGTGCTTATCATGAGCAAGGGTAATTTTCTACCTTCATGAGTTTTCCCATAATACATGATTTGGGCGTGATCTGATACAGAAGCCAAATATTGCAAATAAGATATAATCTGATCATGGCGGGTGTGTTGGGATCCTATCTCATATTCTAAAAAGTCTTTAGGTGTGGAAATATTTGCGCTAAAAGGTTGGTAACGTTCGGTAAAATAGTCCTGCCCAAAAAGAGGAGTTACCAAAAAAAGTAAACAAAAGAGATATCGCATGATTTAAATGATTTGTATCAAAAATACACAATTTCAAAAAAGTAATTCTTCTTTCATTTCAGGTCTGTAACATGAAGAAACAATCTTATTTATAATTATTCTAAATAATTTGTTTTTTCTAAATGGGCGCATTACATTTGTACAATAATTATTTAGACTTAATAAAAATAAAAATGCGTAACATAGTCACAATCGTCTTAATGGGAATTAGTTTGAATCTTTTTGGTCAAAACATGAGTCTTCAAGATTCACTTCAAATCAATTCCAATCAACGTATCCTAAAAAATCTTGCTGGCCTTCCCCAAGGAATTACTTTAGGCGGTTATGGAGAGGTTTTATATAACAATCCTGAAAATTTAAATTCAGAACTTGATGTTCAACGCTTAGTTTTACTTTTTGGATACAAGTTTGATGAGCGAGTTCAATTTGTAACTGAAATTGAATTTGAGCATGTAAAAGAGGTCTACGTGGAACAAGCTTTTATCAATTATAATTTAACGCAAGGGCTCAACGTCCGAGCAGGGCTCATGCTAGTTCCTATGGGCATCATCAATGAGTTTCACGAACCCACTATTTTTAATGGGGTTGAGCGTCCCAGTCTAGACAAGTATATTATCCCCACTACGTGGCGTGAAATTGGTATTGGACTCTCTGGGCGGCTCAATGGAATTAGTGCAAGATATCAGGCTTATTTATTTAATGGTTTTTTATCACACAATGGTGAAAACGGACTTCTGAAAGGGAGTAATGGTTTGAGAAGTGGTCGTCAGAAGGGAGCAGAATCAACGATGAATCATGTCAATTTTGCGGGAAAATTTGATTTTTACGGTATCCGTGGCTTACGTTTGGGTCTTTCGGGATATCAGGGTAAAACTCAAGCGGTTGATGGTCAAAATGAAATTCCAGGAAGCGAAATAGGCGTTTCCATGCTAGGATTAGATGCACGTTATACCTACAGAAAGTTTTCGGCACGAGGGCAATATTTAAGGGCTTCTTTGCGCGATACCGATCTGTATAATGAATTGACAGGACGTGATTTGGGAAGTAAATTAATGGGATATTATTTAGAAGCAGGCTATAATGTTCTTCCCTTTAAAAATAAACAACGTTTGGTAGGGTTTGTTCGTTACGAAAACTTCAATACCCATCATGAAGTAGGAAACTTAATTTCTAAAAATGAGGCTTTCCACAGAAAAGAATGGACGCTAGGGTTCTCCTATCATATTGCACCCGGTGCAGTTTATAAAATAGATTATCAAACTAAATCAACAGCAATTTCAAATTCTACAAAAGGTCAATTTAATATGGGTGTAGGTGTTTGGTTTTAACTAATTTTACAGATGCAAAAAAAAATATTTCTTCTTTTCATGTTTCTTCTCTGTATGAGCCTGTCTTCTTGGACTCCGGCTTCACACTCAGATCGAGAGTCTAAATATATTCTCAAACAAATTAAAAAATCCGTTGCTTCCACTTTTTCCTTTGAATCCTTTTCAATAGATCAAAAGGAGCAACAGCTGATACTCAGTCCTTTTTTAGAAGCCTATTCCTTTTATGATATTATTGTTGAAGAGGCCCCCAAAGGCTATGTGATGGTGGCTACTGCTCCAAGTAAAACAGACTCCTTTGAATATTTACTTCTTTTTGATTTAAACTATAAAATTAAGAAGGTTAAGGTTTTGATCTACAGGGAAAATTATGGTGGAGAAATTTCAAGTAAACGTTGGCTTTCACAATTTTTAAAAAGTGATCAGAATGATTCCTTTGTTTATGGAGATAATATAAGTGCTATTTCGGGAGCTACTATATCGGTTAAATCAATTACATCCTCCATAAATTACATTATGGATTCCATCAAGAAACTTAAGTCTCAAAACCAAATCTAATGGATTTGCAATATTCCTTAAGAAACTTTCCAAAGCCCATTAAGCGGTTTATTGCTGCTTTTGTTATTGTTCTTGGAATTGGCTTTTTTACAGGGCTCCTCTTTGTTGGACAAACAGAAAGTAATACCCCAAGAGGAATGATCGAAAATTATAATGGTAATGAAGATCTTGCTGAAGTAGAGGTGATGAAATTTAAAAAAGGGAAGCGAGAAATGTTAACGATTATCCATACGCACATACTTTCTCTATCCTTTATTTTTTTCCTTTTAGGCGTCTTGATTTGGGGTACCGAAATTTCTGTTTTATGGAAAAGCATACTAACCCTTGAACCTTTTGTTTCCGTTTTAACTACGTTTGGAGGAATCTATTTGATCTGGCTAGACTTCCCCTTTATTTCATATTTGGTTATGATCTCTGGCTTTTTAATGACGCTAAGTTTTATCGTCGGTGCAATAGTCGTTTTTAGGGCTTTACTTGCTTCACCCATCAAAAAATAACCCTATGGCTCAAAAAACAAGCCTTGTTTTTTATGATGCCACATGTGTCCTTTGTGACCGCTCTATTCTTTGGTTGATAAAAAACGATGCAGAGAGTGGTTTACGTTTTTCACATGTCGCTAGTAAAATTGCTGAAAAACAAGTTTTTCCAGTTTCTACTGAAGCGATTTCTGTCTTAACTCCTGAGGGTCAATACTTAAAAAGTAGTCAAGCAGCACTTTATTTACTCCTTAAAACAAAACGATACCCATTGTTGTATAAATTCTTATTGCTATTTCCTTTAAGCTGGCTGGATGTTTTTTATGCAATAATTGCTAAAAATCGGTATCGTTGGTTTGGAAACTATTCTGATTGTAAAATTCCGGATAGAACCATTAAATCTAGATTTTTAGATTTTTGATCAAAAAAAGAGTAAAATCGTCTTTTTTTGACCTAAAAAGGGCGAAAAATGAGCAAAAACACTTGAAAAATGACTAAAATATGCATTTATTCAACTAATGGGTTCTTAATTTTTTGCCTAAAACAGTATATGAAATCTCTCTCCCGTCCTTAAATATTTTGACCGCCTGCTGTGTTCCTTCCGGCGAATAATAGATCCATTTCCCCTCAGGAATTCCCTCTTCGTAATTTTCTTCCCATCCCATTTGACCCTCTTGATTGAACCAAAGGACTTTGCCATGTAATTTTCCTTCTTTATAGTGATACTCAATTCGTTTTTGTCCCGTATCAAAATAAAAAGTTGTTTCCCCATGTTGCTTACCGTCTTTGAAAGTCTTGACAAACTTAAGGCTTCCGTTTTCATGATATTCTTTATCAATCTCATTTGTGGATTGTTCAATAAATTGACTAAACGCAAAAGAGTGTAATGTGAAAATCAAAAAAGACAAGAGTTTCATAGTGTTTCTTTTTTTTATGTACAAAACTATTTTTTAAAGTGTTTTAAAACTTCAACTAATTCTTGTGGTGCACTAACGGAATGCTTTGCTGCTGATTTCTTATTCCCAACTTTGATAGAAATAACATCAACTGGTAATTGAGTAAACATGTTTTCATCTGTCACATCGTCTCCAGCAACGAAAACAAAATCATAAGGCTCTTTAGAATAGTGATCATAAGATGCAATTCCTTTATTTGTTGTTGAGGTAGTGACTTCAATAATTTTATCTCCGTCCATTAAACTAATGTCATTGGAAAGCATGCTTGCCAAAACTGTTTTCAATTCTTCTGATTTGATGAGCCCTAATTCTGGATCTGTTTTTCGGTAATGCCAGACCAGTGAGTTGCGCTTCTTTTCAATAAATGTCCCGGGTGTATTGTCCGTAAATTGCTGTAAAATTGGGTAGACATGGTTCATCCAGTTAGAACTTGATGCGTTTTTCTCAATCCATTCTGTATCGGGCTCTTTTTCAAAATGTCCATGCTCTGCAATCATTGTAAGATTAAGGTCTTTAAATATTTGATCTAAAAATTCTGGAGGCCTTCCGCTAATAATAATCACTTTATTTTTAGGATCTTGATTTAAGTCGCTCAAAACATTTAAAACCGTTTGCGTGGGTAGCGCTTTTTTATGGTTTTTATTAAACGGGACTAAAGTCCCATCATAATCCAAAAGGAACAAACGCTTATTGGCCTTTGTATACTGTTCTTCAAATTTTGAAATAATTTGAGGGGTGATTCGCTTTGTTTTATGGATAGGAATCTTTTTGGAGAGGGTGTCAAGCTCCTTCAAAAAAGTCTCCGACCAGAAGGTCACATTGTACCGTTTAACGCGTTCCCGCAATTCAATATTCCTTTCCACTTGTTCCTCCTGAGGCATGTTTAGTGCTTCATGAATGGTGTTTGACAAGGCGGTAATATCAAAGGGATTCACAATCAAAGATTGGTGCAATTCCTTAGACGCGCCTGCAAGTTCACTTAAAATCAAAACCCCATCATTGTTAATGCGTGTAGCCAAGTACTCTTTGGCAACCAGATTCATTCCATCACGAAGGGGCGTAACCATGGCAATATCAGAAAGACGATACAGGTCAATTAAATCGTCAAAATCAAAGGAGCGATAATAGTACCATATAGGTGTCCAATTTACCGTTGCAAAATTTCCGTTGACCCGTCCAATGATTTCATCCGTTTCTCTTTTTAACTTTTTATAATGAGAGACATTTGATCTAGACGGAACCAAAACCATTAACAATCGGACTTTCTCTTTGTATTCTGGATATTGTTTTAAGAACAATTCAAAGGATTTTACTCGGTTAATTACTCCTTTGGTATAATCTAATCGATCTATAGAAAGAATAATTTTTCCATGATTTAATTCCTTGTGTTTCTCGAGTTCAATACGCAATGGAGAATAGGTTTCTTTTTTACTTTTGGTATGTGCTTGAGCCGTATTTTCAAATTTTTCATAATCAATTCCCATAGGAAACGTATTCACCTCAATTTCTCTATCCGTTTGTTGAATTAGATTAAAATTTACATTTAAATGCAAGATTCTTCTTACGGAACTTAAAAAATGCCGCTCATAATCATAGGTATGAAAACCGATGAGATCAGAACCAAGCATTCCCTTTAAGAGTTCTTCCCTTTTTGGGAAAATTCTAAAAATCTCAAAAGAAGGAAAAGGAATGTGAAGAAAAAAACCAATGGTTACCTCCTTTCTGACCGATTTAACCATTTCAGGAACAAGCAATAATTGGTAGTCATGAACCCAGACTTGGTCTCCTGCTTCAATTTCCTCAAGGATGGCATTTGCAAATTTTTGATTCACTTTCACATACGATTCCCACTGCTGTTCGTCAAATTGAAAGTGCTGCTTGAAATAATGAAACAACGGCCAAATACACTTGTTGGAAAGGCCCAAATAAAAATCATCAATTTCCTCATTTGAAAGGGATATGGGTTTAAAATTCGTTGCCAATAAATCTTTTGACAGCAATTGGTATTCTTCTTCTTCAATATCATTAGAACTAATTCCAGGCCAGCCGATCCATAGCGATTTGCCATTTTCATGAACAGACTTCAATCCTGTTGCTAATCCTCCAGAAGTTGGACTAAAAATCCATTGATTCTGCTCTTTTTCAATTTTAATGGGGAGTCTATTTGAAACAATGATAAATTTTGACATACTTTGCTGAATATTGATTTTTAGATTGATCTCAATATAAATAAATAAAACCCTTTTCCTGTGAATAGTAATTTAAATTATGGCATTATTGGAAATTGCAAATCTGCAGCCCTTATTAATGAGGACTCTTCAATAGATTGGCTCTGTCTTCCACAATTTGATTCAGCATCCGTATTTGCTAAACTTCTAGATCGTAAAAAAGGAGGGCATTTTAGGATCAATAAAGGGGACTATACCATCACACAGTCTTATATAGAAAACACAAGCATCTTAAGAACTTTATTTGAAAATAAAACGGCCTCTTTTGAAGTTTTGGATTTCATGCCACGCTATGAAAATGACACTCAATCTTTTTACACGCCGCGGGAAGTGATCCGTTTAATTAAACCCATTAAAGGAACCCCTAAAATTTCTGTTGATTATCAACCCCGTTTAGAGTATGCAGCAGCCGAAACAAAAACCTATATAAAAGATCAATTTATCGTAAGTGTTTACGATCATGACAATTATGATTCGCTTTACCTCTACTCTAATCTAAATCCGAAAGCCATTTTATCAGGTGCTTTTATGGCATTAAAGGAAACGGCGTTTTTTTCTATATCCTATAATGAAAAATTGACCTTGCCTAGCTTGGATCAATGCCTTTTAGATTTTGAACGAACCAAAGTCTATTGGCTGAACTGGTGTGACAAAACACCCCATTACAATAATTATAATGCCGTTATCCACAGAAGCGCCATGACTTTGAAGCTCCTGAGTTTTGATAAAACGGGTGCCATTCTTGCTGCTGCAACCACCTCCCTTCCTGAGTCTATTGGAGAAGTTCGTAATTGGGACTATCGTTTTTCTTGGATCCGAGATTCGTCCATGGTGATTCGAGTAATTTCTAAACTAGGGCATCGCAAAATTGTAAAGGATTTTATTGATTACATCATTGACCTTGTGCCTGAAAAAGATGAGAAGTTCCAAATTATGTATGGAATTAACAAAGAAAAAGTGCTAACTGAAAAAGTCTTAGATCATCTGAGTGGTTATGAAAATTCTGCCCCTGTACGCATTGGGAATGCAGCCTACAAACAAAAACAAAATGATATTTATGGTATTTTGATGGATGCCATTCATGTGGAACTATGTGAATTTCCATTGGTTTATGAGAAAAAAGAAGCGTTGTGGTCAATTGTAAAAAACATCGTTTGGATTGTAAAAAACAATTGGGAGCTTCCCGACAAAGGAATCTGGGAATTTCGAGATGAAGACAAACATTTTACTTTTTCAAAAGTCCTCTGTTGGGTGGCTATAGATCGGGCCATAAAAATTGCAGCTCTTTTAGGTAAAGAGAAACCCCATTGGAAAGAAATTAGAAGCGCAATTAAGAATGACATTCATGACAATGCTTGGAATGATAAAGTCGATTCATATACGCAATACTATGGTTCAGAGGCCCTAGATGCCTCTGTTTTGTTGATGGAACAATATGGATTTATTGATGCGCATGAGGAACGCTTTGTAAAAACAGTTCACGCTGTAGAGCGAGAGCTGTCTTATGAAGGCTTGTTGTTCCGATACAAAAATAAAGATGACTTTGGAGCGCCCACTTCCTCCTTTACTATTTGTACGTTTTGGTTTATCAATAGTCTCTATAAAATTGGAGAGGTAGAAAAATCAAAAAAACTATTTGATCAGGTCTTAAAATACAGTAACCACCTGGGGCTATTCAGCGAAGATCTTGATTTTAAAACCAAGCGTCTTTTAGGCAATTTCCCTCAAGCTTATTCTCACTTAGCTTTAATTGATGTGGCACTTAATTTTAACGAACAATAAACCATTCCATTTTTATTCTCTACTTCTTCCTGAGAAACCCCACCATTATTATCCCTCATTTTATCAGGTTGAAAAAATAGACTAGCTTTACATGACTTAAAAACTTTATAATGAAAAATCTACTGATATTGATTCTTTTTATTTCAGTGAATTTAGTCCTTGGACAAGAAAAGAAAAAAGAAGATCCTGAGAAAAAAGACAAAAAAACCATTGCTGAATTAACCAAATCCAGCAAAAAAATTGAAGGTCTATTTACCATTTATCAAGATACCGTAAGCGGTGATGTAAAAATGAGTTTGAGTGAAAATCAACTTCATAAAGACTTTATTTATTTTTCACAAATCGCCGACGGAGTCACCGAAGCAGGAAGCTTCAGAGGTTCTTACCGCGGATCTACAATCATCAACATTAAAAAATATTTTAATAAAATTGAAATTGTCGCTCCAAATACGAATTTCTACTTTGATCCTGAAAATCCCCTTTCAAAATCAGAAAGAGCAAACACTTCAGATGCAATACTTTCAAGCAATAAAATTTTAGTCCATGATAAAGAAAAAGCACTTTATTTAATTGATGCAACTGGTCTTTTTCTTTCGGAAACTTTAACCCGTATTAAATCCCCCAAAAGACCCGGAGCTTCACCTTCTGCTTTTAGCTTAGGAAGTTTTGATAAGGGCAAATCAAAAATTGAATCCATAAAGAACTATCCTGAAAATACAAATATCAAAACAGAATATGTTTACAAAAACCCTTCTGTACTTAATGGGGGTTCTGAAGCCATTCAGGATGGAAGAAATGTTTCAATTAAAGTATTCCACTCTTTTTTAAGCATGCCTGAGGCGGGTTACACCATTCAGTATGATGACCCAAGAGTGGGTTATTTTACGACCCAAGTTAATGATATGACCGCTGAAGAAACCACAAATTATAGGGATTTGGTTCATCGCTGGCGATTGATCAAAAAAGACGCCAAACTTGCTATTTCTGAGCCTATAAAACCCATCACCTGGTGGATCGAAAACAGCACCCCTTTGGAATGGAGAGAAACCATCAAAGAAGGTGTTTTGGCTTGGAATGAAGCCTTTGAAAAAGCCGGGTTTAAAAATGCGATGGAAGTAAAAGTTCAACCTGATGACGCAGAATGGGATGCGGGAGATATTCGATATAATGTGCTGCGGTGGACCTCATCTCCCAACCCTCCTTTTGGAGGATATGGACCCAGTATGACCAATCCGCGTACAGGCGAAATCATTGGAGCCGATATTATGTTGGAGTTTGTTCATTTTACCAATCGTGTTTTTTATGATAAATTGTTTACTTCAGCCGCCGCAAACATGGCGCTAGAAAATCAAGAAGAATTTGAATCAAAAGACGCTGAACTCTTTTGTTCTTTAGGAAATCTAATGCATGAAAACATCCTCTTTGGAAAAACCTTAGCTCAGGTTTCCGGTGCTTCAGCCTCTGATTTAAAACAGATTATTGAAGAAGGAATGAAATCACTCATCATGCACGAAGTAGGTCATACCTTGGGTCTAAATCACAACATGAAAGCGAGTGTTATTTATACTCCAGATCAATTGGCGGACGCAGCTTTTATTGAAGGAAAAGCACTAACAGGATCCGTAATGGATTATGCAGGAATTAACCTCACTTTGGACAAAGAAAAACAAGGTCAATATTTTGATATGGCAGTTGGACCTTATGATATTTGGGCCATACAATTTGGCTATACTCCTTTTAAAAATGAGGGGGGAAAAACACAACTTCTATTGCGTTCTACAGAACCCCAACTCATTTTTGGAAATGATGCTGATGATATGCGCTCCCCCGGAAAAGGAATTGACCCAAGAGTCATGACAGGGGATCTGTCTGGGGATCAAATTACCTATTCCATTGACCGCTTTAAATTAGTCAATGCAGCCATGAAGGAGATCAAAGTGAAAATGACCAAAAAAGGGGAAACTTACGAAGATTTAAGAAGGGCATATTATACCCTTAATGGTCAAGCTGCTCGAGCTGGAGATGTTCTTTCAAGATTTGTGGGGGGTGTTTATGTAGATCGTTCAATGATAGGTCAAGAAGGGGGAAATGTACCTTATACTCCCGTCAATCTTAGGGATCAGAAAAGAGCGCTAAGCGCCATTGAAAAGTATGTCTTTGCACCCAATGCCTTTGCTGCTCCAGGTAATATTTATAATTCTTTAGCAAAACAGCGCCGTGGTTTTGATTTTTTCAGTGGTCCTGAAGATCCCAAAATTCACGATCGCATTTTAGGGTATCAGACACGTGTTTTATCGCACTTAATGCATCCGAACACCTTACAACGCATTATGGATTCGGAATTATATGGAAATCAATATCGATTGGATGTATTCATGACCGATTTAAATGATGCCATTTTTAAAGAAGACATCAAGGGAAATGTTAATACTTTTCGTCAAAATTTACAAGCCGTTTATGTTGAACGCTTAATTGAAATGGTTGCTGGAAAATCAAATTCAAGATTTAAAATTCCCGCAAAATCTTTAGCGCTCTATAACTTGAATAAAATTGCAAAACTCACCAAAAATCCCAAAGGAGATATTGCTAGTATTGCGCATAAAGATCATTTAAATACATTAATTACTAATGCGCTAAAAGAAATTAAATAGTGGGCTAAATCTCTTTGTTGATTAAACTAAAGCCTCCTTTTTTTATTCTAATGGCTTAGGGCAGAAATTGGTTTTTTACCCTGTTCCTTTAATCTTGTTTGGAGTCAGCGTTTTATCATATTCCTAAGCATAAGCCTTTCAGGGTAATCCTAGATGACATCGCCTTACCAGTGGTTTGAATCGCATTGGCGTTAATTCTAAATGGAGTTTTAACAAGTATGGGTGTTTTTGCAGGAGTTCTATCCTGACTATAAGAAGGTCTCTCCATGTTAAAGACAATACAATAAACCCCTGTCATAATCTACAACTGTATTTATTTTGAGGAATTAGACACCCTTTTGTTGTTTCTCTACAAACTTTATTTTTTGTTTGATGTCTTGAAACGGTTGCTCAATAAACATATACATTAAAGTGGATGCCAATAAAATTGCTAAAAGTGATATCAAACCATTCCCTAAAAAAATTTGTGTTTCCGACAATCTCCCCAGAGCAAATTCATTGAATTGTGGAAAAAGCCAAAACATAAACATTTCATGAAAAAGATAGGCAGAATAAGAAATTTGTGAAATCGGATAGAAAAACTTCATGGATAAAAAGCTGTTCATGGGCTTTACAATTTTTGAATCTAAATACAAACAGCAAAAAATAATGAATAGCACTGCATATGAAAAAATTTCACGGTGAAGAATTTCATAGGTTCTTGGAATACTATTGGGAAGACCGTCAAAAATTGAATTTTGAAGATTAGTCCATTGTCCCAATGAAACAAACGAAATAATGATAAAAACAACAAAACTTAAACAAAAAAGGATGCTCGCTAGATTCTGCTGTTCATTAAAAAACGCTTTTATTCTTTCTGGATAGTATACATTTATATAGGCTCCAATAACCCCACAAAGTAATCCGCCATATCTTAAATGGGTAAGCATGTAGTATTCCCAAAACCAATTCTCCCAATCTTCATCTAAAAAAGACGATTTGAATGGAACCTGAAAATCATGAATATTAACAGAATAATGATAGGTTAAAGCAATTGTTATAAAGGTTAGTAGGCCAAATAGAATGGCTTTTCTTTTAAAAAATGGAAAGATAAACGCGATTAAAAAAGGAATAACAATATAAAATTGTTCTTCAATGGCAAGGGACCATGTCCAACCCATATAGGATCCTCTGACGTAATTATTTATGTACAATAAATTGCTCCATGCTGATTTCCAATTATCTCCTTCAATGAAATAAAGTCCTATAAGCATTGAAAATACATAGACCGGAAGCAGCCGCAATATCCGTCTCACATAAAACTTTTTAAAATTAAGTTGATTTGTTCTTTTGAATTCTTTAAAAAGTATGGTTCCGATCAAAAAACCGCTAATAACAAAAAAGAGGTCAACACCTAAATCTCCTTTGGAAATCCAAATCAAAAAAGGGTTCTCTAGTACTTTTTCTCCCACTTCAGTAAAGTCGTTATACTGAAATAACCAAGCATGAAAAATAATTACCCAAAGAACAGCAATGGCTCGAATTCCATCAATGGGTTTATAGTTTTGTGAGGGTCTTGAAAATAACCTCGCAAAATAAATTGCCGTTATTTTTTTCATTTTTAATTGGTTTATGGTAAATAATTCGCCGAATATAAATAGATTAAATAATATATCAAATGCAATCAGTCCATTTCATTGGACAACTATTTACTGAACGCCAGCCAATGTCTTTGATCTAGATGATCCTAAGACTTTTTTTATATTCGTACTACAACATTAATTTTTTTATGAAAAAGATTTTTTATGCTTTTTTCATATCCTTTTTATCCTTTTCATGCAATCCAAATGAAGATGTCATAAATCAAAACATCAGGGTATGTTCAGGAGACTATTCCACTGTTGGAATATTAGTTGACATAAATGAAGCGGTTTATAATGAGGATGAGTCTGTAAAAGCTTTAAGCAAGTATTCCTGGTCTTCAGATGATTTTAGCCGAATTTTAAATGGGAATAGCATTCCGAATCATGAAGTAGGAACGTTCCCAAATCCTGATAATCCAAATACAATACGTGAACAAAGTGTGAGCAAAAGATTCACCTTATGCCCAACCCTCATTAGTGAAACTGGATTAGAGGGTTCCCCATTGGTAAAAAAAACCCCTCTACTTGGGAGGGGTTCCTTCGTTTAAGTCTGTTAATTAAAAGTCCATAACTCGGACTGACATTACCGTATTTACTACTTTCCTAATGCCTGAAACTTTGGTTGAAAATTCAGCAAATAAGGGGTCATTTAACATTTTCTTTGCGTTAGAAAGTGCTGTTTTTATATCGGGAGAACCGATCCATACGAAATGAGAAAAGTCTGCATTTTTCCCAACGATAGGAAACGCTAGACCGTAGGAATTTTTTTCATACCCTAACTTTTTTGCCATCTTTTGCGAAAATTTTTTAAATTCTTTAAGATATAAAGATGGATTGGTTACCTCCATTTGATATAGCATAAAAACATTGTCATTTGCCCAATCTTGTCCGTTATACCAAATTGGAGTATTAATTGATTGTGATACTTCAATTGAATATTCAGGTAATCTTTCATCTAATAATAATCTTGCATCCATGGATTGACCATAAGACATAAACGCATTTTCAAAGGCTTCCTCTGTTGGAAAACAGAATTGAATGGAATGAGTAGATTCAGTAGATCCATTTGGAAGATAAGCAAATAAGGACTTTGTCCCTTGGAGATTTTTTGCCCACTCAGTATTCATTGCAGCGGTTATGGTTGACACAACCATTTCTGGATTTTCAGCTTTAAAATCAAAAAACACACAATACTGCGCTTCTAATGAAATGGCACTGAAAACTAATAATGCTAAAAAATAATTTTTCATTTTAATTGGTTTATGGTTAATATTAGTTCTAAGATAAAGAAAATATTATTTATCAAATCCCAACCCCTGGTTCAAATAGAAAAGCCCTTGTTTATATGCCTTCCCTCTGTTTGGATTCATGCGGAATAGAACTTTTAAAATACGTTTATTGTCTACGTGATTACCCATAAAGCGTGTTTAGCGACTTCCACAACCTTACCCTGACAAAAGAACTGATAGTTTCCTGCTGATCTCCGCTTTTCCATGCTTATCTCCCTGATAATTGTAATCCATTAATAACGCCAATTAGCATATGGGCAAGCTGCTTGTTATTGTCTCCTCCTTTCTCACAGAGACAAAGAATGCCTGCTCTTCCTTGTCAAAATTGTGAAGGGAAGCGGTTGAGCTCGAACCAAAGACCCTGCAAAAACACACGTTTGCTGTGTTTTTTCCTTTTTGTTCAACTTGGTTATATTGCTGATTTACAGCTATTTAACTTTTAAAAATGTTAATTACCCTAACGTTTATGAATTAGATTAAAAAAATATGTAATATTGCTGGCCAGCTCACAAACTATTTTATTACCATAAACATAATGAAGTTTAGAACCAAACTCACTTATATATTCTTATTCTCACAATTTATTCTTTTAGGACAAGACCTCAAAATTACTGGGAATGTTTTCGATGCAGAAACTAATGAACCCCTACCAGGAGCTACTATTTTTGTTGAGGGAACAAATGTGGGTACAACCTCTGATTTTGATGGAAATTTTAGCCTGGAGGTTAGCGTAGGGGCATCTCTCTCCTTTAGTTATACTGGATATAAAACCGAATTACGCTTGATTAATGAAGCAAACACTTTCAATGTCGGACTTAGCTCCAACAATGAATTAGACGAAATTGTTGTCGTTGGATACGGCTCTCAAAAAAGAAGCAATATTGTTGGATCTGTGGTTACAGTTAATGTTGACAAAGCAACCCAAAATCCAACTACAAATGTTTCAGAACTTCTTAGAGGGAGAGCTGCAGGAGTTCAAGTCAACCTTGGAGATGCTCGGCCTGGAGGAAATTCCAACATTGTAATTCGTGGGAATGTCTCTGTAGCAGGAGGTAATAACCCTTTGATTATTGTTGATGGTTTACCCTATGACAGTTTAAACGACATTGCTCCGGAAGATATCTCAAACATTGAAATTCTTAAAGATGCTGCTTCAACCTCAATTTACGGAGCAAGAGCATCAAACGGGGTCATTTTAGTTACCACCAAAAAAGCGAGAGAAGGGTATACCTCTTTTAATTACTCTGGTTATGTGACAACACAAACCTTGACAAGAAATTTTGATCTGTACAACGGACAAGAATATTTTGATTTTAAAACAGATGCCTGGAAAGCGCGTTTGGGTGTAGACAATCCCCCTTTGAAATTTGTTTGGAATGAATACGAATTGGACTTAATTTACAATGACAATATTGTGGACTGGGAAGACTTAGCGCTAAATGATGCTTTACTTAGTAGTCACTCTTTAAGCTATTCTTCAGGTACTTCAAACTCTAGTGTTTACTCCAGCTTGAATTATTTTACCCAAGATGGAATCATCCCAAATTCTGGCTTTGATCGACTTCAATTTAAATTAAATTACAGCCACCAAATCACTGAAAAATTTAGTCTGGATGGAATAATCAATATTCAAAATGCAAATCAAAGTAGAGAAACAGGAGGTCTTTTTCTTGCCAATATTAGCCCGATTGCAAAGCCTTTCGATGATGAAGGCAATTTGGTCAAATATTATTTTGGTTCAGAAAATGCTACTGCCATTAACCCTCTTTGGGACCAAAGAGAATCTACAGACGAAACGGAAACAAACCTAACCGACATCAGTCTAAGATTTAATTATACTATTTTACCGCAGCTAACATATTCCCTCAAAACCTTTTACAGAAACAGAAATACAGATCAAGGAACATACAGGTCTTCTTTACATTCCGCAGGAGATGAAGGAAACAATGGGATCGGTATACTAATAGACACCCAATACAAACAGTTGTTAGTTGAACATATTGTAAACTACGAAATCCTAAACAATGATCTACACAACTTAGATTTCACTGGGGTTCACTCCTATGATGAACAAAACTTTAAATACAATCAATTAGACAAATCTGATTTTGTCAATGACGCTTTAGGGTATAACGGTCTCGCATCAACCTTACTCAACAATAGCAGAGATGTTTGGAGAAGAAGGGTATTGTCTTTCATGGGTAGGGTGCGGTATTCTTTTCAAGATAAATATCTTCTCGAAATGACAACTCGAGCGGATGGTGCCTCCGTTTTTTCAGACAATAATAAATGGGGGTTTTTTCCAGCACTTTCTGCTGCATACAAGGTGGATCAAGACCTAAATATAGATCGTATCGATCAATTGAAGGTTAGAGTTAGTTATGGATCTACAGGGAATCAAGGGATTAATCCTTTAGAGTCTTTAGGTGTTGCCAACTACAACCCCTATACTTTTGGTGACCAAACGGTCAGTGGTTCTTCGGCTTCTTCTCGTTTGAGAAATCCTAATTTACAATGGGAAACCACAACGACTTTGAATGCGGGAGTAGATTTTGGCTTGTTCTCCAATCGAATCCGTGGTACTGTTGAATTTTACAAGTCCAACACTAAAGACCTTCTTTTGGACCGTAAACTTGCTTCTTCATCAGGATATAATGTCACCCGCTTTAATGTTGGAGAATTACAGAATACGGGGCTAGAAGTAACTTTAAACAACTCTTTAATCCGAACCAATGATGTAAGTTTTGACCTCGGATTCATTTGGTCAAAAAATAACAATGAAATTATTGCACTAACTGGAGAAACTCAAATAAATCCACAAACAGGCGAAACCTATTTTACTGATGTGACAGATACATCCGGCAGAAGGCTTTCCATAGGGCAATCCATCAATAGTCTTTGGATGCCAGAATTTGGTGGTATTTACCAAGAGGCCGATTTTCTGGAAGGAAGTCCAATAACTCCAAGAGTAGGTGCTAAGCCTGGACATATCCGAGTAATTGATCAAAACCAAGATGGAATTTTGGATATCAATGACAACATCTTTATCAATGCTGATCCCGATTGGTATGGTTCTATAAACGCTACTCTACGGGTCAAGAATTTTGACCTTTTTATGGATTGGTATTTTGTACAAGGAGTAACCCGAGTGAATTCTATCCTTGCCAATGGAGAATACTGGAAAGCCTCCATCAACGGCCCTGTTGTTCCGTATTACACTCCAGAGGCTCCCTCAACACAGTGGCCTATGGCTAATGCAAATGCTGCTTGGTTAAAATATTTAAATTCTTTTGCCGCACAGGACGCTTCTTACCAGCGTTTGAGAACAGTAACTGTAGGGTATAACTTTGGTGATGAATTAAATCAGTTATTCCGAACTAATTCAGGAAGAATATACTTTACGGGTACAAATTTATTGACCTTTACAGATTTCTTGTCTTACTCCCCCGAACAGGATTTAAGAGCAGGGGTGTTCCCTGAAACATTAAATATGACCTTAGGAATTAAACTAACTTTTTAAAAGGATCGTCATGAAAAAAATTAAATCTTTATTTTTAATTCTTCTTATAGGTCTGGTTACCTCATGCTACCAAGATGACTTTTTAAAAGACGAATTACTGGCTAAAAACTCCGTAGAGTTTCTTTATTCTAGTCCTCAAGGAATTGGAAATGCAGTGGTGGGTCTCTATGCATTAAATCGAGAACCTTATCAGCGCGACTGGTTTAATGGTGCTATTCCCTTGATCCTTCAAGCTAAAAGTGATATCTCTGCAGGGATTGATGGTGAAATATCACTGTTTAGTAATTGCTTTTGGGGCTGTGGTATAGACGAGGATTATGGAGCTGAATCTGCCTATGGCTATTTTTGGGGCCATAACTACAAAATCATTGATATTACAAACAATATCATTTCAGGAGGTGAATTCCTTCTCGACGAGGGCAGTAAAGATCCCTTGCTGACTAAAAATATAGCCGAGGCTAAAATGTTTAGAGCCCATGCTTATTTTACACTTTATCGATTGTTTAAAAATATATACATCAAAGCTGAGCCAACAACTCCTGATACTGCTTTTGACCGTCCAGAAAATTACTCCCCTAAAGACGCGGTTTTTAGCCTTATAAGAGAAGATTTAAATTATGCCAGTGAAAACTTATCCTATTCAACTGATGAATTTGGGAGATGGACTAAAGCTGCCGTAGATCATGTGAGAGCTAAAGTTGAAATGTGGGATAAAAACTATTCTAAAGCAGCAGAAATTGTGGACGATATTCTTACCAACAGTCCTCATTCCTTAGTAAATGTAGAACAAGTTTTTGCTGGAGATTTGCAACACAGTGAAACATTACATGCCATAAACTTTAAGAAAAATGCCGTGGGTGGTGGCGCATGGCATCAAATGAACTGGCAGACCGTAGCCAATTACGCTGCAGTTCCTGGCTTAGTTCAATCCCTTGAAAATGGTGGAAATGGGTTTGGATTTATTACCCTTAATCCATACGCTACTAATCTTTTAAAAGCAAACGCTAATGATCAACGTATAGGAAACTATTATGTGTTTGAATATCGCTACAACGATCCTCAAACATTACCTGCTGGAAAAAGGATAGGTGACCCATTAGACCAATATAAAAATGTTGCCGCAGATGATGACTTTTTTATGTTCTTTAAAAGACAGAGCCCGGGTATCATTAAGTTTTTTGATGACACCGTAGCCCCCACAGATAGAATGCATTTTAAAAACATCATGTTATACCGCTTAGCTGAGACGTATTTAATAGGAGCAGAAGCACACCTTGAAAATGGAAATACCTCTAAAGCATTAGAGTATCTTAATGCGGTTCGTCAACGTGCGGGCATCAATCCTATTTCTTCTCCCTCTATTGAAATTATTTTAGAAGAAAGAGCTAGAGAACTTGCTTTTGAAGGTCAGCGCTGGTATAGTCTAAAACGTAGAGGTATTTTATATGACTATTTAATGGATCATATGAATTCAGACTTACTCAACGAATACTATGCTAGAAATCATGTAAATCCCAAGGCCGTTTATCAGCCTTATATGGTAAATCTACCTATTCCTCAAGGCGTTCTTGATTTACTTGGTTCCAGTTACTCACAAAATGAAGGATACTACTAAAACTAAACAATTAACTAAACACAAACCACAATGAAATTCAAATATTCTATTATCTTAACTTTCTCTTTTCTTACAGTGATCACTTCCTGTGGAAAAGATGAAGTAGAAGAAAGTCCTACTATTTCAATAGTAACCCCTCCTGCGGATGATACATCCTCGGATTCGGACACAACTGCAGACTTCGTAGAAGGTGTAGACCCCAATATAAACGAAGGAACCATAACTTTTGAAGAGTCTGGTCCGAGTTTAAGTGAAGACAATTTACAAGCTAGTGATCGTGCTGAAGGAAACTGGGGCCGTTTTGGAGGTCTAAATGAACAGAACTTGAGTGTAACCTACTCTGAAAATCCAGGTTCCAGTAGTGTAAATAACTCTAGCCGTGTCCTTAAAGTCACTGAGCCTGCAGGGATAGAGTCATGGGCTGGTTTTTATTTTATGCTTGAAGAAAAAATTACTTTTCCTGCTGGACAAGAGGCGATCTCAGTTCAATTCTATTCCCCCTCAGCTGGACATGTAGTGCTTTTAAAATTAGAAGATGAGCTCTCAAATGATTCTGATGGTAAAAAATCAACTGGAGATTTATTTGCAGAAACAACAGGTACAGGTTGGGAAACTTTAGTTTTTAATATTCCCGAACTAGAAGGGCGTGATGGTGCTTATAATACCATTACAATGATCTTAGGGTATGGTGTTTCTAACAGTAGTGAAGTATCTTATTATGTTGACAATTTTGGTTTCGCTACTCCCGTTGTTGTTGTTGCAGCTGCAGCTCCAACTACTGCGCCAGATGCGCCTACATATGGAGCGGATGAGGTAATCTCTATCTTTAGTGATGCTTACACTGCAATTGAAGGAATTGACTTGAATCCAAATTGGGGACAAAGTACTATCGTTACTGAAGAAATAATTGCTGAAAACACAACCCTTAAATACGAAAACTTGAATTACCAAGGGACTACGTTTGAAACCGCAATTGATGTGTCGTCAAAAACAAAATTAAACATCGACTACTTTACTGGAGATGCTTCAACACTCAAGTTCTTCTTAATTAGTCCCGATGGAGACGACGAGGATGATAATGCTGATGAAAAGGCATACGAATTAGATCTAACCAATCAAGGACAATGGAATAGAGCCATTATTGATTTGTCTCATTTCTCTGATGTTGTTGACCTTAGTCAAGTATTCCAACTGAAGGTTGAAGGTACAGGAACTGTATATTTTGATAATATATTCTTCTATGGAGGAGCGGCTGATTCAGGAGACAACTTTACGAATAAATATTGTGGATCCTTTGGGGGTGTTTCTGTAGCGGACTCTACTTTTAATTTTCCCTCTACTGCGGAAGCATGGGGCGGTTTTGCCGAGCAATCACCTTCAACGCTTTCCTTTGCTAACGGTGGAAAAATCACTTTTAATGCTGCTACAGCAGGAACAGACGTTACCCTTAATTTCAAGTTTGAGCGTTTAGGTTTTGACGCAGAAGGAAATGGTGCACAAGATACAGAGCCCAGTTTTTCAACAGAAGACATTACTGTCTCTGGCGCAACTGTAACCTCTTACACCGTTTCAATTCCAGCTCAAGACGCTGAAAAGACGTATGCTTCACACCTAATGTATCTTGTAACTCAAGATGCAGAAGTGACGCTTACTGATATTATTTTGACTTCATACCACGAGGCACAATAACTATTGGAATAGACGCTTACTGAAAACAAAAAAATCCCACTTCGGTGGGATTTTTTTTTACTAATCGTAAACGTTAATTCAGAAAGAATTGCTAGCCCATAAAGCTAGATCGTTTTATATAGATCTCTTTGATTTGGGTTGCCTTTTTGGGTAAAAAAAAACCCTCCACAAAGGAGGGCTTTAAGTTTAAATAAAATCGTTACTCTTTCGAAGTACCCGCTTTATTATACTTATTGTTATAATGTCTTAATCTTTGAACTAGGAAGTTTCTTGTATCAATAACTTCGCCTCTATTTTGGAAAAATTTCTGTGCTGATTTTGCGTTTCCTAACAATGCTTCTCGCATTTGCTCTAATTCAAACCAACTTTCCGCATTGATTGTTACAGCGTGAGTCGCCCCATTGGGACCTGCAATTGTAAATTCAGAAACATTAATCCAACGGTCTTTTATTACTTTTTTATTTTCATCTAGCCACGTTTTAAACGCCTTTAAGAAGGCTTGAGGATCGCTGATTTTTGCTTCATAAACTTGTGCAAACTTGTATTGTTTATTTCCACCTCCTTGATAAAAAAGTCCTTTTGAAGCATAGTTAGGACCCCATTCCTCTACTTGATCGCCCATGCCTCTCCAAAAAGAACTCCCTTCGTGCTCTTCCCTTTCACTTGCAACACCCCAATCATTCATGTTACCGTAGCTAACTCTTCTCATATTATATTTCCCCTCAGACACTCGTATTCTTTGAACCACTACGCCACTGCCTTCTTTGAATGTTACGGTTCCATAGTGGTCGTCGTGTAAATCTAAATATGCACTCCAATTAGAGGGCATTACCCTTTGTTCGCTTGTAATTACAATATTTTGTGAGTACGTATATACGGATACAAGAAACGATACTAAAAAAATTACTTTTTTCATTTGAATTGATTTATGATTAATAATTCTCTAAAGTAAAAGGATGGGTGTACATTTCCAAATAGTGTCCTCATTTTATCCAATAACTACTCTCTTAAAAAAAAAGGTAATCTTCGGTTACTTCAATAGCAGAAAGAAATTATTATATCCAGGGTAAAATAAAAACCCTCCACAAAGGAGGGTTTTATAAGGTTTATTGTTTTCTTCTTAGGATCTCTAATTCATAATCTTTAACGTCTTCAAAGGGACCTCTTTCTTGAATAAGTTGAAGAAACTTATTTGAATTCTCGAGTTTGTCGTAAAGCATTAAATGATCATTTCTGTCTTTCCCTGTTACGGCAACCCAATGAGTAGCTCCATTGGGTTTTCCAATATCATATGTCCCAAAACCGGCGACTCTTCCTTCAAAATCTTTTTTAAATGCTTTTAAAATGCTTTCATGCCCTGCTTTAAATTGATTTTGATCTTGAACTTTGATATCCCAAATATGTACAGTAGGGTTTTTTTCAGTATCGCCCTCTTGCCAGCTCAAAATCCTTCCTGAATATCCTGAACCCCACTCTTCTATGTAGTTGTTCATTTTTGACCAGAAAGCTTCATTTTTATCTGGATTTATTGATCCTTCTTCAACAAGGTCTACCCCTAAAGTACTCATAAATACGAGTCTATGTGTCATACCATTGGTTCTTCCATTCCAGAACCTTTCTAAAACAACACCCCCTTGATTCATTTGAACATCTTCAAATACTTTGTCAAATGCTTCTGCAACTTCATTTTGGGTGTAATCCTTTACTTTTACTTCAATAGCAGTAAAAGCCATCGTTTGGGCTGTTAAAGAAATCGTAGCACAAAACGCTACTAATGAGAATAATTTTTTCATTTTGATTGATTTATGGTTAATAATACCCCTAAAGTAAAGGGTTAAAATTAAATTTCCAAAAATGAACCCAATATTTACTCCTAATGAACCCTCCAATAATAACAAGGAAATTCTGGGTTTGGACAATATTGCCAATCGATTTCAGTGGTATCCATTGAAATAAAGAAAAACTTCTGTTGAAAGGGTCTCCTGTTGTCAAAAAAGAGGGCAGTCAATTTTATGCCTTTTTTTAACTCATAGGATCATATTATTTTGTTTAAATTAGTGGATCTATCAGCTGTTAAAAAGTAAAACAAATGCTTAAAACATTAAAAATAATTGGAATTCTTGTCATTGTATTAATAGGAATTTTGATTCGAAATACCTTGACTTTAAATTCAAAGCAAGTGGCTTCAGCACCCCTTGAAACCATAACGTTTCCAGACGATATTTTTGAAAACTTATCTGAGGCCATACAGTACCCAACAATTTCTTACAGTGAAGAATCTATTCCAGATTCTACCGCTTTTCATGGTTTTCATAGATTTCTATCTGAAACTTTTCCTTTGGTACATTCTAGACTTGTTTTAGAAAAGATCAATAAATATAGCTTACTGTTCACTTGGAAGGGATCAGATTCTTCAAAAAAACCCGTTATTTTAATGTCCCATCAAGATGTTGTACCCGTAGATCAACCCACGCTTTCAGATTGGGAGGCAATGCCTTTTGAGGGTAAAATATCATCCGAACATATTATTGGTCGGGGAACACTGGACGATAAAAGTACTTTAGTCGGGCTTTTAGAAGCTGTAGAAAAATTACTTGAAGAATCGTACGAACCAACACGAACCCTTTACCTGGCCTTTGGTCATGATGAAGAAGTTGGAGGATCCCATGGTGCTGCTGCGATAGCCAAATATCTTAAATCAAAAGGAGTGACTGCTGCTATGACGATAGATGAAGGTGGGTTTCTCGCTGAAGATTTAGTTCCAGGAATATCAAGCCCAATTGCCATGGTTAATATTTCCGAAAAAGGCTTTGCTTCTTTTAGGCTGGTCGTTGAAACTAATGGAGGGCATAGTTCAGCGCCACCCAAAGAAAATACCATTGGCATTTTAGCACAGGCTATTGTCGATCTTGAAGCGAATCAGCGGCCCTACAAAATCGTTGAGCCCATTAATCATCAAATAGAATACATGGGTGCGGAACTCCCTTTTCTCAAAAAAATAGCCTTTGCAAATCCTTGGTTATTTAAAAAATCTATTCTTCAAGCTTTAAATGCACATACTACTACTGCCCCAACGATCATTGAGGGAGGAATAAAAAATAATGTCATCCCAACCGTTGCAGAAGCAACAATCAATTTTAGAATTCTTCCTGGAGAAACCATTGACGAGGTAAAAGAGCATATTATAAATACTGTTTCAGAAAAAGTAAAGGTTGAGGCTGTTGGCTTTTTAACGAATCCTTCTCCTGTATCAAATATCGATTCTGAAAGTTTTAAAACCGTGGAACAGTTGATCCGCGATCTATATCCCAACAGTATTGTTGTTCCTGGATTGGTTGGAGGCGGTACAGATGCTCGCTACTTTTATGATATTTCAGATGATGTTTATCGTTTTTATCCCATACGTATTGGACCGGAAAGCATGAAACAATTTCATGGTATAGACGAAAAAATAACCAAAGAGAATTATAAGGAAATCATCTTGTTTTCATATCATTTAATTAAACGTATCAATTCCTGATTCGTAAATGTTATCCAGCCATATACATCAGGGAAATATAGTTCCATACACTCATGCTGCTCATCAATAAATACTGCCTCTATTAAACGTTCTTTCTCTCCTTCACATGAAAAAATATAGGATTGCTTTTTTTGAGAAACTTTTTTATTATTAAGGGGGCGATTGCTCCAGCTTAGAATGCACGTTTTAAAAGAAATCATTCTTTGAATACAAAATTCAGATTTCGCTCCTTTTTCAAGAATCGATTCACTTTCAATATCGATTACTCCAGTACCATCCGCTTTTATCTTCATCGTAAAAAAATTAGATATAAAAGGAGTGTTTTTTTGACCTGTCCAGGATCCGATTAATGGGTCTTGTGAATCAACTTCATTTGACAAACAGGCAGATACGATAAACAGTACTAAAAAGAAAACTAGTTTTCTCATATTTTGTTAAGGGCATGTCCCCCATTTTGGAATATTCAACTCTTTTAACCCAGAATTCAAAGAAAATCCTTGCGGTATTGTGGCTATCCTTTTTACACACCAGCTTTTCAAATCTTGATTGAAATTAATCGCATCAGTAAACATCGCTTGCATATTCTGTACCATGGAAGTATCCCAGCGTCCTATATCTTGATTGAATGCAGTTGCTGCATAAAACATATATTGCATCGCAGTCACATTTGATGTATCCCAGCTTCCTATATCTTGATTGAATGCAGTTGCACCACCAAACATCCCTGACATGTCCTTCACGCTTGAGGTATTCCAACTTCCTATATCTTGATTGAATTTAATCGCTCCACTAAACATTGCTTCCATATCTTTTACTTGACTGGTATCCCAAAAACTAATATCTGAATTAAAGTTAGCATCATTAAAGAAATTAAATGTCCCATTTGTATCACCTGTCATATTGGTTACTTTTGTGGTACATAAATTGTAATTACCATTTGCCATTTCATCTGTAATTGTTGAATCATCTACTACAGTATATACGATTCCATTTAT